>Ga0137412_10000438_pt1 | contig 29071 bp, 23 predicted proteins | sample CZODoug2_1_16fun_FD_122160 | JGI IMG/M metagenome (GOLD analysis project Ga0137412, IMG submission 122160) | Vadose zone soil fungal communities from Angelo Coast Range Reserve, California, USA - CZODoug2_1_16fungal (Hybrid Assembly) | ecosystem: Environmental > Terrestrial > Soil > Vadose zone...
TGCCATGGTATCATCGCCAGCGCGGCTTCTGTACGGATTCATCGCGGGCGATCACTCGACGCAGATAGAAATAAAACCAAACCAGAACGAGACCGACGAGAATTGCGAGCACGCCGAACATGTGAGCGCCATGCTCGGAAAGCACCATGAAGCCGGAGGGAGCGTGGTGGGAAAAGCTCTGTTGGAATGCAACCAGCGTGCCGCGCTGGAAAAGCATAAACACACCGGGTAAGACAAATAAGCCAGCGACCACCAACACTTCCCACGGATCGTTTTTATGTCGCGTTCGTCTTTGTCCTGCGGTCTTCATACAGCTAGCCAAAGAGATAAGGCACGGTACAGCCTTTCGGTTAGATCACACATCGGACATCGAACATTTCGTTGGTTGGCTGCAGCGATTGGTTAGGCACTAGATCGCAGCGCTCGTTCGCTGGGCGATCAGAATAGAACGCTTCGACGATCAAGCCTGGCACCGACTTCAGAGGCTTTTTTTGGTTCCACGGAACGACGAGTTTTTCGGAGAAACGAGTGGTCTCTACGCCGCGAACACGCTGCTCAACGGTCCACGATATCCGAAAGCCTTCTGCTGTTTTTTTCAGCAGCTTTGCGTGCATGCTGGTCGTGTTCAAAGAGTCGGGAGACCGACCGAGACTATCAAATTCCGTGTCCGGGGAAACAGTGCCAGCAAAGAAATACGGCGAATCTGGAGCGCGAACACAAATAAGAAGAAACGGCTGTGCCGTGTCGGCGGGCATCGATAATGGGAACAAGGCCCCTGTAAAAATGGCTGCCGCAAAGTGTCGCGCGAATCGCATGGGCCTAACGAGAACAAGATGAGCGACGGCGGACGAGACCGCGCGTCGCTCGAAGTGGAAGGGGTTGAAGTCATCTCAAAAGTGGAGCGTACAGCGGTCCGCTGTTCGCTCTATCGCCTGGTTAGGTCTCTTCATCTCGCGATAAAAGCGACGCCGGGTACCAGTAGCGGCACAATAGCGCCAGCGACCGCAAACCAATGCGCATACCATCGAATACGCCACCCACGCCACAAACTAACCGCGGCCAAGCTAAACAGTAATGCAACCGGGGCACAGTACACGATTGCGGCGATCCACTCCAGCGCCCCAGAGTCGACATTGTGGCCGTAGCGACGAACTGCGTCAACGGCTGCTTCATTTGACACTCGCACTAACCAGCCGCACAGCGTGGCGCAAATGAGCGCAAGACCTCCATCTACGAACGCGACCTTGTGACTCGCAGACATTCCTGAGATCTAACGAGAACGAGCTCAGCTACCGCTGGAGGCACCGAGCGCTACTAGAATGAACGACTGTTTCATGAAATTAAAGTGAACTATCGCAACGGCCAGCGGTTAGCTGGAGCGATGGGTTAGATGTGAAATGTGATATCACGAATCGTCTGTGAATCGCCGAACCAACCAAAATCCAATCGCAATAATGACGCCGACGCCTATTGATGCGGCACCATAGCCAATCGCGAGGTGGGCCAACTGTTGCTTCTCCGTTGGTGCCATGAGACCTGCTAATATACTGGCAAGGCCAAGCGCTAGGAACAAAATGCAACTAGCAATTGCCAAGACTTGATACTCGGCGCAAGTCGGAGGTCTGGGAAAAAACATCTAACGAGAAAGAGATAAGCCGCGGCAGGGTGCCGTGGCAAACACGCTGAACCTATTCCGCAATGGGGCCGTTGGCTTCATCGATTGGTTAGATGGTTTGTTGCTACGAGCTGCGCGTCCAACCGACATCAGGGCTGTAGTATAGCTCGAATCCGTCGCGCCCATAATCTCCGACTGACAGGTAAAAGCCTTTGTCGCTTCGATGATACGTCCACTCGCCCCATGGCGTCTTCGGCGGCTGCGTACCGGCGGCTATGAGTGACGGCGGATACTCGCCGTGCGCGGAGCGGTACACCTCGACCACGCGAACAATCTCGTTGCCCTGAGCCTCCAGTCGATCCCAATCGGGATGGTGACCACATGAGACGAGCCCGAGCAGTGCGATGCCGAGAAGCTGAACGCGCCAAATACCTCGAGCGACCCTTACCATCTAACGAGAAGTCGACGGGAAAATCCCGCCTTTAATTACGGGTTTTTCCGGCCTAATCCGCTTGTCTTCGGATGGGTTACTTGGAAAAATGAGGAACATGCCCCCGAGCTTACCCGCGGCAGCGCCCTCCAACAAACCGAAATTGCTCGATCAAGTTCGCGACGTCATCCGACGCAAGCATTTCAGTATCCGGACGGAACAAAGTTATGTCGATTGGGTCCGACGCTTCATTCTGTTTCACAACAAACGGCATCCACGCGAGATGGCGGAAGCCGAAGTCACAGAGTTTCTCACTCATCTGGCGCGCGACGGGCGGGTTGCGGCGTCAACTCAGAATCAAGCCTTGAGCGCTTTACTGTTTCTTTACAAACAAGTTCTCAAACAGGAAATCGGCTGGCTAGAGGGAGTGGAACGAGCAAAGCGCCCGGCGCGTATGCCTGTCGTGCTCACCCGCGATGAAGTGCATAAGATTTTCGCACACCTGCACGGCACTCCGCGGCTAATGGCCGGCCTGCTCTACGGCAGCGGTTTGCGGCTCATGGAATGTGTCCGTTTGCGGGTGAAGGACGTAGATTTCGGATATGCGCGCATCGTCGTGCGCGACGGCAAGGGTGCCAAGGATCGAGTCACGATGTTGCCAGTCAATTTGGCGAAACCTCTTGAGCGTCACCTGCAAAAAGTACGTGCCCAGTATGAAGAAGATCTGGAAGCTGGCTTCGGCAGCGTCTTTTTGCCGAACGCGATTGCGCGAAAATGCCCGCGCGCGGAAAAGGAATGGGCGTGGCAGTATGTTTTCCCTTCTTCCCGTTTATCATTCGATCCGCGTTCTCCAGCAGGCGCGAAACAGCGACACCATATCGATGAAACTCTCTTGCAGGACGCGGTGAAGAAAGCAGTGCGCGCTTCCGGAGTTAATAAGCCGGCCACTTGTCACACACTGCGGCATTCGTTTGCGACACACTTATTGGAAAACGGATATGACATTCGAACAGTGCAGGAGTTGTTAGGACACAAGGACGTAAGTACAACGATGATTTACACGCATGTGCTGAATCGACCCGGTATTGGCGTAAAGAGTCCTTTGGACTGAGCAACGGTTGAGCGTTGAAGGTTGAGTGACGTACAAGAAAGCATGTTTAACTTTGAAAAACTCGATGTCTGGCAGGCACTAGCTCGCTAAAGAAGATTCTTCGGTGAGCTAAAGGCGGCATAGCCGCCAGTGAGCGTAGCGAACGCCTGCCCAGGATCGCCAGGGTGTGGGAAGCGTGGTACTCGCTAGGGTAGCGGGGGGGGCAGGGAAGCAGCGGGTTCGAGTGATAGCCGTAGTGAGGATGCCGCTCAAAGCACCTGCCGTAGCCCATCCCTCCCGCGCCTCCATTGACATTCCGGCTATGTCGTAAGAGTAACATCCTCACGTAGGATATTACTCTAGGAAGCAATTCAGTTTGCTGATCTGGTGTATGAATTGACCGGTAATTTTCCGGATGAGGAGAGATTTGGATTAACAACTCAGATGCGACGCGCAGCGGTTTCTGTTTCGTCTAACATCGCGGAAGGAAGTTCACGCGTATCGCACACGGATTTCTCCGTTCGTGGAAATCGCGACGGGATCTCTGTTTGAAGTTGTCTCCCAAACGACCATAGCGCTTCGGCGAAAGATGATTTCGCAGAACGACTACAATCGCATCTACGTCGCGGCTGAAAACAAAGCAAGATGCTCAGCGGATTATGCAGATCGTCGTCCGAGATGTAACCCTCAACTCTCAACCAAAGACACTCAACAACCAACTACGCTGGTGCGCCGCCGAGGGCGCCGGGAAGCGGCGGCGTGACGTCGGGCGCGGCTACGACTTGTTTGGGCGGTTTTTCCGCTGGCATTTTTTTGCCGGGCGGCGGCGACACGCCTGGCGGCGGATTGATCAGGCGGCCGTGCTTGACGATTTCTTTGATTTGTGAGCCGTCCAAGGTCTCAAACTCGAGCAAGGCTTTTGCGATTACTTCCAGCGTGTCGCGGTTCGCGATGAGCGTTGCCTTGGCCAGCTGATAAGAGTCATCGAGGAGTTTGCGCACTTCCTGGTCGATCTGCTCAGCAGTCGCTTCGCTATAATCGCGCGCACGGGAAATATCCCGTCCGAGGAACACGTAGTCTTCGTGGTCGCCGTATTCGACCATTCCCATTTTCTCGCTCATGCCCCATTCGCAAACCATCCGGCGGGCAATTGCCGTAGCGGTTTTGATGTCGCCACGCGCGCCATTTGTGATGTCGCCAAAGACAATTTCCTCGGCCACGCGGCCGCCCATGCTAACGGCAAGGCCAGCCAATAACTCATTTTTGCGATTGGTGTATTTGTCTTCCTCTGGCAACCACATTGTCGATCCAAGTGACGGCCCGCGCGGGATGATGGTAACTTTGTGCAGCGGCTCGGTATGCGGCAAAAGCTCAAGCAACAGCGCGTGACCTGCCTCGTGATAGGCGGTGTTCTCTTTTTCCTTTTCGCTGAGCGCAAGGCTCCGGCGCTCTTTGCCCCAGCGAACTTTATCTCGCGCTTCTTCGAGCTCGGCGAGCGTGATTCCCTTTAATCCACGACGGGCGGCGAGCAATGCCGCTTCGTTGATGACATTGGCGAGCTCCGCACCAGAATAGCCGGGTGTCCCGCGCGCAACTACTGCTAGATCAACGCCCTCAGCGAGTTTCACTTTCTTGGAGTGGACACGCAGAATTTCTTCGCGTCCTTTCACATCAGGCAGGTTGACTGTGATCTGGCGATCGAAACGTCCGGGTCGCAACAAGGCCGGGTCGAGGACATCGGGGCGGTTCGTGGCCGCGATGATGATCACGCCCTCCTGGGTATCGAAGCCGTCCATTTCGACAAGCAGCGCATTCAGTGTCTGTTCGCGCTCATCGTGACCGCCGCCAACGCCGTGACCACGGTGACGTCCCACGGCGTCGATCTCATCGATAAAGATGATGCAGGGCGCGGACTTTTTGCCCTGGTCGAACATGTCACGCACCCGCGACGCGCCCACGCCGACAAACATCTCAACAAAGTCCGAGCCGCTGATGGAAAAGAACGGAACATCCGCTTCTCCTGCAATGGCCCGCGCGAGAAGCGTTTTCCCAGTGCCCGGAGGCCCAACCATCAAGACGCCCTTTGGAATGCGGCCTCCGAGTTTCTGAAATTTCTTAGGGTCACGCAAAAACTCGACGAGCTCTTGTACTTCGTCTTTTGCTTCCTCGACACCGGCGACATCCCGAAATGTGATCTTATTTTTGTCGCGGGCGAGCATGCGCGCTTTGGATTTGCCGAAATTGAGAGCGCCTTTCCCAGCCATGCGGATTTGCTGACGGAACAGGAAGTAAAGCACCAACAGGAAAAGGGCGATCGGCAAGAAACCGATCACGGTTTGGGCAAGCATGTTCGATTCAGTCTTGATCGCGGGTTGCATGCCGGCCGCGCCCAGTTTCTCCTGTAAATTATTTGTGAAACTCAAATAAACCGTGGTCCGAAATGGGACTTGCTGAGACGGCGCCGAACCGACTCCCTGTCGGACGTAAGCGCCGCGCAGTGTTTGGGTCGGCCGGCCGTCCTCTACGACCAGCTGCAGCGGGTAATTCTTATCGCTAACGATCTGCTTATTCTCCAGCAGCTCGAGAAACCGGTTATACGGCACGTCTTCGACGGGCTGCATCCCGCCGCGATAAAAGAGCATCGCCATCGCGATCAAACTAAAGGCGATCACGATGAGGATGACCCCGCGCCAATTAAAATTGGGCTCGTTCCCGCGAGACTTATTCTCTCTTTGTGAGTTACGATCGAATTGAGCCATAAGCAAAAGGGGGTTTTAGCCTGTGAAAAACGTTACCATGAACAAATTGGCAATGCAAAAGAGCGGACACTAGCAAGGGCAAGTTAGCCACCGCAGCTGTCTTGAAGCGAAGCGCATCAGGATCATTCATCGCCAGGTTATTAGTCATCGGTTGAAGCTTCTTCGTTCGGATTTCTTCTTCCTTTATTTCTATATTCGTGACCGCGCATTGCGTCGTTCGCCCGTTTCGGGTAAAATTCGCCCCCGAACATTCAATATGACAGAGCTTGTCTCATCAGTCGCAGATAAGATCGATCGCGCCGTGCAGCGGGTGACCCCGATTGCGTATCGGGTGCGTCGGACTGGGCGCCGCTGGATGCGTCGGGCGTTGCGCAAGCCTCGCAGTATGTCAGAGGGGCCAAATCTGCTGCCGGTATTGATCCAGGTGCTGGCCAGTTTCACCAAGGCAGATGGCGTCCTGCTCGAGGAAGAGATCGACTCGAGCCTCGGGTTTCTCCGGTATGACTACCCGGAGGCGGTTTACTCCGAGCTCCGGCAATTATTCCGCCAGGCGCTTTACGAGCAGCAAGATCTCGCTGCCATGGCGCAAAAGCTCGGCGCGCAGCTTAGCGCGGATCGAAAGATCATGCTCGGAGTCCAGCTTTACGACCTGATCTCACAAGCCGGTTTGAAGCAGGAACAGGTCGTTGCGTTCTATTCGTTCATGTCGCAGATGGGCATGGCTGCACAGGCGATCGACATCGTTTATCAGCTCAATGCATCTGAAGATTCCGATCCGACGATCTATCAGCACGGCGCGTCGCCGCTGGAGTCCCTCTCCTTCGGTCCCGACGGGAAAGCCGATGTGACGCTTAAGAATCTGAACGAGACCGATCGCTTAATGGCTTTTCGTTATCACGAACTCATTTTGCTGAAAAATTATAGCGACCAAAATGTGTCGGTGCGAGGCAGGCCGTTGGTGCGTGGTGGTTTCTGCCGGATTTATCCGGGCCAGCGCATCCTGGCCGGCGACCAGGTGCTTAGCTATCAGGAGCTGGCACAATATTTCAACGCAAAGAAGAACGTTTCGCTTCCACAGATTTTCATTCGTGTAAATAGAGACTCGGACGAAGTAGGGTTGGAGCGCTCGCGAACACGTGAGAGCGCGCTTCGGGTTACTTTCGGATTGAAGGTCCGCGTGAAGGCGCTGCGTGACGTGGATGCCGAACTCAATGGAGTGAAGTTAAAAACCGGCACACAGGTCGATGCCGCTTTGGAAGACAGGATCGTCTTCCACAACAACAGTGAGATGGATTTGAGCGATCTGCGCCGGCGGGCGCGCGCACTGGGCGGCCGGTTTCAGCTGAAGGCTTCCAAATCGGAATATCTGGTTTCGAATGAGCCGAGCCGCCTTGAAGCCGATGATATTCTGCTCTCACCCGGCACGAGCGGCGACGTGCTGTTGAAGATCTTCTGCGATTACGATCGGCGGGTCGGGCAGCTGGAAGTGATCGAAGCGGATCGCCCGATCATGGTCGGTGACACTGTGGTGCGCACGACAGCGCCGCTCAAAGATGGAGACACCATTCGAATCGACGTCGGCCAATTTCTGCGATGTAACTTTTCGGAAAGAATTATCGAGGAAGAGCGCAATATCATTCGTGTTCTCGAGGCAAACGAAATCACCCACCGATTTGGGAAGGGCCATATTGGTCTCGAGGGAATCTCCTTTAGCATCGCGCGTGGCGAGCTTGTTTGTGTGATGGGCGCAAGCGGCTCGGGGAAAAGCACGTTGATGAGAGTGCTCGCCGGGCAACTTCAGCCCACCAGCGGGGAAGTTCTCCTGAACGGGCAATCGCTCTATCAAAACGTCGACGCTTTGAAGCATTACGTGAGTTATATGCCTCAGCAGGACGCGTTCGACGAACATCTCACCATCAGGGAAAATCTGCTGTTTGCCGCGGCGATTCGCGCGCCGCACCTCTCCCGCCGCGATCGGAGTCGACGTCTGGACGCTAAACTGGTCGAGCTCGGACTCGGCGAACGGCGTGACGCTGTTGTCGGCAACCCGGAGAAGAAAACGTTGAGCGGCGGCGAGCGAAAACGTCTTAATATCGGGCTCGATATGATCGGCATGTCGGACGTTTATCTGTTCGACGAACCGACTTCCGGCCTTTCCTCAAAGGATTCCGAGCACGTCATGGAAATTATTCGGAGCATGGCGCATAACAAAATCGTTATTGTCACGATTCACCAGCCGAGCTCGAAAATTTTCCAGATGTTTCACAAGGCGATCCTTCTGGATAAAGGCGGACGCCTCGTCTTTTTCGGGACGCCATCCGATATGCTTCGCTATTTCGCTGAAGCGGAACACCAACATCAGTTCGGGGCCGAACTGGGCGCGTGTCCAGCCTGCGGGACCACCCGGCCTGAGTTCATCTTCGATGTGCTGGAGACGCCGCTGCGCGATCTGAGTGGCGACATCATTTATGAGGAAAACAGCCGAGGCCAACTCGTCGCAGCACGCCGTTATTCACCGGAATTCTGGCGCGACAAATATGAAGCGTTTCGCCTGATCCAGGATGTTAAACAAGTTTCCCTGGGCAGAGAGGCCCCATCTTCGTTGCCGGTGGCGCCGGTGCAGAAAAAGCGGCTGCCACTCCGTTGGCACGACGAGTGGACGCAATTTCGCACGGTGCTGCGGCGCGCTTTTGTAAGCAAACTGCGCAACCGCGCCAACCTGGTTATTACGATTGGGGTTTCGCCAGTACTCGCGCTGTTGATTGCGAGCATTCTGCGCTATTCGGAGAACGGAACATACGATTTTGCTTCGGCTTATCACATTCCGACGTTTTTGTTCCTCGGTCTGATCGTCGCGATGTTCCTTGGCCTGACCAACAGCGCCGATGACATCATCCGGGATCGGCCCGTGCTGCAGCGCGAGCGGAATGTCAACGTTCGTTTATCGTACTACGTCATCTCGAAGACGCTCACGCTCGGAGTGTTTGCCCTCGTTCAGTGCATCCTCTTTGTCCTGATCGGCAATTACCTTCTGGAAATCCGCGGAATGTTTTGGCTCGATCTCGGGATCATGTTCATGACCGCCATTGGCGGTGTCGCGCTGGGTCTGCTCATCTCTTCGCTGGTGGCCGATCCAAAGACAGCAGCAAACATCGTCCCGCTCGTTTTAATTCCGCAGATCATCATGGGTGGCGCGCTCATCAAATACGAGGACATGAATCGCAACCTCGGTCTGCTTTATTCCCTCTCGCATTGGTTCTCGGAACATCCGAACGCAGACAAAAACAGAAAGACGGAAAGCAAGCTGCAAGTTCCGTTTGTCTGTCAATTCATCGCCATGCGCTGGTCGTACGAAGAGATGATTGTCGCGCAGGCCAAGCTCAATCCGCTTACGCGGCGACAGGACCGCGTGCAGCGCGAGATCGACCAGCTTGTGGCGCAAGATCGGAAAGATCGTGAAGCAACGAAACGTTTGGATGACCTGAAGGAAACGCTCGCTCTGCTTTCCGGTCTCGAGGCAAAGTCGGTCGGTGACCTGGATCGTTATCTCGGGTTAGTCGATCAAATCCTGAATGGCAAAAGGCCATTCGATCGCGCGCTTTTCAAGAACGCGAACGGCCCTGTCACGGCCGAGCAAATCTATGTGAACCAGAAAGTATCCGACTTAATGTCAAACGCCGAGATGGACCAAAGCGACTACCGCCGCGGGAACAAACCGAACGTGTTCTTCGGCGCGCAGAAACGTTATTTCGGAATCAAGTTTGGTGTGTTTTTCTTCAATACCTCTGTCCTGATTCTATCTACTCTCGGGTTGCTTGGGCTGCTGCATTGGATTTTGCGAAGAGAACTCGAAGTGCGGAGGAGCTGAATTTCATCTCTAGGGCGGGCGCTCCGCCTGCCACCCGACAGTTTGGCAACCGATGCGGTTGCCCTACAACGCCAACCGGCGTAACAACAGGGAATGAGCAAGACAAAGACAAAACCGGCCCGCCTGATTGTCGCCACCAGCGACACCGACGCCGACATGCTTTACGCGACGAAATTTTGGGCGCCCGATCCATTCATCTTTCTGGAACGCAATGGCAAGCGCACGCTTGTCCTGAGCGATTTGGAAATCGATCGCGGCCGCAAGCAAGCCGATGCAGATGAATTCGTCATGTTCAGCGAGCTCGAACGCGAAGTGCAGGGAAAATCCAAAAAAGCGCCGTCCTATGAAAAGATTCTAGCGCATTTTCTCAAAAGACGGGGCGTAAAATCGGTAGTTGTTCCTGCAAATTTTGCACTCGGTTACGCGGAGGAACTCGCCGCAAACAAGATCCGTGTCCGCGCGACGAACGGATTTTTCTGGCCGGAGCGCGAGGCGAAATCGGAAAAGGAAGTGGAAATGATGGGCCGAGCCTTGCGAATTACGGAGAAAGGACTCAAACGCGCCATTGAAATTTTGAAAGCTTCCAAGCCAGGCACTGGAAAACGATTGCGCTGGAGTGGCAAAACGCTGACTTCCGAAATTCTCCGGGCTGAAATTGATTCGACGATCTTGCACGCGGGCGGCGTCCCGACCGGAACAATTGTCGCTGGTGGCGACCAGGCGTGTGACCCGCATGAGCGGGGCTACGGTCCGCTCTACGCAGACTCATTGATTATCCTCGATGTTTTTCCACGCGATGCGAAGACCGGATATTTTGGCGATATGACCCGCACGGTTTTGCGCGGACGCGCAAGCGAAGCGCAGCGTAAGCTCTGGGAGACAGTGAAGGCCGGTCAGGCGCTCGCTTTGAAAAGAATCAAGGCGGGAGTCGATGGGATGACGATTCACAAGGCAATCCAGGAATTTTTTGCTAAACGCGGTTTTCCGACTGAGGTACGAAGAGGGCGGCGCGTCGGATTCTTTCACGGCACCGGGCATGGTCTTGGGCTGGAGATCCACGAGTACCCGCGCTTGCAGAAAGTTGTTCTGAAAGATCGACAGGTGGTGACCGTTGAGCCCGGTCTGTACTATCCAGGGCTGGGCGGCGTACGAATTGAAGACGTGGTTTTGGTTACGAAGACAGGTTGCAAGATCTTGTCGCGGTATCCGAAACAGCTGGAAATTTAGGTGGAACGCGTTGTCCTGAACGCGTTGGTAAGCGACTGCGCCTTGGGCGCCTAACTTCCCATCGTCTTTGGAGAAGCCGATCCACCAGGAAATGAACGAAACACACATTTTCGCGTCTAATCTGTTCCAGCCAGCAAAGTGACAACTGACTTCGATACATTAAATTAAGCTCGGTATGTTTTATCCATACGGTTTCGGTCTTGGATCTGGTTGGCTGTTTTATATCGGCGTCCCTCTGATCATCGGGATTTGGGCACAGATTCGGGTCAAGAGTGCGTTCCATAAATGGGGCGAAGTGCGGGCGAGCTCGAACATCACCGGCGCGGAATGTGCGCGAGAAATTCTGCAGGCGGCCCAGATTCCGGATGTAGAGGTTGTGGAAACGAACGATTTTCTTGGGGACCATTATGACCCGAGAGACAAGAAGCTGCACCTCTCCAGCAGCGTATACAACACGCCTTCGGTAGCGGCGCTGGGCATTGCTGCGCACGAGACCGGTCACGCCATTCAGCACGCGAAGGCGTATGCGCCGCTGAAAGCGCGCATGGCGATCGTGCCGGTGACAATGGTCGCGTCGCGAATGCTGCCATTTGTGATCCTGGGTGGATTGTTTTTTCACATTACCGGTCTGATTACCATCGGCATCTATTGCTATCTGGTCTTGCTGGTCTTTCAATTGATCACGCTGCCGGTGGAATTCGACGCCTCGCGACGGGCAAAAATCATTTTGCAACAGATGGGCATCGTCCAGCCCGGTGAGGAAGTAGTGGGCGTGAACAAGGTCCTCAATGCGGCTGCGCTCACGTACGTGGCGGCGTTCATCGCTGCGCTTGGAAACTTGCTCTGGCTGATGTCGATCCGCGATCGGCGGTAATCGACTGCACTATGGATCCTGCTCTCGCATTACCTGCTCGACGAATTTCCGATTTGTTGTCGTCCGGTCTCGGGGCACGTGCTAAGTCTAGGCGCGAGACAATGGACCAGCCGCGGGTCGATCCAGATCAGGAGTTGGTAAAACGCACGCAATCGGGCGAGGCAGGCGCCTTCGATGAATTGGTCATCAAATATACCCCGCGTCTTTACGGCCTGGTTTACAACATGACCTCGAATCACGAGGACACGAACGATCTTTTACAGGACATTTTCGCCAAGGCCTACCGTGCGATCCTCGGGTTCCGTGGCAAATCGTCGTTTTACACATGGATTCATTCCATTGCTGTGAACATGACCCTCAATTTTCTCAAGAAACGCGGCCGGCGTTTTCAACTGAGCCTCGATGACGTCGATGCCAGCATTCAAAACGACAGGGAATTCCTGGAAAGCACGGCCACGAGCAGTCCGGTGCGCGAAGCAGACCTGTCCGAGCTGCAGAGAAGATTGAACGAGGCCATGATGAAATTGTCTGATGAACACAGAGCCGTGGTTACCATGTTCCATATTCAGGGGATGCCCCACGCAGAGATTAGTAAAATCTTGCGCGTCTCGGAAGGAACGGTACGTTCGAGGCTCTTCTACGCGAATCGACAGCTGCAGAATTATCTGGACGAATTTCGGAAAAATCCTGTTTCCTAATCCGCGCTGAAAAATGAACGAGTTTGACGATAACGAAATCGCAAGGCTGCTTCGATTGAAGCGGTACGAACAGCCGCCGCCCGGCTATTTCGAGAATTTCCTGCACGAATTTCATCGCCGGCAGCGCGATGAAATGCTCCGCCAGCCGTTGTGGCGCATTTGCCTTGAACGCGCTCACGGTCTCATGCTCCGCTTGGATGCTCGATCTCTTGCCTCGTATCCAGCTGCCGTCGCAGCCGTCCTGGTATGCGCCGCAGTGATTTCATTGAAGATTTATCAGCAACCGGAGACGGCTCGCGTCGCCATCCAGAGTCCGGCAGCTTTGTCGGCGCCGGCGAGTACGGAAGGAGAATGGAGTCTTGCATCTCCGGTGGCCACGCAGATTTTCAGGACGCAGCCGGTTCGCAGTTTTTATGGAAGCGCCCAGACTCACCGAGCCACAGCCCCGCCGCGGTACGTGCTCGATAGCGTCCCTGTGAGTTATGAGCCGACTTTCAGATTTTAGGCACGCTATAGTGCGACGCGCCTCACGCGTCCCGGCATCGCAAGTTAAGAATCTGCGCCTCATCATGTCTCGTAAAGCCGCATTCGCGCTGATTTTTTGCTTAAGCGCCGGTTCGCTTTTTGCGGAAGAGCAGCGCGCCAAGCCCGCGAGAGAGCGCGTTAAGGAGACCTTTGCGCGCACCCTGGCGCAGGCGGAGTCAGCTACCGCAATCAGCCATCAGGTGAAGGACATCTTCGAGCGCGCCGCCAAAGCGGTGGTGAAGATTCATGGTGTCGATGAACACAGCGAGATTTGTGGCACCGGATTTTTTATCGATCCCACGGGGACGCTCTACACGGCATACACGGTTGGAGGCGAAGCCGGAAATTTTACGATTGAATTCGGCGGTAAGAAATATCCGGCGCGCGTGTTGTTGGCGGATATTCGCAGCGGGACCGCCATGTTAAAGATAGATGAAGCCACTCCGGCCCTGCCGATTGGCAAATCTGAAGCGCTGGAAGTAGCAACGCCTGTCGTGTCGATCGGTTATCCTTTGGATCTGCCGGAGACGCCTAATTTCGGCATGGTCGCGGGATTTGATCGGAGATATCTGGGCCGTTATTTTTCTACGACACACATGCGTCTTAATCTGCCGTCGCAGCGCGGTGAAGCTGGCGCGCCGCTATTGAACATCAAAGGCGAAGTTGTTGGCATTGTGGTCAGTAGTCTCGAGAACAACGCGGCGTGTTACGCGGTGCCAATTGAAGCAGCCGAGAAAATTCGCGGCGATTTCATGCGTTTCGGCGAGGCCAGGCATGGTTGGGTTGGAATCAATGTCTCCGTGGCGCGGCAGCCGGTAGAAGGTTCGTTCGCAGAAATGACACAAATCATGCAGGACACGCCGGCCGCGCGTTCTGGAATCAAAGCCGGCGACATTCTGTTGCAGGTCGGGCGAAAGAAAGTAACGCAGCCAGAAGATGTGCTGGATGCCTCATTCTTCATCACTGCGGGTGACGTCGTGCCGGTCACTGTGATGCGAGGGAACCAAAAACTGACTTTCAATGTGCAGGCAACCATGCATCCCGCCAGCCGGACCGGGCTGTTACTCGCCTCTCCCGGCACGCCGACAATGAATCAGCAGGCGATTCCGCTCTCGCTTGGTTCTGACTTGCCGCCTACTCCGTAGGCTGGCTACTGCAAGAATCCTTTCACCCGCGCACTCGAATAATGGCGGGCACCTGAGTCACAGCATCTTTCGAAACTCGGCTTCGTCGACGATGCGGACACCAAGCTCTTTCGCTCTGTCGAATTTGCTTCCTGGCTCCGCGCCTGCGAGGACGTAATCGGTTTTCTTGCTCACGCTGCCGGTGACGTGGCCGCCGAGCGCCTCGATCCTTTCTGATGCTTCTTCTCGCGTCATCGAGGGCAATGTCCCCGTGAGCACAAACGTCTTCCCGGCCAGCGGCAATTCCGCCGCTTTTTTTGCTGAGACTTTTTCGCTCTTGGGGTGAATGACGAGTTCTTTTATCCGGCGCAGAGTTTTTTTCCCGGCTGCTGAGGCGAAGAAATCCAGGACACTTTGTGCAACTACGGGGCCGACTTCGGTCGTAATTCCGCGGCCTTTTTGGGCTTTGCTTTTGGATGGCTTTGCAAAACCGGATTGGATGAGCCGATCGGCAATTTCTTTTGCGTCCTCCTTTTCTTCCCGCTTTTCGTGGTACTGCAAAACGTCATTAAGCAGGGGCGAATCGGCGACGTCTTCAATCGTCTCATGGAAATGGGCGAGTTGTGTTGCTGTCGTTCTTCCCACGTCCGGGATGGCAAGAGCAAAGAGCCACCGCGAAAGAGCCATGGTGCGTGCGCGCTCGATCGCGTGAATTGCTTTCGTCGCATTTTTCTCTCCGAACACCCGCGGCTCGTCGTCAGTCCCAAGATTTAGTTTCGCGAGCGGCTCGGTCTTCAGCGTGAATAGATCGAGCGGCTCGCGTACAAGCTCACGTTCGACCAGCTTATCCGCCACAATCCCGCCCACACTTTCGATATCGAGCGCACTGCGCGCCGCAAGAAATTCGACCCGCCGCGTGGTTTGCGCCGGACACTGAAGATTTTCGCAACGCCAGGCTACAAATTGCGGATCCCGGCGGATGGGGCTGCCACACACGGGGCACTTGCCGTGAATGTGTTTCGCAAAATCGAACGGCTTCGCGTTGCGCGGTCGTTTCGATTTAACAACTTCAACAACGGCTGGGATGACTTCGCCAGCCTTTTCAATCACCACTGTGTCGCCGATCCGGATGTCTTTGCGTTTGATTTCATCCTCGTTATGCAACGTCGCGCGCCCAACAGTGCTTCCGCTCACCAACACCGGGTCCAGCATCGCTACTGGCGTGAGAATTCCGGTACGCCCGACTTGAATCACGATGTCGTTGAGGCGCGTCTGCACGCGTTCGGCCTCGTATTTGTAAGCGATGGCCCACCTTGGTGATTTTGCGGTGAATCCGAGACGCTCGCGTTGCGCAAATGAATCCACTTTCACTACCGCGCCGTCGGTTTGATAAGCGAATTTGTGACGGATCCCGTCCAACTCGTGAATGGCATCCAGAATTTCTTCGACCGATTTGGCTATCCACCAGCGCTCGGTGGCTGGCAGGCCCAGCTTCTTTAGCAGCGGAAAAATCTCCGAGTGCACATCGACGTCCACTCCCTCAGTCGCCCCAGTTCCGTACAACACAACACCGAGAGGTCGCTTCGCCACGATCGCCGGATCGAGTTGTTTGAGTGAACCGGCCGCGGCGTTGCGCGGGTTTGCGAATAGCGGCAGACCGGCTTCTCGCCGCTCGTCGTTTAGTTTTCCAAAGCCATGTTTATCCATGTAGACTTCGCCGCGCGCTTCCAAAAGTTTCGGAGCAGCGCCGCGCAGTCGATCTGGCACCGAACGGATCGTTCGGATATTTTGAGTAATATCGTCGCCTACCGTTCCATCCCCGCGCGTTGCTGCCTGACGCAGCCTGCCATTTTCGTAAATGAGCGAAACCGCAACGCCGTCCACCTTTGGCTCGATCACCACTGAAATTTTTTCGTTCGGCAACAGCCGCTGAATGCGAGCGTAAAAATTCTTCACTTCCTCTTCGGAGTACGTGTTGTCGAGGCTGAGCATCGGGATGAGATGCGGCACTTGCTCGAACGCTTTGAGGGGTTTTCCGCCGACACGCTGAGTGGGTGACTCGGGCGTAACCAGATCGGGAAACTGCCCCTCCAGATCGACGAGTTCTTTGTAGAGGCGATCGTATTCGCGGTCGCTGACGATTGGCGCAGCTTCTTCGTAGTAGAGACGGTCGTGCCTGCGGATTTCGTTTCTCAGTTGCTCCATTCGCTTTGCCGCCTGCGCTTCGTCCTTGGCCATTGTCGCATCATACCGACAGACGAAATGTCGGCAAAGGTAGAACGCTCGCCGCGGCGCGCGCCTGAGTAATTAGGTAATAAAAACAAACTCGCGGCAAGCAGAGCACCTGCCCTACAATTGGGCTGTGAGCGCAGTCGAGCGCATCCTCGGTGTTGAAGGAGGCGGAACAAAAACCGCCTGGGCGTTGGTCGAAGCGGTGAGGTCCGGTGATGACGCTGGCACAGAATTCCGAATTCTCGATCAGGGAAAGCTGTCGCCGTCTAACTTGCGCCTGACAAGCCCGGAACGTTTGCGCGAAATTTTTGCCGAGTTGCCAAAACAAGTCGATCGCGCGGGAGTTTTCCTTGCTGGTTGCGGCACTGAGGAAGATCGCCGATCACTCGCGCTCATCTGCCGTGACATTTGGCCAAATGCAAAAATTGTGACTGGCAGCGATCGTGACTCCGGTTTGGCTGCGGCCCTCGATCGTGGAGACGGTATTGTCGTCAATGCCGGAAGTGGCTCTTCGGTCACTGGCCGGCGAGGTGATCGGATTGAGAGAGCGGGTGGCTGGGGACACATTCTGGGCGATACCGGTGGCGGGTATTTTCTCTCCATTGAGGCGCTGCGCCTGATCTTACGCGAATACGATCTGCACCGTGGCGAGATGCAGTTCACTGCGAAAATCCTGCACGCGCTTTCGTTGAACAATCTTGATGAACTTGTTCGCTGGGCGCAAACGGCGGACAAGATGGAGATTGCAATGCTGGCTCCGGTGGTGTTTGAAGCCGCAGCCGGAGGCGACGCGCGTGTGAATGAGATCGTGGAGGAAGGCGCGCGTGTTCTTTGTGAATACACCGAGGCTGTCGCTTCCCGGCTGCATCTGCTTGCTCCGAAAGTCGCTCTGATGGGCGGCCTCTTTCACCGCGACTCGATCTACACGCACGCGTTTCGACGCAGACTCAAAAAGAATCTACCCGACGCCCGGGTGACCGTCGCAGAGCGATCTCCCGAACTTGGGGCCGCATGGCTTGCAGCGGAGAAAGATGATCATGTTGCTTTTCAACCAAATCTCAGGGAAATCGAAGATCTGGCTGCCGCGCTTACCGAACAGCGCAATCCGCGCTCGGAGAACCTGGAAAAAATGAGCGCGCGACAGTTGGCCGAACTTTTTGTTGAGGAAGAAAAATTTGTGGAGGATGCGTTGCGTGGGGCAACTGCGGACCTTGCCAGAGCGATTGAAATGGTGACTGAATCGCTGCGGAATGGTGGCCGCTTGTTTTATGTCGGTGCCGGCAGCAGCGGGCGCATTGGCGTCCTCGACGCGAGCGAAATTCCGCCGACTTTTGGCGCGTCGCCGGACCTTGTGCAGGGAATCATTGCCGGCGGCACGACTGCGCTTTATCGCAGCGTGGAAGGAGCGGAAGACGAGGAGAGCGCGGGCGCATCGGCAATGCGGGAGAGGGGAATAAAAAATGGCGATGTTGTCATTGGGATCACCGCCAGCGGCCGGACGCCTTTTGTCCTCGGCGCGCTCGCCCAGGCAAAGTCGTTAGGCGCAAAAACGATTCTGCTGACATGCAATCCGCCTGTAGCCAGCCGTACAGCTGGCGATGACCCCGGCCGGCCGCGATCACCGATCGCAGCTACAGCAATCGATCTTGTGATCGCACTCGCCGTCGGCCCCGAGATCTTGACTGGGTCGACCAGATTGAAAGCTGGAACGGCGACGAAGGCTGCGCTTAACATCATCAGCACCGGCGCGATGATCGCGCTGGGGAAGGTGCGCGGCAATCTGATGATTGATCTGCATACCACGAGTGCCAAGCTGCGCGATCGCGCGGTGCGGGTCGTCGTCAATTTGGCACAATGCGATTACGAGTCTGCGCATCGACAACTCGAAGCAGCAGACTGGAACCTGCGTGCCGTAGTGGAAAAACTGTAGCCGCGACCATCCATAGAGCACGCTACAAACAGGCGAGCCGTGTAGAAATTTTGATTTCCATAAGCGCGGCGGAACCGCATCGCACGAAGGAACATGTGACTTAACCGAAAGGAACCTTATGCTCTGGACAATATTCGTGATCTTGCTGGTGCTCTGGCTGCTTGGGCTGGTCAGCTCCTACACGCTGGGCGGATTCATTCACATCCTGCTCGTCATTGCGATTGTGGTGCTGATTCTCCAATTGATCCAAGGCCGCCGGCCTTTGTAAGCTCACGCCAATGAAACTGGCCGCCATTGTCGGCATTATCCTTATCATTATCGGAATCCTTGGCTTTGCTTATGGCGGTCTGGGCTGGACGACACAGAAAAAAGACGCCCAACTAGGCCCCCTTGAGATCACTCACAAGGAGAGTCACGGAGTCGCTTTTCCGCCGATTGCCAGCGGAATTTGTATTGTCGGGGGAGTAGTTCTTGTAATCGTTGGTAGCCGGAAGAGCTAATCGCCGGCTTTTAACACTGCGAAGGTTTTGCTGCCTTTGCGATCGAGATAGAGAAGAACGCCGCGTTTCGGATCGGCTTTCTTCAGCGTTTCACGGAACGACTGCACGTTGGTGACCGGCTTGCCGTCTACCTCGGTAATGACGTCTTCGCGCTGGATGTCCTGGGCCGCAGCGATGCCGTTGTCCTCGACATCGGTTACGACCACACCTTGCTGGACCGGGAGATGGAGACGCTCGGCAACGTCTTTCGTCAAATCCTGAACCTGCAATCCAAATTTGCCGACACTTTCCTGCGTCGGCGGCGACGGTTGAGTCGGCAACGCATTTGATGCTCGCGCAATCTCGTTGGGCAGCTCGCCAGTTTTAATGGGGACTTTGATGGTCTGGCCTTTGCGCCAAACACTTAGCTGGACGCTTTGGCCGATTTTCTTTTTCAAAATCTCATGCTGCAACTGCGAATCTGATTCGATCGCGGTTCCATCCACATGCGTGATTACGTCGAACGGGCGCAAATCGCTCTTGGCCGCAGGCGCATCGGCTTCAATCGTGCGCACTACGACGCCTTTATCGGCGCCTTTAAACAAATCGCGAAGGTCCTGGTCGTCGCCGAGCGTCTCGATCCGGATGCCGAGCCAGGGCCGCGTGATCTTGTGACCGGCGATCAGTTCGGTGCCGATTTCTTTGGCCATGTTACTGGGGATTGCAAAGCCCAGGCCGCGATTCATTCCGTTAATCAGGGTGTTCATGCCGATCACTCTGCCGTCGATGTCGCACAACGGCCCTCCGCTGTTGCCCGGATTAATCGATGCGTCGGTCTGCAGATAATCTGAAATCGAGTAGGCGCCCGTTTGAAGCAATTTGCTTCTACCTTTGCCGCTGACGACACCGTATGTGAAAGTGTAATCGAGCTTGAACGGCGCCCCGATGGCGAATGCAAACTGGCCCACCCGCACCCCGTCACTGTCACCCAGCTGGACGACCGGCAAATCTTTCGCATCGATCTTGATGACTGCGATATCGGTCTTCTCGTCCGTACCGACGATCCTTCCCGGGAAATTCCGGCCGTCCCTCAATTTCACGTCGATTTTGTCCGCACTTTCGACCACATGAAAGTTCGTGAAAATGTAGCCATCTGGTCGGACGACAAAACCGGAGCCTTCGCTTTGGATCGGTCGTGGCGCGCCTGGGTTTCGCCGTGGATTATTCTCGTCGGGCGAACCCTGAAAGAGCAAGTCATCGAGCGGCGAGCTTTCGGCGATATCGTTTTTCTTAGAAACCTCAATAATGACAACGCTCGGCGCGACGGTTTCGAACACTTTTGCAAAAGCGTTGTTTAACTGATGAACGACATCTTTGCCTGCCTCGGCCACAGCGGCAGGAACAGTCGACGTTGGGACAGCCTCAGGTTGCGCTGCAAACGATGTACTGAGTGCAACGCACAGGGTTAAAATGGACAAACGCATGGGTTGGAAGTTGGACAGCACGGAACATGCAACGTTCAACTGGATACGTCCAATCCCGGCTTGCTCGAAGGTAGGCTCGCAGTTCAATCCAGCTCCTATTACAGTGCTGGACACAGCCGGTATAATATCTGGCCCAACCCTGCATATGCTCGTTTTCAAGAGGCGATTCGTCTTTCGGATCGGCGTCGTAATTTTGATACTGTTCTGGGCGACAGCGCTTGCACCAGAACCTCCAGCGCGCATTTCCATTTCGCCGGGCGAACTTGTTCGCGCTGTCACGATTCAGCGCGATTCGCTCATCGAATTGTGCCTGATCGACCATGTCGATCCAAACGGACACGATGCCCAGGGCCGGACGCCGTTGCTGATCGCAGCCGCGCAGCAGGATTGGAAAATAGCGCAACGCCTAATCGGCGCGGGTGCGCTTGTCGATCTTCCTGACAAAAATGGTCTTACGCCGCTGATGGCCGCTGCCATGCACGGGAATCTCGAAATCTTTCGAGAGTTGCTTGCCCGTTCGACGAATCTTCGCGCGGAAGCCCGCTGCAAAGATGGCAGCGATTTGCTGGGCATGGCGCTGGATGGTGGCAATCCGGAAATCGTCAGGTCTGTTTTGGAACGTTTGCCCGCAATGTCTCAGTGGCGAAGCAGCACGCGGCGTGCTCTTCAAGCAGCCTTGATGACCGGCGATAAGGGAGAAATCCAGTTGCTGCTCAGCAAGCACTCCACGCCTCCAACACCTGAAGGGAAGAATGTGCCGATGCTCGCGTATGCCATCGCTGGAAACGACTCCTCCCTTTTTGGCATCCTTTTGTCTTGTGGCGCCGATCCCAGCACGGTTCTACCATCGCGTTGCGATAAGGATTTTCTGGCGCTGTTCCCATCGAAATCGTTCAGCAGTTATGTTGAAGAAGACAAGGGTCTGACGGTGCTGATGCTGGCAGCGGGCCTCGACCGGGAAAATTACCTGCGCGCTCTGCTTGCGGCAGGCGCTAGCCGGAACCAACTGACCAAGCGCGATAAAATGTCTGCATTGGACATCGCCGCGGAGACTGGTCACTGGCGTTCCTCGCAAATTCTTCTTGGTGGTGGGCCTTCTCCGGACCAATTGCGTATCGAAATTTCTCTCGGTTTGCAACGGGTCGCTCTCGTCAAAAACGGCGTGCCGATATATCGCACGCAATGTTCGACCGGGCGTCAGGGTTACTCTACCCGCAGAGGCGACTTCGTAATTACGAACAAGGAGCGAAACCATCGTTCTACCATCTATCATGTGGAGATGCCCTACTTCATGCGGTTGAGCTGCCTCGACTTCGGAATGCATGCCGGGATCGTGCCGAATTATCCAGCCTCACACGGTTGCATTCGCCTGCCCGAGGAAGCTGCCCGCAAATTCTTCTCCGAGATCCCAGTTGGAACGCTGGTGACGGTGCAGTGACGAGCCGGTGAGTTGTTGAAGTTCATCTCGAGCTGCACTGTCGGTAACCGGTCTATCACCGTACTAGGCGCAAACGCCCAACGCTCAACGTCCAACACCAAAGGCTCAACTGTCTGAATTGGACGTCGGGAGTTGGGCGTTCGACGTTAGGCGTTGAAGAACCTTTTCATGAAACCCCTCATCTTATTTGCTCCAGGAGCCGGCGCGCCTTCGTCGCATCCCTGGATGCAGAAGTGGAAAGATCATTTGTCCGAGATCGGGGACGTTGAAACGTTCGATTACGATTACATGCGCGAAGGCCGCAAACGCCCTGATCATTTGCCAAAACTTATCGCAGCACATCGAAAGGCGTTGAGTGACGCGAGAAAACGATATCGCGCCGAATCAACAATCTTAATTGGCAAGAGCATGGGTGGCCGTATTGGATGTCATCTTTCACTCGAGGAAAAAGTGGACGGGCTTGTTTGCCTCGGATACCCGCTCTGCGCGATGGGGGATCGCACAAAACTCCGTGATGAAGTTTTGCGGGGTCTAAAAACACCAATTCTTTTTGTGCAAGGGACGCGGGATGCGCTTTGCCCGTTGGATCTTCTCGATCGCGTGCGTAGCGAAATGAAAACGCAAAACGTTTTACACGTTGTTGATGGAGGCGACCATTCATTGCGCGTGCCGAAGGGTCAGCTTCAAGTCAGCGGCGAAACCCAGATGGGTATCGATCAACAAATCTTCCGATCAATCAGGGAGTTTCTTTCCGGATTAACTGGAAAAAAAGAACGTTAGCGCCTTGGGATATGCGATCCTTCGTTGGTAATAAAGTGGCGGCCAGGAGTGATGCTCCAGGGAACGTCCACAATGCGAGGCGGTCCAGGCTGAGCTCGCCAGTGGATGAGTGTCCTTAGTGCGGTCACATCCGCAGGCCAATCACCGAAGACTCCCATCTTCTTCAAGATTTTGATCTCAACAACGCTACCTTGTGGACTGACCGTCAGTCGATCGATGCCTGTGCCACTGATTTTGGCAAAACGATACTGGGCAGGTATATCAGGATACGGAAAATACGTGAAGATTTGCCTGGCTTCAGGGCCGGAGTGGACAACGAGATAAACAGCGTCCGTCTTGCCAGAAGTTGTGCTGCTTGCTGGGGCGTTGCTTGGTTGCGGGGATGCATGCGATAGGTCGTTTACCATCAGGCTGGTCGCCAACATGGTTGCAAACAGTGCCTCTTTCACAGAGTTTGCTTATCAAATCGGCGGTAAGTTTATCACGATATTTCCGCCGTTATTGCTATATGTTGCCGATGCCAATAATGAGATGAAACCTACTCCCGTTTCTTTGGCGGAAGTCCGCAGGCAAAGCATAAAATCGCACGCGTTTCATTCAGGCCGCGCAGGCCAGATTGAGTTCGTGAAAGTCAATACCGACGCATGGAGATGGCGCGACGTTTATCGCTGGCTGCTTGGTTTACGGTGGCCACAGTTCGGCGTGTTCGTCGGCGCGCTTTATATCGCGCTCAATCTTCTTTTCGCCGCGCTTTATAGTCTCCAGCAAAACAGTATCGCCGGTACCACCGGTGGGCATTGGTTTTTTGATTGCTTCTTTTTCAGTGTGCAAACGCTGGCCACCGTGGGCTACGGCCATATGTATCCGCAAACCCTCTATGGCCACATCGTCACTACCATTGAAATCATGAGCGGCATCTTTTTGCTCGCGGTGATGACTGGGCTGATCTTTGTCCGGTTCTCGCGACCGAGCGCGCGCGTTGTTTTCAGTAACCCAATCGTGGTCGCTCCCTTAAATGGAAAGCCCACATTGATGGTCCGCGTGGGAAATGAGAATCAACACAGCATGGTCGAAGCGGAGTTTCGGATCATGTTTTCGCGCGATGAACCGTTGCTCGAGGGCGGCGATTTCAGGTACTTCTACGTGTTGAAACTACATTTCGACCGGCTCACGGTTTTCCCGGCCGCCTTAACTTTGCGACACACGATCGATGAAACGAGCCCTCTCTTTGGTGCAACTCCCGAGTCGCTCGAATCCAGCCGGGTCCTCTTTATTGTCTCGGTGGTTGGAATCGATCCCGTCATTGCGGCCGCAGTTCAAACACAAAAGGATTACAGTTGGCGGGATGTCCGTTTCGGCGAACGCTTCGTCGAAATGTATACCGAACACGGCGGCGGCCGGCTCACCGTGGATTACGGCCGCCTTCACGACACCGAACAAATGGAGTTCGCGGTTCACGGTAACGGATACGGCGAGTCTTCCACTACCAAGTAAGACGAAGGCGCGCTGGCTGCTGAATTGACTTGTTTATGTTTAGCCCGCTTCGATACTTCCCCCGGGGAGACTGGCGCGCCTTCAATCTTTATCCGAAGCGCAAAACGCAAACTAAAGGAACATTAAAATTATGGGATTACTTGATTCGATACTCAGCGCAGTCAGTGGAAAAAGTGACGCTTCTGGCGAAGCGGCCCCGCTCATAGGGATTCTCAGCGGCCTTCTCACACAGAGTGGAGGCCTGCAAGGCCTGGCCAGTAAGTTTTCACAGAGCGGCCAGGGTGACGTATTCTCGTCGTGGGTGGGCATGGGCGAAAACCAGCCTGTTTCCACCAACCAAGTTCAAGAAGCGCTTGGTTCCGATCAAATTCGTGCGATCGCAACTAAAATGGGAGTGGACCCCAATCTTGCCTCGCAATTCCTGGCCGAATACCTGCCAAAGATCGTTGATAAACTAACTCCAGCGGGAAAGGTAGATCCCACCGCGAACCATCAGGAAGGGTTGGCGGCTCTACTGCCATCACTCTTGCAAAGCCTCGGCGGAAAATCTGGCGGCGATCAGTCCGCGCAAGCGTAGAGACAGACTGCATCGGTGACGCACTGCCAATAGTTGCAGCTGCTGGCAGCGCGAATTCTAATCTTGGTCGCTCTGTAGTTGTTCCGGCGGCAGCAGAATGATCCGCGCAAACTGGAACTCACCCGGTTCCATGGCTATCTGAGTTCAGCGGTTCACGGCGAACGTTGAAAGTATTATTTCACTTTACTATCGCGCCGCAATGCAACCCTATGCGGCTATAGCTGGGACCCAACCGAATAGAAGGAGCGCTGACTCGGTCTGAGACAACTCAACCAGCCGGTTACTTGCCTGAAGTCGCTTCTTGAACGTGATTAAAAGTGATGGGTTTCATTGCCGTTGTGTGTCTTTCCATGGCCCTGGCAGGTGGACAGGTTGCACGACCTGACCTTGATGCCACAAGACTTCGAACCGGCTCCTTTTCTTTCCGAACGTTAGTGGACGGCAAGGAGGTTGGCCGGAGCCGGATTCAGATTCGCAGATCCGACGACTCGCGAAACTATGTGTTCTCAAACCTAGTCTTAGGGAGTTTCAGCCAATCCTGGAAGGCCGTCGCCTCGCCGTCGTTTGGTCCGGTGTCGGCAAAGCTCAGTTTCGGACAAGGCAGCGCGGCCCGTATTGCTTTCGACCTCTCCTACCAGGGCAATCGAGTGACTGGGTTCATAGCTCCCCAGAAAGAAGCGTTTAAGAAACGTAAAGTCGACGAGACAGTAGCTGGTGACACTGTAGATCAGCGCATCGATTGGGCGGCTGTCATGGCTTTCAAGGAATATGTCGAGGGGCATGAATTCAAATTTCATGTCTATGATGCCGGGACGGGAAACTCGCTTGTCAGCGTACGAATCGGCAAAAGTGAGACGACCGTGGTCCCGGCGGGCTCCTTTGAGACAGTGCGTGTCTCGTACCGAATTGATAAGCGTAGCGGCGCTGAAACGTATGAAGTGTTCGTCACAAGACAGGCTCCACGTTTTCTAGTGAAAGAGAAATTTCCTAATGGCTCAGTAACCGAGCTAGTGGAGCTCACCAATTCGGCATCGGACATGCCCAACTAGTTGTTCTATCTCGAGAGCAGCTAATTCGATTCAAACTTACAGACGTAAGGCATGTCACAGAATGTCGCTACAGGCGACAGTGGCGCACCGCAGACGATAGCTAATTCTTGACCGCATCTTCGGATTTCAAATCCGAATGCAGACGCGGCTGGTTGATTCAGCGCGCGTCTAACGCCTAACACGCGCTCCTCCATGGCAATCGCGGTCACGGGAACCTGCACGCTACTCAATCGAGGGCCTAAAATAAGGAGTTGCCCAAACCCTCGTTTCTTTGGCCTAGGGAGAAAACTGCGTCCCGAGTTATACCGCCTGATGTGCGCGACCCGCACAGCAACCCAAAACCATAAGGAGAAACTAATGACAAAAAAAGTGCTGACCAAGTTTATGCGCGTCGCTTTCACGGCGAGCGTTGGACTACCTTTAATTTTTGCATCAAACGCATTCGCTCAGTTGCCGGCTCCGGCTGTTCCCGGAATGTCGCCGGCGGCCACAGCTGAAGTCGAGCGGGTGGTCGTGACCGGTTCGAACATTCCCACAGCGGAAGAAACCGGTCCGAACCCGGTGGACACCTATCGTCCCCAAGACATCGAGAAGCTGGGCATCCGCAACGCAACGGACCTCACTACCTTTATCCCGCAGGAGGCGGGGGGCACGGTGAACCAGAACATGGGCAATGGCGGTGATGGCACCGTGCAAATGAACCTGCGCGGCCTGTTGCCAAAAGAGACGCTCATCCTGGTAGATGGCAAGCGCATCGCACAGGGTGCAATATTCCTTGGCTACGACATCCAGTTGATTCCCTTCTCCATGATCGATCACATCGATATCCTGAAGGACGGCGCCTCAGCTGTGTATGGAGCCGACGCTGTGGCCGGCGTGGTCAACTTCTTCCTGGTCCACAAATTCCGTGGTTTGGAGATTGGGGGCAACTATGGGAACACAAACCTGGGAGGTTCCAACGATATGGGTGAATGGAACGCGTGGTTGAAAGCTGGTACTGGCGATGACAAAACCGATATCGTCGTGATCGCCGATTTCTTTCAGCGCACGGGTGGCCTGTTTAGCCGTGACCGCGACATTTCCAGCAACGGCAATTTTGTTCCATTTGGAGGGTTCGATGTTCGCAGTGGGAACGAACCTGGCCGCGTGCAAGGCACTCGGCTGATCCCGAGCTTATTTTTCAGCGCGAACACTCCGACGCCGCATTCGGCGCCTAACGCTCAGACTTCTCCGTTTTACACCAATCCATTTGCGGTACCCGGCATTGCAAACGGTACACCTGGCGATGGAAACTACCTGTTCTTTAACTTCGCAGCTTTCACGCCAGCGCTGCCTCCGGCAGATCGCCAGACGTTCTACGGCTCGTTCACCCGCGATCTGTGCGACAAATACCTGACGATATTTGCCGATTTCAAAATTGCGCGGTCCTTTTTCGATGCATCACTGGCGGCTGTTCCGTTTCTCCCGGATCCATTTAATGCTCCGGGAACCAGCGTGGCGTTTAGCCCTTCCGGCATCAGCGTGCCAATCTCGAATGCGTTTAATCCGTTCACAGTCGGAGATACGACTCTGGTTGTTAACGGAACCCCAGTCCCCGTGACTACTGGCGTCCGGTTTCGCGGCATTAACGACACTGGCCCCAGAAGCGAGAAGTTTACCTACTGGGATATGCTATTCGATGTCGGACTTAAGGGCGAAATGGGCGAGTTTGGGGATTATTTCAAGACTTGGAACTGGGAAATGGGCTTCCGCTACGCTCGCAACGAGGGCCAGGACTTGTCCGTGGGTGAGGTTAGCCGGCCTGGTCTGCGAGACGCGTTGCTGGATACGAACCCGGCCACGGCCTTTAATCCTTTCATTGGCTTCTTCGGTCGCAATACGAATGCGGCGATAAGCCGGGTTTATGTCAACCTGCATAACACGGCCACCTTTGAGCTGCCATTGGCTTACGCCACGATTAATGGCGACCTGTTTAATCTTCCCGCGGGACCAGTGTCGTTTGCGATCGGCGGCGAGTACCATGGCGAAAGGTGGGACCGCAAGCCGGATTCACTCAATACCACGTTCTCAACAATCGGTTCAGTCGACAGCGAAGGCTCGCGGGTGAACCGGGATGTTTGGGGAATTTACGAGGAAGTGCGGGTGCCGTTTACGAGCCCCACATGGAACTTCCCCGGCTTCTATAGTTTTGAAGTTGACTTTGCCGAACGCGAGGAGTGGTACAGCCAGAATACTTCTCCGGTGTTAAGCACGTCGTTCCCGGCAGCGCATAGCACATATGACGCGCAGAAGCCAAAGGTATCGGTGCGCTGGCAGCCGGTTGATCCCAAGTATATCGGCGCGCTGACCCTGCGTGGCAGTTACACTGAAGCGTTTCACGCGCCGACAGTGAGGGAGCTTTCGCCCGCAGGCCAGCAGGCCTTCCCGCTGGTTGTGGATCCATTTTCTTCCCAGACCGAGCCGCAAGTCGAGGAACGCCAAGCCGGAAACCCATTCCTGCATCCTGAAGTGGCGTATGAATGGACCTATGGGGCCGTGTATAGCCCGAAATGGATCAAGGGTTTGACATTAAGCGCTGATTGGTGGCACATCGATATGCGCGATATCGTGGCGCTCCTCGGCGCGCAATTCATTATCTCGAACAGTAATCGTGAACCGTTCGCAAGCCTGGTAACCCGTGCTCCCAGTACGATTCCTGGGGAACTTGGCCCAGTTACGTTGGTGATCGACCCGAACGAAAACCTGTCCGGTGCGATTTTCGAAGGTCTCGATTACGAAGCGATCTATATCCTGGATTCATCGATCTTCGGCCGCGGAGATTTCGGCCGACTGACCACGACAATCAACGGCACCTACCTGTCCCGTGCTGAGCTTCAACCTGCCCCCGGCACAAAACGTTTCGGTATCGCGGGCGAGTTCCTGCCTACGTCGTTCACACTGACCAGTTCGCTGCCGAGAAATCGGGCCAACTTCAGTATCTTCTACGATGGCCCGGCTGACACGTGGTTGGGTGGCCTCGATGTCGGAGCAGTTGTTCACTGGATCGGCCAGTATGAAGATGACAATGTCTCTCTGGTCGGAACTTACGACGGCGGAGTGCCCAAGCAGCAAACGCCGAGAACTGATCCTACCACCGGCGAAGATGGCGCACATGCGCGGAAAGTGGCGATGTGGACGACGTTTGATCTGATCTTAAACTATACGTTTAACTTCCCGGCGCCCGCGCCAGCCGAGGTCCCTGGTTTTGCCAAGGATGGCGGCAAAAACGTGAAGATGAAGGACGGCAAGGAAAAGAATGTCGTCCCAGTCTCCACAGCTGAGTACGGCTGCAGCAACTGGAAATGGTGGCTCAATAACACCACGGTTACGCTTGGTATGCAGAACGTGACCGACGAAGA
>Ga0137412_10000440_pt1 | contig 28931 bp, 27 predicted proteins | sample CZODoug2_1_16fun_FD_122160 | JGI IMG/M metagenome (GOLD analysis project Ga0137412, IMG submission 122160) | Vadose zone soil fungal communities from Angelo Coast Range Reserve, California, USA - CZODoug2_1_16fungal (Hybrid Assembly) | ecosystem: Environmental > Terrestrial > Soil > Vadose zone...
ATCAAAAGGGCGGGGTGGCCAAGACCACCACCGTGGCTTCGGTAGCTGCCGCCCTGGTTGAGCTGGGACGTCGGGTGGCGGTGATCGATCTCGACCCGCAGGCCTGCCTGACGTTCTCTTTGGGGCTGGACCCCGATGCGCTGGAGCTGTCCACCCACGATGTGCTGATGGGCCGGGTGCCCGCACGCACCGCGCTGCAGCGGGTCGCGGGCGGGGTCGACCTGATGCCCGCCGAGATCGACCTGGTCGGCTCGGAGAAGTTCCTGAACAACCGCAACGGTCGGGAATTCGTGCTCGCTGAGGCGTTGGCCGATCTGCGCGCGGACTACGACATCGTGCTGCTGGACTGCCCGCCGGCCCTCGGCGTGCTCACCGTCAACGCCCTGACCGCGGCGGATCAGCTGATGATCCCCGTGCAATGCGAGACGTTGGCGCACCGGGGCGTGGGCCAGTTGTTGGAGACGGTGGCCGAGGTGCGCTCGCGGTCCAACGGCAAGCTCGTCGTGCTCGGGGTGTTGCCCACGCTGTTCGACGGCCGCTCCAAGCACGCCCGCGCGGTGCTCGCGGACATCGGTGAGCGCTACGGGGTGGCCGTGCTGGAGCCGGCCATCCCGCGTTCCATCCGGTTCGCCGAGGCGCCCGCGACCGGGAAGTCGATCCTGGAGACGGCCAGCGGTTCCGCGGGAGCGGCGGCCTACCGAGAACTGGCCGCGCGCTTGATCAAGGACGAGGCGGCATGAGCGACTTCGACCGGATCAAGCCACGGGCGGCGAGCGCGCCGCCGCGGCGGCGTGAGCCGGTGCCGCCGGGACGACCGGATCGGGAGGGCAAGCGGGCGCTGTTCAGCGTCGAGGCGCCGCCGCCCTCATCGGTGCCGTTCGGCGCGCTGACCGTGACCTGCTCGGCCTGTCGGGTGACCACCGCGATGACGTTTGGCGCGGCCATGACCGCCGCTGTGCCCAGCGTCCACCTGTTCCTGCTGCGGAAGGACTATCCTTCCTGGATGCGGTGCCCGGCCTGCAAGCGGCGCACCTGGGTGAGGCTGGGGTTCCGGGCTCGCTGAGCGGACAGGAGTCTGCGGTGGATCGTTGCTCGCGACCGGTGTTGGTCGGACCTGTGGTGGCGAGCGCCGTTGTGCTGGCCGTGGCCGGCGCGCCGACCGTGGGCCGGGCCGCCGTCGTGACGCCGACGGCCACGTTGACCGCGAAGTTCGTCGATCGGCAGATCACCTCGGACCAGACCAGCATCTTGACTTTCAGCATCACCAACAGCCAGCAGAACGTGCTGTCCAGGCTGGGTTTTCAACAGCCGATGCCGAAGAACCTGGACGTCACCAGCTACGGCCTGCGCAAGAACTGCGGATCCCCGAGGGTGACCGGCGTGCACCTGCTGAAGGTGTCCGGGATCACGGTCGCCCCCCAGTCCATCTGCACGGTCGATGTCGTGGTGATGCCGGCCGCCGAGGGCCTGTTCGAGGTGTCGCCGCAGAAGGACGCCCGCATCAGGGGCAACCTCGTCCCGAGTGATGGTGACGTGCTGCGGGTGCGCGATGCCCGGGCGTGCGCCAACTCCGTCGAGTTGCTCTGCGCGCTCCCGCTGCGCCCGGCGGCGCCGCAACGCTGAAGGCACCGCGGACGGGTGGGTCAGCTCTCTTCGGTGGCCTTCGCCGCGCCGCGGCGCCGACGCCGGCGCGCCGGGTTCGGCGCCTCGGCGACCGCCACGGCGCTCGGTGCGGCCGCGTCGGAGGTCACCGGGGTGTCCTCGCCGAGGGGCTTGCCGGACCGGGTGCGGGACCGGTTGCGGTTGCGCTTGGGTCGCTCGGCGCGGGGCGCGGCGGGGGCCTCGGAGGTCTTGCGCGAGGCGGGTACCCGGCTACGCGCCCGACCGGTCTCGCCGAGGTCCTCTACGTCCTCGGCATCCAAGCCGGCCCGGGTACGGGCGGCCCGGGGCAGCAAGCCCTTGGCGCCCGCCGGGATGTCCAGCGCGGCGAACAGGTGTGGGGAGGTGGAGTAGGTCTCCGCAGGCTCGCCGAGGCCGAGGTTCAGGGCCTTGTCGATGAGCTGCCACCGGGTCATGTCCGCCCAGTCGACGAAGGTGACCGCAACCCCGGTGCGGCCCGCCCGGCCGGTGCGGCCGATGCGGTGCAGGTAGGTCTTCTCGTCATCCGGGCACTCGTAGTTGATCACGTGGGTGACGTCGTCGACGTCGATGCCGCGGGCAGCCACGTCGGTGGCGACCAGCACGTCGACCTTGCCGTTGCGGAACGCGCGCAGGGCCTGCTCGCGGGCGCCCTGGCCGAGGTCACCGTGCACCGCGGCGGCGGCGAAGCCTTTTTCGGTGAGCTCGTCGGCGATGGACTGGCACAGTCGTCGGGTGGGCGCGAACACCATGGCCAGCCGACGGCCCTCGGCCTGCAGGATGCGAGCCACGCACTCCACCTTGTCCATTTTGTGGGTGCGGAACACGTGCTGGGTGGTCTCCGGCACGGTGTGCTGATCGGAGCCGGACTCGGCGCGGATGTTGGTGGGGGTGCGCAGGTAGCGCCGGGCGAGGGACACCACCGGGCCGGGCATGGTGGCCGAGAACAGCATGGTCTGCCGGTTGGCCGGGGTGTCCGAGATCAGTCGCTCGACGTCGGGCAGGAAGCCCAGGTCAAGCATCTCGTCGGCTTCGTCCAGGACCAGGGACTTGACGTGGCTGAGGTCCAGGTGGCGCTGCTTGCGCAGGTCCAACAGTCGACCCGGAGTGCCGACGACGACCTCGACGCCGGTCTTGAGGGCGGCCACCTGGGGTTCGTACGCGCGGCCGCCGTAGATCGCCAGGACCCGGGCGCCGCGGAGCTTGCCCGCCACCTCGAGGTCTTTGGCGACCTGTACGCACAGTTCGCGGGTGGGGACGATGACCAGGGCCTGCGGGGCGCCGGGGGCGGCCAGGTCGGGGTAGTCGTCGTCGGTGGGGGAGACCAGGCGCTGCAGGAGCGGGATGCCGAAGGCCAGGGTCTTGCCGGTGCCGGTCCGCGCCTGGCCGATGACATCGGTGCCGGTGAGCGCGATCGGCAGGGTCAGTTCCTGGATCGGGAAGGCCTCGGTGATCCCGACCTCGTCGAGCGCGTCGGTGATTGCGCGGATCACGCCTAGTTCGTGAAATGTGCTCAGGGCTGCTCGCCTCTTCGTCGTTGTCGCGGCGCGCCGGAGCGGGCTGCGTTCAGTTGTCGGGCCGCCATTTGCGACTGACGGCAGGTCGGCGGCGCGCGATGAACCGCGCCACGGTGGTGGTGGACTCGGCGCGCAAGACGGACCCTGGCCCGCCGTGGGAGGCGGGCAGATCGGTTCGGACACCGGTCCGGTACGCATCCAGCATAACCGTTGCCTGTCCGTGACCCGGCCGAACGCGCCGGAGCGCCGGCTACGCTACGCACCGTGAGCACGCCGGCGACCGATGGAGCGGGCCTTTTCGGGCCGGCGGACCCCTCGGCCGCCGTGTCTGACCTGCTGGGCCTGATGGCCTGCGGCGAACTGATGGCCTTCGAGCGACTGGCGCACGACGCCACGCTGGCGCCGAGCATGGAGGACAAGGCCGAACTGGCCCGGATGGCCGTGGCGGAGTTCAACCACTTCGTGCTGCTGCGGGCGCGGTTGGCCGACCTGGGGGTCGATCCGGGCGCGGCGATGGCCCCGTTCGTGGGCCCGCTCACCGAGTTCCACCAACGCACCGCGGCGGGGAACTGGTTGGAGGGGCTGGTCAAGGCGTTCGTCGGGGACGGCCTGGCTGCCGATTTCTACCGGGAGATCGCCGAGCACCTGGACCACAGCACCCGCGACCTGGTGCGGGGCGTGCTGGACGACACCGGACACTCGGCGTTCGCGGTGGACCGGGTGCGGGCGGCGATCGCGGCCGACCCGCGGGTGGCCGGTCCGCTTGCCTTGTGGGGTCGCCGGTTGGTCGGCGAGGCGTTGACCCAGGCGCAGCACGTCGCCGCCGAGCGCGAGGGTCTGACCGCGCTGGTCATCGGCGGGGTGGACGGTTCGGGGTTCGACCTCAACGAGATCGGCCGCATGCTGACCCGGCTGACGGATGCTCACTCTGCTCGGATGGCGGCGCTGGGGCTTGAGTCCTGAGCGTGTTGACGCCTCGTCAGTTTGCAACCGGTTCGGCGGTGAGGATTCGGTAACTGATCGGTGACTCCAGCTCGGTCGAACCGCAGCTGACCGGTCGGGGCTCGCCGGCCGGCGCTGCGGCCACGCGCAGCCGCCAGGTCGTGGCGTGCACGGCCAGATCCACCTCGATGCGGTCATCCAGGGTGCGTTGCGCGACGGGCCGCACCGCGTCGATCTCCCACGCCGCCAAGCGCTCCCGTAGCCACGCCTCGGCGGCCTGCACCGGCGCCGTCCAGCAGGTGCGGCCCCGGAAATGCTCAGCGACGATGCGGCCGGCGTCGTAGGCGCCGGCCACCTCGAGGGCGTCGGCCGCGGACGTGCGGCCGTACATCAGGCCGTGCGGGAAGCACGCCAAGGTCGGCGCGAAGCGGTGGCCACCCAGGTGCGTGCACTCCCAGGTGCGGGTGGGAAAGCGCTCGGCCAGCGCGGCGGCCACCGGCCGCCCGGTCAACGCGCAGCACGCGTCCCGTCCGCCGTGTGTGCAGACCAAGAAGACGCCCGCGGCCGGCTGTGGCGCGTCCAACGCCCGGCCCGCGGCCAACCCGCCCAGGTCCAGGTCCAACAACGCCCGGGGATCGGGCAGCCGCAGCTGGTGCAGCCGCGGCGTCGACGGCCCCGTGTGCACCAACAGCACCTCGGTGTCCGTCGCGCCCGCCCGCAACAACCCTGCGGGCCGGCGGATCAAGTTCACCCGGACCCCGACGCGATCGGTGGCCGCCTGTAAGTCCTTCGCCAACCCCTCCGGCCAGCGCACGCCGCGCGGGGCCTTGGCCGGCCACGGCCCGGGGTGTTCCACCAGCAACCAACTCACCGCGGTGGTGGCGGTAGCGGTGAGCGACTCGGCCAGGGCGAGGCTCAGCTCACGACACGGCGGGAGTGGATCGGTGCTCATCGCACCGATCGTGACACCTAGTAGGTAAAGACGCTCTCGACCTGGAAGTGAGCATCCTTCAACGCGGTCACCAACTTGTCGTTGACGATCTCCAGCACGCGCAGGTTCGCGGTCTGGCCGGGGCGCAGGTTCGCCGCGGTACCGGTGTCCATCGTGATGCGCTGACCGTCCTTGGTGTAGGCCGCGATCGTGATGTCGAAGGAGTGGGTCAACGGCCCGGTGTTGGTCACGGTGACCGGCAACGAGGTCTGCGCCAGGCCCGTCGCGTCCTTGGACATCAGCAATTTGCCGATGGTGATCTTGATCGGAGCCTGACCAATGGCGGCGTCCGAGGAGTGATCGGTGGCCGAGTTGTCGCTCTGGGCCTGGTTCGCCTTGGACTGTTGCCCCAGAGGGTGGCTCACCCCGGCGGGACGCGCTGCAGTGTCATCCTCGGCGCCACGGGAGTACGCGGCTGCACCGACGCCGAAGATGGCGCCGACAGCGAGCAGTACGGGCAACAGGATCGCGAGACGTGGGCGACGTCGCGGTGCTTTGGTCGGGGAGGACTCCGGGATGCCGGCGGGGGCGGGAGTCATGTGTCCGTGACCTCCCTTCGTTGAGGTCATCGGCCGTCGCCCGGGCGCGGTGAACCAGGCGTTCGGTGTGGTGCAAGTGCCTCAGGATGCACCTGACCTAGGGAAAGGTTCGCCCAAAGCCGAGTAGATTTCGAATGAGAAGTCCCTGTACATCCCACTGGTCCGGGACCGGACGATTCATCCGCCGGCGTGCGCCACCCGGTCCGCGCTCACCCGCACCGGCATTGATGCGTAACCGCGCAGCAACCGCGCCGGACGCCGCGTGGGCGTCGCGGTGGCCCGCAAATCGGGGAAGCGCTCGAACAGCATCCGTAGTCCGACCTCGCCCTCCATCCGGGACAGCGCCGCGCCCAGGCAGTAGTGCGCGCCGCCGCCGAAGGAGATGTGGTCCTTGGCGTTGGCCCGGCTGACGTCGAAGCGCTCCGGGTCGTCGAACACCGCGGGGTCACGATTGGCCCCGGCCAGCACCAGCGCGATGAACTTGCCCTTGGGTACCTGCTGCCCGGCGATGGTGGTGTCCTCGGTGGTGTGCCGCACGGTGTTCTGCGCCGGAGGGTCGTAGCGCAGGATCTCCTCGATCGCGTTGCGCCACCCCTCGGGCCGCCCGCGCAGATCCTCCAGTTGCTCGGGGTGGGCGAACAGCAGCGCGCTGCCGTTGCCGATCAGGTTCACCGTGGTCTCGAAGCCGGCCGCCAGTACCAACCCGGCAATCGACACCAGTTCGATCTCGGTCAGCGGGTCGGCGTCGGCATCCGCGGCGGTGATCATCCGGCTGAGCAGGTTGTCGCCGGGTTCGCGGCGCAGCGCGGCGAAGTGCTCGCGGAACCAGGCGTTCATCGCCAACGTGGCGGCCTCGGCCCGACGCATGGTGGTGTAGTCGCGGCCGAAGTCCAGGGACACCGCGAGGTCGTGGCCCCAGCCGCGGAAGGTGGGCATCATCGCGATCGGCACGCCGAGAATCTCGGCAATCACCCGCACCGGCAGTACCTCGGCGTAGTCAAGAACCAGATCGGCGTCCGGGCCCCGCTTGGCCATGTCGTCGAGAAGTTCCTCGGCGATCTCGTCCACCCGGTGCTCCAGGTCGATCACCGCTTTCGCGGTGAAGGCCCGGGAGACGGCCTTGCGGGCCTTCAGGTGGCCGGGGCCGTCGCTGACCAACATCGACGGCGGGTCGACGGGGGAGAGCACCTCGGGTTCCATGGCCCACTGCAACACGCTGCGCACCGGGCGCGGCGAGGATTCGATCGGGAACCCGGTGTGCAGGTCCGGGCGCTTGAGCAGCTCGGTGATCAGGTCGTGCCGGGCGGTGGCGAAGGCGAACTTGCCGGGCAGCAGTGCGCCGGACTCCCGGATCTTCGCGTAGAACGGGTAGGGGTCCTCGCGCAGCGTGTTGTCCAACACCAGGCGGGGGTAGATCTCGCCCTGGCGCAGCCCGAGCTGCAGCGCCATGCGGCCCACGGCGTGCCGGGTGAACCAGCGGGTGAAGCCCTTGGGTCGGATCGGGGCGAGCGAGCTCTGCACGGTGATCTCCTTGCCGGTGCGTGAACTGATGGACGATCAGGTGACGGGGGCGCCCGCCTCGAGGCGGATCGGCAGGTGCTGCCAGCCGCGCAGAATCCGGGTTGGGCGGCGTTGCGGCAGCCCGGTGAGAGCCAGGTCACCGAAGCGCTCGAACAACCTGCGCAGCGCGATCTCACCCTCCAGGCGGGCCAACGCCGCGCCCAGGCAATAGTGCGCACCGCCGGAGAACGCGAGGTGATCGCGGGCATTCGGGCGGGTGACGTCAAAGCGTGCGGGATCGGTGAACACGTCCGGGTCCCGGTTGGCCGCGGCCAACATCACCATGACCAATTGGAAGCGACGCACGTCCACCCCGCGCACGGTGACATCGCGTGCTGCGTGCCGGGCGGTGTTCTGCACCGGGGAGTCGTAGCGCAGCGTCTCCTCGACCGCGTTGCGCCACCCGCTCGCATCCGCGCGCAGGATCTCCAACTGCTCCGGGTTGGCCAGCAACAGCACGACGGCGTTGCCGATCAGGTTCACCGTGGTCTCGAAGCCCGCGGTGAGCACCAGGCCGACAACCGCGGTCAGTTCGGCGTCGGTGAGCTCCGGTTCGTCCTCCGCGCGGCCGGCCAGGATGACCCGAGAGAGCAGGTCGTCACCGGGTTCGCGGCGCAACTGCTCGAAGTGGGTGAGCAGCCAGGTGTTGAGCTCGCGTAGCGCCCGCTCGCAGCGGCGGAACGCCCGGTAGCGCAGGTCGATGTCCAGGCTGGGGGTCAGCTCCGCACCCCAGCGCAGAAACGTCTGTTGCATCTGCAGCGGGACGCCGAGCATGCCGGCGATCACCTGAACCGGCAGGGCGGCCGCGTAGTCGGCGACCAGATCCCGCGGTTCGGCGCCGTAGGTGCCCATCTGGTGCAGGAGTTCCTCGGCGATGCGTTCCACGTCGGCGCCCAATGCCTCCACCGCGCGGGCGGTGAACGCCTTGCTGACCAGGCGGCGGTAGCGGGCGTGCTCGGCACCGTTGGTGGCCAGCATGGACGGGGGCTCCACCGGCCCGACCACCGCCGGATCGTGCGCCCACTCAACGGCCCGACCGATCGGTCCGGCCATGGCCTCCTTCGGGAAGCCCACCCGGAAGTCCTCGTGGCGCAGGATCTCCGCGGCCACACCGTGACGGGCGGTCATCATCGCGAACTTGCCCGGCACGATCTCGCCGCGCGAGCGCACCTCGTCGTAGAGCGCGTAGGGGTAGGCGCGGATGCGCGGATCGGTGGCCAATCGGCCGTGCAGGTCGCCGCTGCGGGCACCCGCCTTGATCACCGCGCGGGCCAGCCCGTAGCGGCCACCCCAACGCACGAAAGACTTCAGTTCGTTCATCGCGACCACTCCCCTCCGGGCGGTCGACCCAGACTTACACTGTAAGTGTGGAGACGTCGGGTGGGCTTGTCAACCGCGACGCAGAGCCCTGCGTCATTTGGGGCGCAGAGCGCCGAGCAACAGGTCCAGGCCGAATTCGAAGTCGGCATCCGGGTCCAGCTCCAGCAGCCGCGGACCCAGCGCGGCCAGGTGCGGGAACCGCTCGGCGGGGATCGTCGGCAGCGCATTCCCGTCGATGATGGCCTGTACGGCCGCGGTGCGCGCGTTGGCGGTGGTGATCGAGCCGATCACGTAGGCGGTGAACGCCCGGATCAGGCGGATCGCGTCGGCCTCCGGGTAGCCCGCCTCGTGGGCCATGTCCAGCGCGTACTCCAGCGGCACCAGCGCAACCGTGGACATCGGGGCGCGGGACATGGACAGCTGCATGCAGTTGGGGTAGCGGCGGACCACGTCGCGGAAGGCGTAGAGCAGCGTGCGGGCCCGGGTCTCCCAATCCGCGCCGGGCTCGGAGGGCAGCTCGATCTGGGTGCCCACCCAGTCGGCCACCGCCTCCATCAGCGCGGCCTTGTTCGGCACGTGGTTGTACAGCGACATCGCGGCGACGTCGAGTTCGGCGGCGATGCGGCGCATGGACGCCGCCGCCTCGCCCTCCGCCTCGATGATGCGCACCGCGGTGGCCACGATCAGTTCCGCCGACAGCCGGCCACGGGTGGCAGCGGCGTCGGCGGTCATGGCCTCATCCTGCGATGTGTTCCTGTTCGGGTTGGCGGCGACCCGCCGTTAGGGTCGCGGCCATGAGCCAGGAGTTCGCCGAGCAGGCCGCGCAGATCTACCGCACGCCCTCGGCGTTGCAGGCGTTCAACGACGACATCGTCGAGCAGTTCCGGACCAACCAGGGGCAGATCGTGTCGGGACCGTTGGCCGGCGCAGCGCTGCTGTTGATGACCGTGGCCGGGGAGTTGGTCCCGCTGGCCTACGTGCCCGACGGTGCCGGCCTGGTGATCGTTGCGTCCAAGGGCGGATCGCCGGACAACCCCGGCTGGTACGACGCGGTGCTGGCCGAACCGCAGGTCGACATCGAGGTCGGCGTCGAGAGCTTCCGGGCTCGCGTCACCGAGGCGACCGGCGCCGAGCGCGATCGGCTGTACGCGGCGGTGGTCGCGGCACTGCCGGTGTTCGCCGAATACGCCGCGAAGACCACCCGGGTCATCCCGGTGTTGGTGCTGCACCGAATCTGATCTGCCGTCAGGCGTTGACCCAGACCAGGTCATCGATGGCCAGGACCAGCTTGGTGCTGCGCGCCGCCTCGGCCAGTTCGTAGGCGTCCGCCGGTGTGCCCGGCAGGGTCACCACGACCTGCGCCGCGTCCAACGCCGCGGCGTCATGGGCGGCACCGGCGATCAGGTCGTCGACCAGACCGGTGCTGTAGGCAGACGCGACCTGGTGGCCGGCATCGGTGAGCATGATCTCGGCCGCCATGAATGCCGCGAACCGATCGATTTCGTCGACGAAACCGTCGTCCGGTCCGCAGAGGTAGACCCGCATCCTCGACCCCCCGTCGTGGGTGTGCGTCATCGCCGCTCGAGAAGATGATCGGCAATCCGGACCCGGACGACGATGGGCCGAACGGACCGGTAAGTGGTCCGTTCGGCCCGTTTGAGTCGCCTTTCGACGGGGCACGGATGGTCTGCCCCGCGGCTACGTTCAGCCCCGAATGTGCACCTGGTAACCGTTCTGGCCGTGCCTGCCGCCGTGGTGGTGGCGGTGCCGGTCGAGGTGGCCGTTTCCGCGATCGAATCGGCCGTTGCCGTTGTCGAAGCGACCGTTGCGCTGGTCGGGAACCTGGACCAGCACCCCGTCGGGGATGGAGAACCCGGCGTCCGGGCAGTTCGCGGTGCCGGTCACCAAGCCCGAGGCGTCCGCGTTGGTCCGCCCACCGTCGCGCACGTACTCGATGGCATCGGTGCCGCGCGGCAGGCCGGCGATCGTGGAGCGGTTGATGTGCACGCCGATGGCGGCGTCGCTGAAGCCCGCGGTGTGGCGGGAGCCGGCCACGCAGATGATCTTGCCGTCGGCGCGGCCGGCATCGCTGCGGATTTGGAACGTGCCCGAGCCGTCGTCGAAGACCCCGCGGGCATTGATGGACACCTGGTCATGGGTGTTCAACTGGGTGAAGTTCGCCTGCCCCGTCACCGACGTGACCTGGAATTGTGGCCGGGGCTGGACGTGGCGGGCCTGGGCCGTGGCCGGGACCAGGGCGATGGCGGTGGCCGCGGTGGTGACGGCCGTCAAGGTCAACGCGCGCTTGGTCTTGGTCATGACGAATCCCCTCCTGAAGTCGGATGGCGACGCGATCCCCCCGCGCCGCCCGCCCACCCTTGCCCGCTACGGCGGGTCAACTTGCCGGGAGTCCGCTCATTTTTGCCATCCCGCAATCGCGGCCCGGCCCCCAAATCGGGAGAAGACCGGAGATACCGCGGGACAAACCGGGCGGGGTCAGTAGCCGGATGAACCGGTGAATCGGACCGAGCCGTAGGACCCGATGGTGCCGCCGCTCTGCGGAAGCGCGTCTGGGGCGCCGGTGCAGTCGGCGGAGCGGAACGCCTCGCCGTTGCTGTCGGTGTCGTTGTAGACGATCAGTGCGCTGTCCTGCGGGATCGGGTAGCACTTGCCGGTATCCGGGTTGGTGACCGCGCCCTGCGCGATGACCTTCGGCGTGACCTGGAAGTAGCTGAACGACCCGTGCGCCTGGCCGGTCGCGGCGGACGCCGGCGTGGGCGCAAGCGCGGTGGCCACGATCATTGCCGCCGCCACCGCGAGCTTCGCTGCGTTGGGCATCCGCCGCCCCTTCATGCCCTCAGTCGCGCGGGAACTTGACTCCGGTCTCGGAGTGGCAGTCGTAGCCGTGCGGGTTCTTGAACAGATATTGCTGGTGATAATCCTCGCCGTAATAGAACTCCCCGGCCGGTGCGATTTCAGTCGTGATCTCCCCGACGCCGGCCTTCGTCAACGCACCCTGGTAGATGTCGCGGGACTCCGCGGCGATCTTGGCCTGCTCGTCGGTGGTGGTGAAAATGGCCGAGCGGTACTGGGTGCCGATATCGCCGCCCTGCCGGTTCGGCGTGGTCGGGTCGTGGATCTCCCAGAACTTGATCAGTAGGTCCTGGTAGGACAACTGCTCCGGGTCGAACACCACCAGCACCACTTCGGCGTGCCCAGTGCGCGCCGTGCAGGTCTCCTCGTAGGTCGGGTTCGGGGTGTATCCGCCCGAGTAACCGACCGCGGTGACCCAGACACCCGGCATCTGCCAGAACTTGCGCTCTGCGCCCCAGAAGCAGCCCAGGCCCAGGATCGCCGCCTGGTAACCGTCGGGGAACGGGGGGAACATCGAGTTGCCGTTCACCGCGTGCCGCTCCGGCACCTTGTAGGGCCGCTCCGGCCGCCCCTGCAGGGCATCCTCCGGGGCCACCATGACCTGTTTCGCGCCGCGTCCGAACAACATGGGCGTTCTCCTCCCGCGAATCCTCGCGTGGTGATTCTGTCTCATCCAACGCCGGCGCGGGTCCGCGTGTTTCCTCCTGCGCGAGTCGTCATCGCGCGGTAAGCCGTAGCGTGGAACGCATGTCCGAACCCACAGACTCCGGCTTCGCCACCCGCGCCATCCACGCTGGTCAGGAGGCCGACGCGGGCACCGGCGCGGTGGTCCCGCCGATCTACGCGGTCTCCACCTACAAGCAGGACGGGGTGGGAGGCCTGCGCGGCGGCTACGAATACAGCCGCAGCGCCAACCCGACCCGCACCGCCTTGGAGACCTGTCTCGCGGCGGTGGAGGGCGGCGTCCGAGGTCTGGCATTCGCCTCCGGCCTGGCCGCCGAGGACACCTTGCTGCGCACCGTCTGCGGCCCCGGCGACCACGTGCTCATCCCCGGCGACGCCTACGGCGGCACCTATCGCCTCTTCGCCCGGATCTATGCCCGCTGGGGCCTCGAGTTCACCCCGGTCCCGCAGCACGACCTGGACGCGGTACGCGCTGCGATACGCCCCAACACGAGGCTGATCTGGTGTGAGACGCCGACGAACCCGCTGCTCGGCATCTCCGATCTCGCCGCGCTCGCGGACATCGCACACAGCGTCGGGGCCCTGCTGGGCGTGGACAACACCTTCGCCTCGCCGTACCTGCAACAGCCGCTCGCGCTCGGCGCAGACATCGTCATGCACTCCACGACCAAGTACCTGGGTGGACACTCTGACGTGGTCGGCGGCGCACTGGTCGTTGCGGATGACAATCTGGGTAGCGAACTGACGTACCATCAGAACGCGATGGGCGCGGTGGCCGGGCCGTTCGACGCCTGGCTGGTCCTGCGCGGGGTCAAGACCCTGGCGGTGCGGATGGATCGGCACTGCGCCAACGCGGAGCGGATCGTCGAGTTCCTCAGCGGCCACCCGCGGGTGCATCAGGTGCTCTACCCGGGGCTGCCGAGCCACCCGGGGCATGACGTCGCGGCCAAGCAGATGCGTGCGTTCGGCGGCATGATCTCCTTCCGCGTCGACGGCGGTGAGGCGGCCGCGTTGGAGGTCTGCAACCGGGCGCGGCTGTTCACCCTGGCCGAGTCACTCGGTGGGGTCGAGTCGTTGATCGAGCACCCGGCGCGGATGACCCACGCCTCGGTCGCCGGCTCGTCCCTGGAGGTACCTGCCGACCTGGTCCGGTTGTCCGTGGGCATCGAGGACATCGACGACCTGCTCGCCGACCTGCGCCGGGCGCTCGGCTGACATGGCGCCCACTGACTCGCTCGCCGGACGCCTCTACCTGCTCGGCTGCCGCCCGGATTCCGAGCGCCCGCCGAGCGGCCCGGGGGCGGCACCCCGGTTACGCGCTTGCGCGCTGGCCGAACTGTGGCTGTCCGGACTCGTCGTGGCCGACGGCGCCCGCGCGGTGGAGGACGCGAAGAGCCTGGTGGCCGTGGTCGGCGGGCGGGCGCACCCGGACCCGGTCGCGGCCGCGCTGCTCGCCGAGATCGGCGCTCGGAAAAAGCCGCGGAGTTGGATCTGGTGGGTGGGCCACGGCGAGCGCGCCACCGCGCGCGCTGTGCAGGACCAACTCGCGGCCTCGGGGGTCATCGAGGTGACCCGGTCCCGTTGGCTCGGGGTCATCCCGCGAACGCGCGTACACGTGGGCGACCCGGCCGGGGTCGAGGCGCAGCGCACCGCGATCCGGGCGATCCTGCTGGGCAGTGCGCCGGTGGCCGAGCTCGACCGGCGCGAGCTCATGCTGGTGGCGCTGGCCCTGGCCGGCGAGGTGAAGCCGTTGCGCGACCGGGCCGAGCGCCGGGCCGCGCGCGGCCGCGTGGACGAGATTTTCGCCGCGGTTGGGCCGGTACCCGCTGCGCTGCGGAAGGTGATCCAGACCAAAAAGTCGGAGGCCGCCGGTGGCGCCGCCGCGGTGGCGGCGACCGGCGCCACCAGTAGTTGACCGATCAGCCGGCGGAGGCGGGCGGCGCCGCCTCGGGGCCCGCGCCGATCACGGTCTGATCGCCGGGCGCGCGGCCGGCATTGCGGTGCACCGTCTCCGGCATACGTAGCGCCATCAGCAGGCCGAGGCCGAGCACCGCCGCGGTGGAACAAAACGCCGCCTTGTAGGAGACGTGCTCGGCCAATGCCCCGGCGATCACCGGGCCGCACACCGCCCCCACGTCGCTGGACATGCCGAATGCGGCGACCACCGTGCCGCCGCGCCCCGCGACCACGTCGCCGACCACCGCCGACGGCCCGACGGACAGCGCCGAGGACGCCGCTCCCAACATCGCCATGGCGATGAAGAACGTCGGTAGTTGCTGCTCGAAGGCGAGCAGCAACGAGGCACCGCCGCCCATGGCGGTGGCCCCCAGCAGCAACGGTCGGCGGCCGACCTGATCGGCGATCTTCCCGACGGGGTAGAGCAGGCAGGCATCGGTCAGCGAGCCGACCAGCAGGCCGATGCCGGTCCAGATCGTGCCCCGGTGCAGCGCCTCCACCACGAACAGCGGCACCAGCGAGGATCGGACACCGAAGATGGCCCACCCGGTGCCGGTGTTCACCGTCAGCGCCGCTTGGTAGGCCGGGTCGCGCAGGGCGGTGCGCAGCTTCATCGGCGGCGGACGTGACGAGTCGTCGGCCGCGGTCTCGTGCCGCCTACCCCGGCCCAGGTACACCATCGCGATCGACCCGGCGACGGTCAGCGTGCCCGCGTACAGGAAGAACGGCAGGCGCAGCGAGATGCCGCCGAGCAGGCCACCGAGCACCGGCCCGGTCAGCCCGCCGAACAGGAAGCCGCCGTAGTAGATGCTGCTCGCCCGACCGCGCCGCGAGGTGGGCACCGAGTGCAGCAGCAGGCTCTGTGCGGAAATGCTGAACATCACCGAACCAACGCCGCCGGTGCCACGCAGGATCAGCATCTGGGTGTAGGTCTGCGCGGTGCCGGTGAGCAGGCTGGATACCGCGACGATGGCGATCCCGATGGCCATCATCCGGCGCTCGCCGAATTTGTTGACCAGCACACCCCCGGCCGGGCCGAACGCCAGTCGCATGAACGCGAACGCGGACAGCACCAGGCCGGCTGCGGTCTGCCCGACCCCGAACTTGCGGGCGAACACCGGGATGACCGGGGCCACGATGCCGAAGCCGAGCGCCACGGAGAACGCGACCGCGCCCAGCACCCACACCTCGCGGGGCATGTCGCTGGCCGCCGTCCGGCGTCGGATCACGTTGCGCATGGGGCCGCCATGCTTGCACGCAACGCCCGCGGCGTGTTCTTGCTTCCGACGCGGGGTCAGCCTGCGCGGCGGGCGTTGCGGTTGCGTTGACGCAGGTAGTCGCTGACCACGTAGTCGCCCAGGCGCGAGGGGTCCGGGTGGAACACCTGGCCGCCGTTGCGCCGGGCCACCTCGTCGCAGAACTCGGCCAGCCGTGGGTCCGGGTCCAGGGAGAACACCGACAGTCGGGCGCCCCGCCGGGTCATCGCGTCCACCTGGGCGTAGGTCAGGGTGAGCGTCTCCCGGGACGGTGGCCAGTCGAACCACACGCCACCGTCGCGGGTCAGGTGCGCGGTGGGCTCGCCGTCGGTGACCACCAGCACGATTTTCTCGGTGCCGGGGTGACGGTCCAGGAAGCGGCCGGACAGCAGCAGCGCGTGCTGCAGGTTGGTGCCCTGGACGTAGTCCGGCTCGAGGGTGGCCAAGTCGGTGGGGGTGATCTCGATGGCGTGCCGGGAGAACGCCACCAGTTGCACCGCGTCGGCGGGATACATACCGGTGACCAGCGCGTGCAGGGCCAGGGCCGTGGTCTTCGCGGCCACCCAGGTGTCCCGCAGTGCCATGGAGTACGAGACGTCCAGCAGCACCGACACCGCGGCCCGGCCCCGCCGCTCGGTCTCGGCCACCTCGAAGTCGGCCACATCCAACGTGATCCCGTGCTCGGTCGCGCCGCCCCGGGTGATGGCGTTGGTGAGGGTGCGCACCACGTCCAGCGGTTGCGCATCGCCGAACTGCCACGGACGGCTCGCGCCGGTCAGTTCCCCGGCCGCTCCCGCGGAGTGCATGTCGTGGCTGCCCGGCCGGTGGGCGGACAGCGAGGCGAACACCCGGCGCAGCGCGCTCTGCCCGATGCGCCGGATCGCTTTGGGGGTCAATTCCAACCGGCCGGCGCTGCGGTTCAACCAGCCCTGCTCCTCCAGTTCGCGCTGGATGCGGCGCAACGCGTCCAGGTCGTCCAGCGCGCCCCGGCCCAGCGCCCGGCGCACGGCCTCGTCGTCCACGTCGGTCAGGTCGGCGCCGGGGTAGTCCTGGCCGAGGGTGGCGGCCAGTTCCTCCAGATCCGCCAACTCCTGCAGCGCGGTGGTGGCATCGCCCAACCCCAACGGCTGCGAGCCGGTCAACCGGGATCCCCGGTCCCAGTCCAGGTCCGGCCGCAGGGCGCGCAGCGCGTCGGTGAGCCGGCTCATCTCCGCGGCCACGCCGAGGTCGTCGAAGACCCCGGCGGCGAGCTCGGACAATTCCGCCCGCTGCTCCGGGGTCAAGGAGTCCATCAGCCGCTGCGCGGCGGCCATTCGCCGCGCCAGGGAATCCACCAGCTCGGCCAGGTTCTGCGGGTTGTCCGGGAAGAAGTCGCCGTAGGAGCCCATGAACTCGTCGAACTGATCCTGCGTCAGTTCTCCACGCTCGTCGGCGGCGAGCATCTCGTTGAGCTCGGCCAGCATGTTCTTCACCCGGGCCAGGTCCTCCGGGGTCGCCTCGCCCAGCGCCTGCTTCATGCCCGCGAACCGGCTGTCCAGTACCTCCCGGCGCAACAGGTCCCGGATCTCCTGGTAGGTGGCCGCAGCCTGCGGCGACTGCCAGTCGTACTCGCGCAGGTCGGCGACCGCGCGTGCGGTCTCCGAGGGAACCGCGTCCAGCCGGGCCTCGCGGAACCGCGCGTCGTCACTCGGGTCGGCGAACAACGCCGCCCGCTCCTGTCCGATCGCGGTGTCCAGCAGTCGGCGCACCTCCTCCAGGGTGCCGTCCGCGCGACCCCGCTTGCGCAACTCCTTGGCCCGGCGCAAGGCGTCCCGGCGTAGGTCGTTCAACCCGCGACGACCGTCCGCGCCCCGGTGCAGCAAATCGCGCAACGCGTCGCCCGGCCGGTCCCCGCTCAGCACCTTGTCACCCAACGCATCCAGCGCGTGGCGGACGTCGTAAGGCGCCGCCAACGGGTCCGGCCCGTCGTCGAAGACGCCGTAGCGGTAGCGGCTCATGTCGCGTCCCAAATTCCGTTACGTCCGACGAAGCGAGGGCTATAGCCCACCTTTCGTCGGACGTAAGCGGGGGTGGTGGGGGTGGCGGGGGTGGTGGGGGTGCTCATGCGGCGGAGTACGTGGCGCGGCCGCCACCGTCGACCTGCTTGGAGATCTTGCGACCCAGATACAGCCCCTCCAACGCGAACTCCGCGGCCGCCGCGGCGTGCCCCGGCGACTCCGAGTCGCTCATACCCAACCGGCCCATCAGCTTGGCCAGGCCGGACACCGGACCCAACGCGGCCAACAGTTCCGCGGCGGAGGTCACGTCACCGGACGCGATCGGTTCGCCGGTGGCGATCCGCTCGGTGAATCCACCCAGATCCGCGCCGCCCAATCGGACCCGGAACACCTCGTGGGTGGCCTTGCGCAGCAGATGGGCGAGCACGTCGAGCTCGCGACCCTCCTCGCCGGCCTCGAACTCCACCTTGCCCCGCAGCGTCGGCACGATCGAGCCCAGGTCGGCGATCCGGGCCACCGGGCTCTCGCCGGTCAACGCGGCCCGCCGCTGCGCCGAGGCGGCGACGGTCTCCGCCGCGGCGATGGTGAACCGCGCGGAGACACCGGATCGGGAGTCCACCGCCGGGGAGCTGCGCACGGCGCGGGTGAACCGGACCAACACCTCCAACAGATGGGCGGGCAACAACGAGGCGTCCGCCTCCAGCAGCGCCCAGTCCGCCTCCTGACGCACCAGCGCCAACTCGTCGGCGAGTTCCAGCGGGTAGTGGGTGCGGATCTCCGCGCCGAACCGGTCCTTGAGCGGGGTGATGATCCGCCCGCGGTTGGTGTAGTCCTCCGGGTTCGCGGTGACCACCATCAACAGGTCCAGCGGCAGCCGCAGCGCGTACCCGCGGATCTGCACGTCGCGTTCCTCGAGCACGTTGAGCAGGCCCACCTGGATCCGCTCGGCCAGGTCCGGCAGCTCGTTGACCACGAAGATGCCGCGGTTGGCGCGCGGCACCAGTCCGTAATGCACGGTCTGCGGGTCGCCCAGGCTGCGCCCGGCGGCCACCTTCACCGGGTCGATGTCACCGATCAGGTCACCTATCGAGGTGTCCGGGGTGGCCAGTTTCTCCGCGTACCGCTCGTCCGCGGCCAACCAGGAGATCGGTAGCTCGTCGCCCGCCTCGGCGACCAACTGCCGGCTGTGCGCGGTGAGCGGGTGATAGGGGTGCTCGCGCAGTTCCGAGCCGGTGATGTACGGGGTCCACGGGTCCAGCAACGAGACCAGGGTGCGGGCCAGCCGGGTCTTGCCCTGTCCGCGTTCGCCGAGCAGCACCAGGTCGTGGCCGGCCAGCAGCGCGCGCTCCAGCTGCGGCAGCACGGTCTCGTCGAAACCGATGATGCCCGCGAATCGGGGGCCGCCGGCGGCCAGCAGGGTGAGCAGGTTGGCCCGCAGCTCGGCTTTCACCGAGCGGGCCACGTGGCCGGAGGCGCGCAGTTCGCCGAGGGTGCGCGCGGGCGGGGGCGTGGTGACGGGAGCGTTCATGGGTTGCACCGTACGTCGCGGGGCTGGTTCCTGCGCCGCGGCGTCCGTGCCAGACTCTGACCCGCCCGACGACCCGGAAGGGGCACCGGCCGATGAGCTGCGAGATCACCTCCCCGCGCACGTTGTGCGAGGCGTTCGGTCGGGTGGCCGCGCTGCACCCGGAGGCGGTCGCGCTGCGCACCCCCGGCGACGCGGTCGTGCTCACCTGGACCGACTACCGGCGCCGGGTGGACGCGATCGCCGCGGTGCTGCACGACCTCGGCGTGCGGCGCGGCGACACCGTCGCGATGATGTTGGTCAACCGGCCGGAGTTCCACCTGGTGGACACCGCCGCGCTGCACCTGGGCGCCACCCCGTTCTCGATCTACAACTCGAACTCTCCGGAACAGATCGAGTACCTGTTCGCCAACGCCGGTAACAAGGTTGTGGTTACCGAGCCGCAGTTCGTGGCGCGGCTGAACGCGGCCGGCGCGTCCTGCGTGGTGAGCGTCGAGGACTGCGCGGACGCGTTGTCGTTGACTGCGTTGGAAGCCGCCGCAGCGCCGATCGACGTGGCCGCGCTGGCCGCCGCGGTGCAACCCGACGACGTGGCCACGCTGATCTACACCTCCGGTACCACCGGCCCGCCCAAGGGCGTGGAGTGCACGCACGAGCAGCTGCTCGCCTCCGCGGAGGGGTTCCGGGCCTGGTTCGAGGTCACCCCGGCTGACTCCTGCGTTTCGTTTCTGCCCTCGGCGCACATCGCCGACCGGATTGCCAACCACTATCTGCAAATGCGCTACGGCTTGTTGGTCACCTCGGTGGCCGATCCGCGGGCCGTGGGTGCCGGCCTGGTGGACGCCGCGCCCACGCTGTTCGGTGCGACGCCGGGGGTGTGGCAGCGCATCCGCAGCGCGGTATTACCCGCGTTGGGCGGGGCGGCGCCCGCCGACCTGGATCCGGAAGTGCAGGCCGCGATCCGGCAGAAGCTCGGCATGCACCGGATTCGCTGGTCGGTCTGCGGCGCCGCGCCGGTGCCCCCGGAGACCCTGGCCTTCTTCAACGATCTCGGGGTGCCGCTGATCGAGGTCTGGGGTATGTCCGAGGTGAGCGGCATCGGCACCGCGAACCCGGTGGAGGACAACCGACTGGGCACCGTGGGCCGCGTGCTGCCCGGCGCCGAGGTGATGTTGGCCGAGGACGGGGAACTGCTGTTCCGCGGCACCCAGGTGATGCGGGGTTACCGCCACCAGCCCGAGGCCACGGCGGCGGCCATCGATGCCGACGGGTGGTTGCACACCGGGGACGTGGCCACCATCGACGACGACGGCTACATCACCATCATCGACCGCAAGAAAGAGATCATCATCAACGCGGCCGGGAAGAACATGTCCCCGGCCAACATCGAGACCATGCTGAAGGCCTCGGCCCCGCTGCTCTCCCAAGCGGTGGCGATCGGCGACGCCCGGCAGTACGTGACCGCGTTGTTCGTGCTCGACCCCGATGCGGTCGCCGTCTGGGCCGCCGGCGCGGGACTGGACGCGCGCACCCCGGACGCGCTGGCCACCCACCCCGCCCTCCTGGACACCCTGGAGGCGGGCGTGCGGGCAGGCAACCAGCGGCTGTCCCGGGTGGAGCAGATCAAGCGGTTCCGGGTGCTGCCCGACGTATGGATCCCGGGTGGGGTGGAACTGACGCCTACGATGAAGTTGCGTCGGCGTCCGATCGCGGAACGCTACGCGGCCGAGATCGAGGAGTTGTACGCCCCCGAGCCCCCGGCGACGGTGCGATCGCTGGCGGCCGAGGCAAGGGCGTAGTGGACCCGGCTACATAAAATACAGGGGTGGTGGCCATGCGGTTCGGCAGCGCAGTGGCCCGGGTCGACCCCGGGCCGGCGGATCCCATGGACCCGCCCGAACTCGCCGAAGCCGTCTTCGGTATCCCAGCGACGGTGTTGCAGGCACCGGACCTGATCGCCGCGGCAACCGCGGCTGCGGGTGTTGCGCTGGCCGCGCTGGACGGCGCGGTGCCGGATCTGGCGTGCGTGTTCATCAGCGGCTACGACCCGTTGGAGATCGCCGCGGCGGGGGCCGCGGCGGCGAACATGCTGAACGCCGGCGCGATGGTCGGCTGCAGTGCGCCCGGCGTGATCGGCGCCGAGGTGGGCCTGGAAATGCAACCCGCGGTGTCGGTGTGGGCGGCCGTGCTGCCCGGCGCGGAGTTGCGCACGTTCCACCTGTCCGTGCTGCGCGGCGATGAGAGCCTTACCGTGCTGGGCCTGCCGGACGTGGCAGCCGAGCACAGCGTTGCGGTGTTGCTGGCCGACCCGCGGACGTTCCCCATCGACGGGTTCGTCGAGCTGTCCAACGAGGTGTTACCGGGCTTGCCGTTGGTCGGCGGCTTGGCCACCGGGGCGCTGCGTGGCGGACCGACGTGGCTGTGCCAGGACGGCCTGGCCTACGACAGTGGCGCGGTGGGCGTGCTGATCGGTGGGGACGTCGAGGTGGCCACCGTGGTGAGCCAGGGGTGCCGGCCGATCGGCCCGACGATGATCGTGACCAAGTCCGAGGGCAATGAATTGCTCGAGCTGGCAGGCAAACCGGCCACCGAGAAGCTGCAGGACATCATCACCGACCTGGATCCCGAGGATCGCCGACTGGCGCTGACGGGGCTTCAGATCGGCATCGCGATGGACGAGTACGCGGAGACCCACGAACGTGGCGACTTCCTGATCCGCGGCGTGGCCGGGCTGTATCCGGACCACGGCTCGGTGGTGGTCGGCGACGTGGTGGACGTCGGGCGCACGGTGCGTTTCCAGGTACGCGACGCCGCCGCCGCGCACGACGAACTCGGTGCGGTGCTCACTCGGTTCCGGCAGGACGCGGGTGCCCCCGGCGGGGCGTTGCTGTTCTCCTGCAACGGCCGTGGGTCATCCATGTTCGCCTCCGCCGATCACGATGCGTTGATGGTCGCCGAGGGCCTCGGCGTGGGTGCGGTGGCCGGGTTCTTCGCGGGCGGTGAGATCGGCCCGGTGGGTGGGCGCAACCACCTGCACGGGTTCACCGCTTCGATCCTCACCTTCGGTGGCGAGGAGTCGGGTGCCGGCTGAGTCCGCGCCCGTGCTGGCCGTCGACATCGGCGGTACCAAACTCGCCGCGGGCGTGGTCGACGCCGACGGTCGGGTGCTCACGTCGGGGCGGGTGCCCACGCCCGGCGGCGAGGACGCCGAGGTGCTCTGGGACGCGCTGCGCGGCCTGATCGAGAAGGTGCGCGCGGAGGCCGTCGCGGCCGGTTCGCCTGCGCCGTACGGCATCGGGGTGGGGTCCGGCGGCCCGATGCGCTGGCCGGAAGGGGTGATCTCCCCGTTGAATATTCCGGCGTGGCACGAATTCCCGTTGCGCCATCGACTGCGGGAGCTCGCCCGCGGCGCGCCCGTGCGGGTGCACAACGACGCCGTCGCGCTGGCCCTCGGTGAGCACCGGTGGGGCGCCGGTCGCGGGCACGCCAACATGCTCGGCATGGTGGCCTCCACCGGGGTGGGTGGGGGATTGGTGCTCGGCGGCCGGGTGGTGGACGGGGCCTCGGGCAACGCCGGGCACATCGGGCACGTGGTGGTCGACCCGACCGGTCCGCCCTGTGCGTGCGGTGGATTCGGTTGCCTGGAGGCGATTGCCAGCGGTCCGCGCACGGTGGCGCGGGCCCGCGCGGCCGGGTGGGTCGGGGCGGACGCGGTCGCGTTGACCGCGGACGCCCGGGCCGGGCATCCGGTTGCCGTTGCCGCCCTGGCCCGCGCCGGGGAGGCGTTGGGCATCGGCATCGCCTCGGCGGTGGCGTTGTGCGATGTCTCGATTGTGGTGCTGGGTGGCGGATTGGCGCAGGCCGGCGATCTGTTGTTCGACCCGTTGCGCGTCGCGTATACGCGCTACGCCCGCCTCGCGTTCAGCCGCGACGTTCCGGTGGTACCCGCCGCGCTCGGGCCGAACGCCGGGTTGATCGGCGCCGCGACCCTGTTACTGGGCGGGGAATCCTGTTGGTCCGCTGAGGACTGACGGTCTCTCAGCCGGCCCGAAGCGTACGCCAACCCAAACCTCACCCCGGCACCGAACGCTGGGGCCATGTCGCTCACCCCGGACACCATCCCCATCGCGCGCAGCGCATTGCCCACCGCCCCGGTGGTCGACGTCGTTATCCCGGTCCACAACGAGGAGAACGACCTCGGGCCCTGCGTGCGTCGCCTGCATCACCTGCTGTCGACGGCTCTGCCGTACACCTTCCGCATCACCATCGCGGACAACGCCAGCGTCGACGCCACGGCTTCGGTGGCCCGCACGTTGGCCGCCGAACTGCCCCGGGTGCGCAGCGTGCACCTGTCGGAGAAGGGCCGCGGTCGCGCGCTGCGCGCGGTGTGGAGTGAATCCGACGCGGCGGTGTTGGTCTACATGGACGTGGACCTGTCCACCGACCTGGCGGCGTTGTTGCCGCTGATCGCCCCGCTGATCTCCGGGCACTCGGATCTGGCCATCGGCACCCGGCTGCACCGCGGCGCCCGAGTGGTGCGCGGCGCCAAACGGGAGGTCATCTCCCGCGGCTACAACCTGTTGCTGCGACGTGCCCTGGCCACTCGGTTCTCCGACGCCCAGTGCGGGTTCAAGGCCATCCGTGCCGACGTGGCGCGCCGTCTGTTGCCGTTTGTGCAGGACACCGGGTGGTTCTTCGACACCGAACTGCTGGTGCTCGCCGAACGCGCCGGGCTGCGCATCCACGAGGTCCCGGTCGACTGGATCGACGACCCGGACAGCCGGGTGGACATCGTGGCCACCGCGAAGGCCGACCTTCGCGGCATCGCCCGGCTCAGCCGAGCGTTCGCCACCGGCGCGCTGCCGATCGCCGAGCTCTCCGCGCAGTTGGGCCGCGCCCCGTTGGAACCGCGTACGCCGGGAGTACCGGCCGGGCTCACCCGGCAGATCGTCCGGTTCGCCGCCATCGGGGCCACCAGCACCATCGCCTACCTGGTGCTGTTCCTGCTGCTGCATCCGGCGATGGGTGCCCAGGCGGCGAACTTCGCCGCGTTGCTGCTGACCGCGATCGGCAACACCGCCGCCAACCGACGACTCACCTTCGGCATTCGTGGCCGGGTCGATCAGGCCCGCCATCAACTGCAGGGCCTGTTGGTCTTCGCCGTCGCGCTGGTGCTGACCAGTGGCTCGCTCGGGCTGCTGCACAGCGCCGCCGGATCCGTTGGCCGCAGCACCGAACTCGCCGTGCTTGTCGCGGCAAATCTGGCCGCCACCGTTGTGCGTTTCGTACTGCTGCGCGCGTGGGTGTTCCGCCGGCCCGCCACTGCTCGAACCAACGCTGTTGTCCTCGGGGGGACGTCATGACGCTTGATCTGCGTGCCGCGCTCGGCACACCCGACCATTCCGTAGCACCGCCGCCGGCCCGGACCGGTGCGACCGGCCGCGCCGCGCGCTTCTGGCGCGGCCGTCCGGAGGATCCGAGCTGGGTTCGCCCGGGGTTGTTCAGCCTGTTGATTGCCACCGCCGTGCTCTACCTCTGGGGGCTGTCCGCCTCCGGCTGGGCGAACTCCTTCTATTCCGCTGCGGTGCAGGCCGGTTCGACGAGCTGGAAGGCCTTGTTCTTCGGCTCCTCGGACGCCGGGAACTCCATCACCGTCGACAAACCGCCCGCCTCGCTGTGGGTGATGGCCATCTCGGCGCGCATGTTCGGGATGAACTCGTGGAGCATGCTGGCGCCCGAGGCCCTGATAGGGGTGGGCACCGTCGGGGTGCTGTACCTGTCGGTGCGGCGCCGGTTCGGCGCCGGGGCCGGTCTGTTGGCCGGTGCGGTGATGGCGCTGACCCCGATCGCGGTGTTGATGTTCCGCTTCAACAACCCCGACGCGTTGCTGGTGCTGCTGCTGGTCGCCGCCGTGTACGCCATGCAGCGGGCGCTGGAGCACGGGTCCACCAGGTGGATGGTCCTGGTCGGCACGCTGATCGGCTTCGCGTTCCTCACCAAGATGCTGCAGGCACTGTTGATCGTGCCGGGACTGGCGCTGGTGTGGCTGATCGCCGCCCCGACGCCGCTGCGCCGACGCATCGGGCAATTGCTGCTCGGTGGTGTCGCCATGCTGGTCTCGGCGGGCTGGTGGGTGGCGATCGTGGAGTTGATCCCGGCCTCGGCGCGCCCGTACATCGGTGGTTCGCAGCACAACTCGGTGCTCGAACTCGTGCTCGGCTACAACGGCCTGGGTCGGCTGTCCGGCAACGAGACCGGCAGTGTCGGCGGCGGCGGCGGGCGCGGCGGCGGCAGCATGTGGGGCGCGACCGGCTGGCTGCGCATGTTCAACGCGGACAACGGCGGCCAGATCTCCTGGCTGATCCCGGCCGGGTTGCTGCTCGGCGGGTACGCGCTGTGGGCCTGCCGTCGGGCACCACGTACCGACGCGGCGCGCAGCGACGTGCTGCTCTGGGGCACCTGGCTGCTGGCCACCATGGTCACGTTCAGCCTCATGCAGGGCATCTACCACGCGTACTACACCGTGGCACTGGCCCCGGCCGTGGCCGCGCTGGTGGGCATCGGCGCAGCTGCGGCGTGGCGGGACCGACGTGACCCGAAGGCAGCGGTCAGCCTGGCCGCCGCGCTGGTGGCCAGTGCCTGGTGGTCCGCGCACCTGCTGCACCGCAGCCCGCAGTTCCACGCCTGGCTCGCGCCGACGGTGGTTGTCGGCGCCCTGCTGGCCGCGATTGCCCTGCTCGGTAACGCGTTCCTGCCGCAGCGGATCGCCACGGTGCTCGCGTTGACGGCGGTCGTGCTCGGCCTGGCCGGGCCCACCGCTTACGCGCTGGACACCGCGAGCACGCCGCACACCGGGTCCATTCCGTCGGCCGGCCCGGCCGTGTCCGGCGCGCGCGGCGGCCCCGGTGGCGGCTTCGGCCGCGGCCCGGGCGGTCAGTTCGGCGGCCGCCCGTTCAACGGTGGCCAGTTCCGCGGCGGCGCAGCCGGCGCTGGGTTCGGCGGGGGCGGCCCGGCCGGCGGTGGCGCCGCGGGCGGCCTGCTCGACGCGGCCAAGCCCGGTGCTGCGCTGACCAAACTGCTGAAGTCCGGCGCGGTCGGCTACACCTGGGTGGCCGCGGCCGTCGGCTCCAACACCGCGGCGGGCTACCAGTTGGCCTCCGGTGCCGCGGTGATGCCGGTCGGCGGGTTCAACGGCAGTGACCCGTCCCCAACGTTGGCGCAGTTCCAGGCCGATGTCGCAGCCGGGAAGGTCCACTACTTCATCGGCAGTGGTCGCGGCTTCGGCAACCAAATGGGGGGCAGCCAGGCCGCGTCGGACATCGCGAGTTGGGTGTCCTCGACGTACACCGCGACCACCGTGGACGGGGTGACGATCTACGACCTGACCGCATCCGGGTCGGCCGCTGACGCCACGTCAGCACTGTCCGGCTGACGGCGAGCGCGCGGTGGTTGCGGGATGAGGGCGGCAGCCACGATCGCAACCACCGCCACCGGCAACGCGAAGGTGAACACTGTCCGCGCGGCGTCGGCGAAGGCGTCGAGGAAGGCCAGCCGGGTCGCGGGCGGCAGTGCCGCGACCTGATCGGGCAGCAGGCGTAGCCGGGTCGGGTCGAGGTCGGTGCTCCCGGCCCGGTCGCCGAGCACGTGGGTCAGCACCGCCACCCCCACCGCGGAACCGACTGTCCCGCCGAGGTTGCGGAAGAAGGACACCGAGGCGGTGGCCACGCCCAGATCACCCGGCGGCACCGAGGACTGCGCGACGGTCACCAGGATCGGGGAGACCATGCCCAGACCCAGCCCGAGTACCACCAGCACCAGCATCGTCAGACCCGCCGAGGTGCCGTCGTGTACCCGGCTCAAGCCGGCGATGCCGAGCGCGATCAGCGTGGTGCCGACCACCGGCGGGGTGCGGTGCCGTCCGGTGCGGCTGACCATCCGGCCCACCCCGACCGAGCTGACCAACAGCCCGGCGGTCATCGCGCAGAGCATCTCGCCGGCCACGGTGGCGCTGCGGTCCTGCACCAACTGCAGGAACAGCGGCACGAACAGGATCGCGGCGAACAGGCTCACCCCGCCGCAGAAGGCAACCACGCAGACCGCGGAGAACCCGCGGGAGGCGAACAGCCGCAGCGGTAGTACCGGTGCGGTGGCAGTGCGTTGGGTGATCACGAACGCGATGGCCAGCAGCACCGCGACTACCAGCAGCGCCCAGGTGCCGGTCCGGCCGTAGCTGGTCTCCTGGCCGCGGCTGGTCCAGCACAGGAAAAAGCCGACCGCGCCGGCCAGCAGCAGGCCGGAGAGCGGATCCAGATGGCCCGGCCGCCGCGTCGACGGCGGCAACGTGGTGACCGCCAGGCCCAGCACGATCAGCCCCAACGGCAGGTTCACCACGAACAGCCAGCGCCAACTGGCGTGGTCCACCACCAGCCCACCGATCAGCGGCCCGAGCAGCCCGGCCAGCCCGAACACCGCGCCGAACAGGCCCTGGTACGCGGCCCGGGAGCGGGCCGGGACCAGGTCGGCGATGACCGCCAGCGCGATGCTGAGCAGCCCGCCGCCGCCGAGACCCTGCACTGCGCGGGCCGCGGCCAGCGTGCCCATCCCGTTGGCCGCCGCGCACAGGGCCGAGCCGAGCAGGAACGTGCCCACGGCCCCGATGAACATCGGCTTGCGGCCGTAGATGTCCGAGGCCCGCCCGTAGAGCAGGGTCGCCGCGGTGGCCGTCATCAGGTAGGCGGTGATCACCCAGTGGGTGTCCTCGACGTGGCCGAGGTCCCCGGAGATGGTGGGCAGGGCGACGGCCACGATGGTGCCGTCCAACGCGGCCAGCAGCACGCCGAGCATCAGGGCGATCAGCGCCCGGTGCAATTGGGGACCGGGCAACGCCGATGGGTTCTCGGCGTCGGGCAGATTCACCGGACCAGGGTAGGGGGCGGCGCGGGTGCCCGTGCCGCGGCGTCGCTGCCGGCAGACTGCGCCGGTGGCCGATGTCCCGGCAGTGACCCTCGCGCAGGTGCAGGCCGCCCGGGAACTGCTCACCGACGTCTGCCGGGTGACCCCGATGCAGGGCACCCGGGTGCTCTCCGCCCGGTGCGGCGGCGAGGTGCTGCTCAAGTGCGAGAACCTGCAGCGGGCCGGGTCGTTCAAGATCCGCGGTGCCTACGTGCGCATCGCCCGGCTCACCGAGGCCGAACGTGCCCGCGGCGTGGTGGCGGCCAGCGCGGGCAACCATGCCCAGGGCGTGGCGCTGGCGGCGTCCCTGGTCGGCACCGACGCCACCGTGTTCATGCCGAACGGGGCGCCGTTGCCGAAGGTGGCCGCGACCGAGGCCTATGGGGCCCGGGTGCGCTTCGCGGGCCTCGACGTGGCTGCCGCGATCGTGGCCGCGGAGGAGTTCGCCGCGCAGACCGGCGCGGTGATCATCCACCCGTTCGATCACCCCGATGTGGTGGCCGGGCAGGGCACCGTCGGCCTGGAGATCCTCGAGCAGTGCCCGACGGTGCGCACGATCGTGGTGCCGACCGGGGGCGGCGGCCTGCTGGCCGGCATTGCCGTGGCCGTGCACGGGCTGCGCCCGGACGTCTCCGTGGTCGGGGTACAGGCAGCCGGCGCCGCGGCCTACCCGCCGTCGGTGGCCGCCGGGCACCCGGTCACCCTGCCCTCGTGCAGCACGATGGCCGACGGCATCGCCGTTTCCCGGCCCGGCGACGTGCCCTTCGAGGTCATCACCCAATTGGCCCCGGAAGTGCGCACCGTCTCCGAGGAGATCATGAGCTCGCGGGAGATCGCCGTGCCGTTCAGGCCGTTCGCCAGCAGACCGAGGATCTCGCGCTCGCGGCGGGAGAGGAGGTTCCCCGACTTCGGCTTGCGCGGGGCGGCCAGCGTGCTGAGCTCGGGGTCGAAGTAGCTGCCGCCGGCGGCGATCGAGTAAATCGCGCCGATCAGCTCACGCGGGGTGCCGTTCTTCAGCGCAAATCCGCGCACGCCGGTGCTCATGGCGTCGGCGAGGACATCGGGGTCGACGCTGCCGCTGTACAGCAGCACGCCGGCGTCGGGGTCCTCGTCGAGCAGCCGCCGGGCGAGCTCGAGGCCGCTGCGTCCGCGCAGTCCGATGTCGACGAGCACGACGTCG
>Ga0137412_10000441_pt1 | contig 28927 bp, 25 predicted proteins | sample CZODoug2_1_16fun_FD_122160 | JGI IMG/M metagenome (GOLD analysis project Ga0137412, IMG submission 122160) | Vadose zone soil fungal communities from Angelo Coast Range Reserve, California, USA - CZODoug2_1_16fungal (Hybrid Assembly) | ecosystem: Environmental > Terrestrial > Soil > Vadose zone...
CCTACCGGCACAGCGGAAGCTATAGCGCGTAGCTAGCGTTCGGCAGACCTGCGATTTCCTTCCATCCCCCAATCCACAGCGCATTCGTTCGAATTGCACCGCCTTCCTTTTGCGCCCAAAAACCCAGTAATCAGCCCGCTACCTGTACCTCAGGACGAGTTGCGTGCCCTACGTGCCGGTGCTACTTTGGGACAGGCTTCTGAAAGGAGACGGTTTCAGAGGCCGGGCGACGATTTCGGGAGCTTCCACAGGTGGACCGGGGCGTTTTTTTTGAGAGCCTCGCCGACCGGAGAGTTCACACTTCAACGCTTCAGAAAAGAATTTGCGCGAGCGGGCGCCGCTCAGCCCTGAGAAATATATTGGTTCGCGCGCAGGTCTCGCGTGTCGTACTGGTTTCGCAACGATAATCGACTGCCGCAAGAACGGCTGGCCGCCGCCTCCTACGTGATCGTGGGCATGATCACGCTTCTGCTGCTAGGTTTCTGGAAACTCCAGGTCATTGATTCGGACAAGTATGGCGTGATGGCGGAACGCAATCGCGTGCGCTCCATCCCCATCATCGCCCCGCGCGGACGCATGCTCGATCGTGATGGCCGCGTCCTCGTTGACAACTACCCTTCTTTCAGCGTCCTCCTTCTTCGCGACGACTTGCCGGCGGTCGAGAAAAATCTGCCCGCCATCGCCGACGGGCTGAATCTTTCCCTGGATGATTTGAAGGAACAGCTAAGCAACACCGGCGCACTTCCCAAATTCCAGCCTATCGTTATCAAGCCCGAAGCTACGCAAGCTGACGTCGCCTTCATCGAATCGCATCGCGCCGATATTCCCCTTCTCGAAATGCTCATGGTCCATCGCCGGCGCTATCTGCCGGGGGGGTTCATGTCTCACGCCAGCGGGTACGTCGGCGAAGTCAGCGAGCAACAGATCGAAGCCAGCAACGGAAAATATCGTCCCGGTGACGTCGCCGGAAAGTCCGGCCTGGAGCGGCAGTACAACGATATGCTGGTCGGCACGGACGGCATGCGCCGCGTGATCGTCAACAGCATCGGCAAGGAAATGGGCCGCCTTTCGCAGCAGGAAGCGATTCCCGGCAAGCAGATTCAGCTAACGATTGACTACGACTTGCAGCAGGTGGCGGAAACCGGGCTGGGTGATAAGAAGGGTGCGGTGATCGCGCTCGATCCGCGGACCGGAGAGGTGCTGGCGTTCGCGAGCCATCCGGCACCGGATCCCAATGATTTTGCGATTCGCGTTTCGAAAGAAGAATGGCAGAGGCTGAATGAAGATCCTGGCAAGCCGCTGCTGAACCGCGTGACCCAGGCGCAATTGGCGCCCGGATCGGTATTCAAGATCATCATGGCCACGGCGATGCTCGAGTCGAAGACGCCGTCAGAAAATTTCACCGCGTTCTGCCCGGGCTACGGCGTTTTTTACGGGCAGATGCACAAATGCTGGGTGTACGGGAAAAAGAGCCACGGCGTGGTGAATCTGCATACCGCGATTGTGCAATCCTGCGACGTGTTTTTCTACAATGTCGGCCAGCGCATGGGGATCGACACAATTGCCAAATACGCCAAGATGCTGGGCCTGGGAGCAAGGACGGGTGTCGACATGCCGTCGGAAGAATCCGGCCTGGTGCCATCGGAAGACTGGGTACAGCGCGTGTATCACCACAAGTGGTATCCGGGCTCGACGATTTCGGTTTCCATCGGGCAGGGTTCGGTGATGGTCACGCCACTGCAGGTGGCCTATGTTATCGGAGGTATCGTATCGGGCGGTGAATTCAAGCAACCACACTTGCTGAAGGATGCGCAGAATGTGGGCGAGAAGCACGTGGAACTCGCGGAAAACACCGTCGAGCAAGTCACGCAAGGAATGTACGGCGTGATTAACGAAGCCGGAGGAACAGGCAACTCCGTGAAGCTTCAGGGGATCGAGTTCTGCGGGAAGTCCGGCACGGCGCAGATGATGAGTTACAGCGCGGCCAGCCGCCTGGGGTTGGGCAAAGGCAAAAATGATGGGTGGTTCGTCGGGTTTGCGCCGCGGCGCGATCCGGAGATTGTGGTTGCGGCGGTCGTCGAAGACACCTCGGAGCACGGTGGTACAGCGGCGGGACCTGTGGTACGCGATATCGTGAAAGCGTATTACGACAAGAAGGAAAAGAAGTCCAAGGGCCAGTCCACGGCGCAGAATCAGCAGCCCGGAGCGGAACAATCGTCGGCGAATGCTCATGCTGCGGGAGAAGCTCCCAAGGTTGCGCAGAAACGCGAGGGACCCACGAGGGTGGCGCAGGTAGTGGAGAAAAAGCAGGAACCGGAGTAGCCCGGGACTTTTGCAGTAGAAGCAGTTTCGTGCAGGGACACGATGAACGAAACAACGACAACACGCGATTACGACTGGTGGCTGCTGGCGATCATCGCCGCCATCTGTGCGCTCGGCGTAGTGGAAATCTATTCCGCCACGCATGGCAGCGTGCTCGTCGGCATGCATTCCAAACAAATCCGCTGGCTGGTGATCGGGTTCGCGCTCATGTTCGTCCTCTCCCGTATCGACTATCACCTGATCATGGACCAGGCCCCTGTGCTCTATATTGTTGGTATATCGGCACTTGTTGCGGTTCTATTGGTCGGGCACACCCGCTTTGGCGCCAAGCGCTGGATTCCTGTCCTCGGCGAATTTCTTCAGGTGTCAGAACTGGTCAAATTGATTATAATCATCGTATTGGCGCGCTTCTTTGCGGAAGTGCGTACCGATGAGCTTTCCCTGCAGGATTTGATTAAGGCAGGGCTCCTGGTAGGAATACCGCTGGTCCTAATTCTGAAGCAGCCTGATCTCGGCACCGCTCTTGTTTTGATGCCGATGTTGATCGTCGGCGCATTTCTCGCCGGGCTGCAGTGGAAACACGCCGCGGTGATCATTCTAATCGGCGTCTTGATGCTTCCCGTCGGGTGGCATTTCTTGAAACCGTACCAGAAGGAAAGGGTTACTTCGTTTTTGCATCCCGAAGAAGACGCAAAGGGTTCCGGCTATCAGGTCTTGCAGTCCAAGATCGCTGTGGGCTCCGGCGGCTTCTGGGGGAAGGGCTTCGGCAACGGCAGCCAGAATCAACTGGGCTACATTCCGGTCCGTTATTCCGACTTCATCATGTCGGCTTGGGCGGAAGAACAGGGATTCAAGGGCGTGCTGCTTGCTCTCGGGCTGTACATGGCGCTATTGTTACGACTGGTCCAGAACGCTCAGCGCGCCAAAGATCGCGCGGGAATGTTTCTGGTTATGGGAGTTACAGCAGCGCTTGGTTTTCACGTTTTGGTAAATGTGGCCATGGTCATCGGGGCCATGCCGGTCACCGGCATTCCGTTACCCCTGATGTCCTATGGAGGATCCGCCACGCTGTTTGTTTTCCTGGCGATAGGCCTGGTAATGAATGTCCGGCTGCGCCGATTCGTTAACTAGCTTTTCGCCAGATCCGAGCGCGACCTGCTTCAGGAAGTTCGCGCCGGACCCGCGGTCCGATCAAAGTTCGGTCCGCTTGTTGTTCAAGAAGGAATTTACGAGTGAGGATAGCATCGTCCGCCGTTACCCCGGGAGATTCCCGGCAACGGCCCAGCCTCGATAGCATGAGGTTTTCGCAAAACGAAAGCCGCAACCCGGCTTCCCCCTCCGGCTTCGAACGCAACGCCGCAACAATACTGTTGTCGCCAGCGTGTCCCGGTCCCGACCGGGACGGCGCCTTGCCCTGGACCTCTGTCAATGAGGGTCCCGCGGCGGTGCATCCCAAGGAGTTTTCATGTCGAAAGAATTGGTTATCAGCGCGTCCTCCCACGAGCGGAGAGTCGCGATTTTGGAAGAAGGCCAGCTAGTCGAAATCTATATTGAGCGCGAAAAAGAGTTCGCGCTTGTCGGCAGCATCTACAAAGGAAAAGTAACGCGCGTTCTCCCGGGCATGCAGTCGGCTTTCGTCGACATCGGCCTCGACGGCGACGCATTCCTTTACGTCAGCGACGTTTTCGAAAATCTCGAAGACTACGACCACGGTCATTCTCACGGAGACGCCCCCGCGCCCGCGATTGCCGCGGCCTCTGGCGGCGCGCTCATCGAACCGTTGCCCGGCGAAACCCTCTCCACGCGCACCATCCATGAGGAGACCATCTCTCTGGACGAGCCGCGCGAAGAGCATGGCCATGATAACGATCACGGTCCATCCGAAGAATTCCACGGCGCAACCGAGCACCACGAAAGTGACACCGGCGCCGAGGGCCAGCCTGCGGAAGGCGGCGATCTCGATGAGCGTCAGCCGGAATCGAACGCTTCCGCGCCTCAGAATTTCGCGCCCAGCTACAACCCCACGCGCAACTATCCTCCGCGCATCGGCAACGATCGTCCGCAAGGAAACGACCGTGGCGGTGACCGCGGCGGAGATCGCGGCGGCGACCGGGATCGCGGACGTGGCGGGCGCCGGGGACGTTTTGGACGGCGTCGTGGCGGAAGCGGCGGTGGTGGTGGCAGCGATCGAGATCGTCGTCCTCACGGACAGGGTGGCGGCCGCAATTTGCCACCGTCGAAGTATGCCTCCCCGCAAGGTGACCGTGACAACCGCGGCGGATTCGATAACCGTCGCCCTTCAAACGATCGCGGGATTGATCGTGGGCCCAGCGCTCCCATCGAAAAACACGATGACGACATTGTTCTGCCGGGCGAATCGCTCGCCAAGTATCGCGCGCGGCCTGTGCCTGCTCCGGTCGAGCCGCTCGGCGATCACGAGCCAGAAGAGCGTCAGCCCAACTACGAGCAGACCCCGTCGCGTCCGGCAGTCGGCCTGCAACCCGGAACCGGAACGCCTCGCCGTTTTTCCGGCAGCTTGCCGCATTGGGTCCTAGCGGATAAGGAATCGGAAGCCGAAGCAGGCGCGTCTGAATCCTCGTCGGAAGAACACGCTCCCGAAGCCGCTGCGCAGATCCATCTCGCGGAAGAGACTTCCGAGCCGGCTCGTAATGCTACTCCGGCCCTCAGCGATGAAGAGGCGGTCTCTCTCTCCTCTCGCCTTGTCGAAGCCAAGCACGAAGAAACTCAGGCGCGCGCCGAAGCCGACACTCTCGTCGGTGGCGCGGATTTTGACGAGGACGAAGCCGAAGCCCTCCACGAAGCGCATGAAATTGCAGAGCGCGAGGAACACGGTCACCACGAAGAAGAATCCGAAGAAGAACAGGAAGAGCGTGAAGACCACGAGGACGCGGAAGAGGAAGTCCACGAAACGCAGTTTGCCGCGGAATCCGGCCAGGCCGAACATCATGCCGAAGCAGGCGAGGAAGATCACTCAGCAGAAAATCGCGAGGAGATGACTGAATCCGAGCGCGCTGACCTTGCGCACGACGAAGCCATCGAGCATGTTGCGTCCGAAGTCATGTCGGCTGCGGTCGCCGCGGACGGCTCAACCGTAGAAGCAATCGTTGAAGATGACACAGCGTTATTGCCCGGGGAAACCCGCAGCCCGCGCAATCCCAGCGCGCCACGCGAAGATTTTGCCCGCATTGGCACCAATCCGCGTTCCCGCTTCCAGCGCCCACAGCGCGGTGGACGCGACCGCGGCGGTGATCGCGGCGGTTTCCGGGGACGCACTGGACGCCCCGACGGACGTTCCGATCGTCCCCAACGCGGTGGCGACCGTGATCGTGGCGGAGATCGCGGCGGCGATCGCGGCCGTGGACGATTCGAGCGTCGCGGCGGACACGGTCCGCATCGCGGGCATCACGGTGGACACGCTCCTTCTCGCCGGCCTCAACTGATTTCCGAAATGCTCAAGGCAGGCCAGGACGTTGTCGTGCAAATCGCCAAGGAACCTCTCGGCAAAAAGGGCGCGCGCATCACAAGTCACGTCGCGCTCCCCGGCCGCTTCCTGGTTTACATGCCGACGATCGACCACATCGGCGTCTCTCGCAAAATCGCCAGCGCGGAAAACCGCTCGCGCCTCCGCCGCCTTGTCGGCGAAGCGCGCGGCAGCTATCCCGGCGGCTTCATCGTGCGCACCGCGGCAGGTGGCGCCACCGATGACGAAATCCGCACCGACATCGAGTTCCTCGGCAAGACCTGGAACGAAATCAAGCAGAAGCACGAGGAGCGCAAGGCCCCGGCGCTGCTTCACCGCGACCTGAACCTGGTCGAGCGCATTCTTCGCGATTACGTCAGCGACGATTTCACGGGCATCTGGATTGACAACGAAGAGGAATACGGCAAGGTCGTCGAATTCGTCAGCCGCTTCCAGCCGAAGCTCGTCAACAAGGTGAAGCTCTACACCAAGGAGCAGCCCATCTTTGAAGAGTTCGGCATTCAGCATGAACTCGACAAGGCTCTCCGCGCCAAGGTCTGGTTGAAGTCCGGCGGCTACATCGTCATCAACCACACCGAAGCGCTGGTCGCCATTGACGTCAACACCGGCAAATTCGTCGGCAAGGGCTCTATCCGGCTCGAAGACACCATCGTCAAGACCAACCTCGAAGCCGTGAAGGAAATCGTGCGCCAGATTCGCCTGCGGGACCTCGGCGGCATCATCGTGGTGGACTTCATCGACATGGAAGAGCGCCGAAACCGCGAAAAAGTTTTGAGCGCGCTGCAGATGGCTCTTGAGCAGGACAAGGCGCCGTCGAAAGCGCTTTCGTTCAACGAGTTCGGCCTCGTCTGCATCACCCGCAAGCGCACCAAGCAGGCCCTGGAGCGCGTGCTCTGCCAGCCTTGCCCGTATTGCACTGGTTCCGGCATGGTCAAGTCCATCCCTACGCTTTGCTATGAAATTCAGTCAGAAGCGCGCAAGATGGCCGTTACCGATCACGAAGGGCCGAACCTCACCCTTCGCGTGCACCCGGAAATCGCCAAGGCGCTGAAGACCCGCGAGTCCATCCTGATCGACGAACTCGAGCAGAACTCGCATAAGCACATCATCATTCAGTCCGACGCCACGCTTCATTGGGAGCAGTACGACATCTACTAATCGAAAGTTTTCAGTAATTAGTTACTAGTAATCGGAGAGAGGAAACGCCCGGGCCGCAAAGCCCGGGCGTTTTAGTTCACATGCTTTGCGGAACTCAGATTCCGGTGTACGATGAACGAAAGGAAGGGCTTCGTATGCCCGCTCTGGATTGGTCACAATGCCCCGCGGTGGAAAGCGTGCCTGGAAAGGTAAGCGGCGCTTGGGTACTCCGAGGTACGCGCATGCCGGTCTCCGTCATTTTCGAGAATTTGGAAGCTGGCGCCAACATCGATGACATTATGGATTGGTTCGAAGGCCTGGATCGCTCCCAGATCAAGGCCGTTATCGAATTTGCTGCCCGCAGTCTTGATGATACTCCCTCGTCCGCACTTACTCGCTGATGTTGGTCCTGTTTGACCAAGGAACTCCCGTCCCCATCCGCAAATTCCTCACGGGACATGTGGTCCAGACAACCGCCCAGCGGGGGTGGGACGAACTCAAGAATGGCGAACTGCTAAAGGCCGCTGAGGCGGCTGGGTTTGAGGTGTTCCTCACTCCCGACAAAAATATCCGCTTTCAGCAGAATCTAGCGATGCGTGGGATCGCAGTCGTCGTCCTCGGCAATCCACAATGGCCGGTGCTGCGACGCCATGTGGACCGGGTAGTGGCGGCGGTGAAGGCTGCGAGGCCCGGCACTTATGTCGAGGTGGAAATCCCCGAAGGGTAAGCTCGCGCAGAAGCACATTCTCATTCGGTCTGATGCCACACTGCATTGGGAGAAATCAGTAATCAGCAATCTGTATGAAAGAAACGCCCGGGCTGATTCCCGAGCGTTCCCTCTTTCTGTTGGTGCTTCTTACTTCTTATCGCGCAGTTCGCGCGCGCCCACGGTTTTATCAGCCTGCGCCGGGAACACGGTATGCTGCGGCGCGGGCATGGGCGCATCGCCCATTCGGTCCTCCCACAGGAACTTGTTCAACATTTTGTTGTCCGCGGCATCGGCGTGGCTGAAATCCAGATTCTTCCCCGCTTTCCACTCCTTCGTGTTCATTTCATACAGCAACCCGTTATCGCGGTTGCGGTAATCGGCGTGAAAGGCCGGCTGCGTGCCTGGGCCGCCGAAGAGCGGAGCCATGACCGCCGCGCGTGAATCATTGGCGTTCATGGGCGGCGCGCCCAGAAGCGCTTCGATCGTCCGCACCATGTTGATCGTGGTGTAAAAATGGTGATCCACGAACGGAGCTGCTTTCCCGCCCTGCGATTCGGCGAGCGGCGCGTACTTGTTGATTACGAGCGCAATGCTGCGGTGCGAATCGACGTGGTCCGGCCCGTCCTGCGCATCATCCTCAAGAATCAGGATCGCTGTGTCGTCCCAATATGTGCTATTCGAAATAGCTTCCACCACGCGGCCGACCGCCAGGTCGTTGTCCGCCACCGAAGCGGTTGGCTTCGGCTTGCCCTTCTTCCCTCCCGCCGTGTGATCGTTCGGCAGCCGCAGCAATACGAATTGCGGCATGGCATCGTTGCCAGCCTTGCGCGAAGCCGTGAAGCCGGCAAACTCATTCAAAAATTCGTCCACGCGCAGCTGGTCCGGATAAGCAACCTCAAAATCGGGATAGGCCGGATCGAAATGTCCGCGCAATTCCGCCTGCGAAGCAATATTTTTTGCCAGCGCCGGAATTTCCCAAGGATACGGGCTCGGCCCGCCGCGCGGGTCGCCCACGTTTTTCTCCAGAGGCTCGCCTTGCTTGATCACCGCCCTGGCGCAGGTCACTCCTTCCACTTTCGGCGGACCGCTGGCTGCCGACTTCCCTTTCTGTTCGGCATCGCACCAACGCGAAACGATGTATTCGCCATAATGCCGGTAGGAAACTCCGTGGCTAGCAAAATTCTTCCAGAGATATCCGCCGGCCGGTTCACCGGCATCGGGAAGATCATCGTCCGCGGAAATCCCGCCCAGCAGCTGGCCTTCGGAGTCGTACGTGTGTTCGCGGCTGCGATACCCGGCGGGCCACGTTTTTTCCACGTAATCCGAAATCGAAGCCGAGGTGGACCACACATGCCCGTCGCCGGAAACGTCGCCGCTGTCGTAAAAATTGTCCAGCACGCCGAACTGCCGCGCCAGCTTGTGCTGATTCGGCGTAATCTCTTCGCCGTACATCGCCAGGGAAGCGTCGCCGTCTCCCGAGCCCAAGTCCCCAAAAATCTGATCGTACGTCCGGTTCTCCTTGATGATGTAAATCACATGCTTGATCTTGTTCTCGCCGGATACAAAGGGAACTCTGTCCACATTCCCCTGCGCGGCGTTCATGGTCGCCGCTTGCCCAGTCCACGCGGTGAGATTCCCCGGGATTTCGGACAACCGAATGCGCGCCAGCGATCCATGCGTCATCGCGGGGTTATACGGATATTGCGGCTCACCATTGGCTTTCGTTTTGATCGCCACCGGATTCGGCCCCGAACCACGGCCCTTCGCGCTGCCAATGAGCAAATCGTTTGCCGTGGCAAGCACGACAGTAGGGTAAAACTCCGTGGGAATAAATCCCGCTCCCCCTTCCTTCTTGCCTGCGCTCGGGTGGCTCAGATCGAACACGCCCACCGTATCGGAAATCGCATCCGCCGAAAAAAGGGTCCTCCCGTCGGGGGAGAGCGCCAGGCTTTCGGGATCACTGCCGCCATATTTTTGCCCCGGCAATTTCGTGGAAAGCGTGTAAACAACCTTGCCTGTCTTTGTATCCAGCGCATCGATCTCGTCCCGATTCGTCAGCGCCACAAACAGGCGCGAATCGTCATGGTTCAGCAGCAACGCCGTCGGATGCGATCCGCCCGCAAGCGGCGCAGCGGGCTTCCGCAAGGAAATCAATTGCCGCACGGTGCCCTTCACCAGGTCAAGTTCCGCAACCGCCGACGCATTCCACAGCGAAACAAATCCCCTCTGTCCATCGTGTGTCATCACAGCGGTATACGGCAGCGTTCCAGGAATGCGCTTGTACGTGGAAAGATTAAAACGATGCACGATTTTTCCATCGGCACTGTTCAGCAGGACGGCCTCGTCCGAACCATTGCATGCCACCAGGATGCGCTCTTCGCCGCCGCTCAGTCCCACGCTCAGCCCCGCCGGATAGGTCACATCCTTGAACTGCTCGCGCCGCACTTTTCCCAGCGGCAGCTTTTCACGCGGAGTCAGCGGCAGGAATCTCTCCGGAGTTACGGCTCCATTCTCAAAACCATAAACCGCGATTCCATTTCCCGTGCTTCCCTTCTCTTTTCCCAGTGGATCTGTCAACGACGCCATCGAAGCAAACAAATGCTTGCCATTCACGCTGAAAGCCAGCCCCAGAAAGTACGTCTGCTTTGCCTTTGCCTCCAGGCGCTCGTCTGGAAAATCCCGCAGCTCGTTCGTCTCCAAATTCAACACCGTTAGCGATTGCTTTTCGCCCGAGGTGTAGGCGCCAAAACCGCTGTGCAGCAGCACCGCAAACCTCCCGTCCGGTGAAACCACTGCCGCCGTGGGAAAATTGTTTGTCGCTCGCGGGTCGCCGGGCACATCCCCAAGCAACTTTCCATTGGGCAATTGCCTTGGTGCCTTCGCCGTCGGCCCTGTTTGCGCGTGAAGTTCTCCGGACGTAACTACCAGCAGCATCATTCCCAGAAACCAACGGCTAATTTTCTCTCTTTGCATGGCGGCATTATATTTGACTTCGTGTTGCAAAAGTGTGAATGCACGCATGGAAAGCGATCTGCTCGAAATGGGATTTCTTGCCAACTTCCCCAATTGTCGTTAGATTCCTCACAGTGCAAGATTTCCGGGACCGAGGTGAAACGATCCATGGCCGCTCCGCCCGCTGCTTCCGCTCGATCTGCAGACGAGGAACTCCGAGACGTCCAGGAAACTTCCTGCTGTATCGTCGGTGGCGGTCCCGCTGGCGCGATGTTGTCGTTGCTCCTGGCCCGTTGCGGCATTCCTGTCACACTCCTTGAAATGCATAAGGACTTCGACCGCGAATTCCGCGGCGACACCATTCATCCCTCTACTCTCGAAATCCTCGATCAGATTGGCCTTGCGGACAAACTTCACGAAATTCCCCATACCAAAATTTCCGGGCCGACGATCAAGTTTGCGGACGGCGACTTCCGCCCCTTCGATCTCGCCCGCCTCAAGACGAGATTCCCTTACATCCTGCTCGTGCCCCAAGTGCGCTTCCTTGAATTCATCACCCGCGAAGCCGCCAGGTATCCGTGCTTCAAACTCGTGATGCATGCCAACGTGACTCAACTGTTGAAAGAAAACGGGGCCATACGCGGTGTTCGTTATCTGGCCCCGGACGGAGCCCACGAAATCCGCGCCCCGCTTACAGTCGGCGCGGACGGCCGATTTTCCCTGCTCCGCCGCTTGGCGGGTTTTGAGCCGGTTAAGACTTCCCCTCCAATGGATGTGCTGTGGTTTCGCCTTCCCAAATTGCCCGGCGAACCTGGAATCGTGGGCGGCGCGTTCGGCGGCATCGGAGGCGGTCGCATCTTCATTCTTCTGGAGCGCAACGACTATTGGCAGGCTGGACTGGTATTCCCGAAGGGAGAGTATCAGCAGCTCCGCGCTGCGGGTGTGGAATCTGTTCGCAGCAGCATCGCCCAGATCGAACCGCGTTTTGCCCCCCATGCCGAGTCACTTGCCGATTGGCATCAGATCACTCTCCTCTCAGTCGAATCCAGCCGCTGCCCGCTCTGGCACAAGCCCGGCCTGCTCTTGATCGGCGATGCCGCACACGTGATGTCACCCGTCGGAGGCGTAGGCATCAACTATGCCATTCAGGATGCGGTGGTCTCCGCAAACGTTCTGACTGCTGGACTGAAATCCGGCCGCGTTTCCGATGGCGATCTCGCCGAGGTGCAGCGCCAGCGCGAGTGGCCGATCCGCGTCATTCAGTCGACCCAATCCTTTCTGCAGAGACGCATCATCGCCGGCGCCCTGAATACCGCACAGGCTGGGAACGTGCCCTGGCAGCTTCGCCTGTTCGCAAAAATCCCGATTGTGCGTGATATTCCGCCTCGCCTCATCGCGTTCGGCCCGCGCCGAGTTCACCTCAGATAGGTCTAAGCTTTTATCAATGCTCCTCTGGTCGACGGTTCCCGGAACTACGTGTAATTAAGCATCCCTCGCCGTTTCGGTTCGCGTGTTATACTTCGCGCCGTCTGTTCAGGGGAAACCACATGTTTCGAAAATTTATTGTTCTCTTTTTTACTTTCATTTTGCCGGCCGCCGCGCAAACTATCGCCATCCGCGCCGGGAATCTGCTTGATCCCGCCAAAGGCTCCGTCAGCAAGGATCAGATCATCCTCGTCGAAAACGGCAAAATCACCGCTGTTGGCTCCGGCATTGCCATTCCAAAAGACGCTCAGGTCGTTGATCTTTCCAAAGAATGGGTGATGCCCGGCTTGATTGACGCGCATACCCACATCACCTTCCAGGAAATTCCCGGCAAGGCGCCATTCGAAGCGATGTATTTGAAAGAATCCACGGCCTTCCGAGCCCTCCGCGGATTGCACAACGGCCAGGTCCTTCTTAACGCCGGGTTCACCACCATGCGAGAAGTGGGCAACGAAGCCGATTACGCCTGCAACGATTTGAAGAAAGCCACTCACAACGGCTGGATCGAAATGCCCACTTTGCAATGCGCGGGAAAAATCATCGGCCCGTTCGGCGGTCAATCCAAAGGCATGCCGGAGGAGGTGGGCTCCTTTTGGCTGCACGAATATATAGACGCCGACAGTCCTGACGAAATTCGCAAAGCCATTCACCAAAACATTTACTACGGGGCGGACGTCGTCAAACTCGCCGCGGACAACAGCGATTATTTTTATACCGAGGAACAGATTCGCGCCGCCGCGGATGAAGCGCACAATGCCGGGCGGGCACTTGCTGTTCACGTATATGGAGGCCGCGCCGCGGACAATGTAATTCGGGGAGGCGCTGATTCCGTCGAACACGGTTTCACGTTGACCGAAGCTCAATTGAAGCTGATGAAGGAAAAGGGCACATATCTCGTCGGCACAGATTTTCCCGCGGCGCATCTGGCGGGGCTCAACCCTTCCAACGAAACCCTGGCCGACGCCAACAAACTGGGCAAACAAATCATCGAAAGGCTGAGCAACGCAAACAAGATTGGCGTAAAGATGGCTTTTGGCTCGGATACAGTGACCGAAATGCCCGGCCATACACGCGCGGACATGGTCTGGGACTACCTGGCCGTATGGCGCGCCGCGGGCGTGACGCCGGCCGACACTCTCAAGGCCATGACCACCAACGGCGCGGAACTCCTGCGAATCTCCAAGGAACGTGGCGCCATTTCCCCCGGCCTGTTTGCCGACATCATTGCCATGCCCACGGATCCGCTCCAGGACATCGAATCTCTGCGCAAGGTAAACTTCGTAATGAAAAACGGCAAGATCGTCCGTAATAACAAATAGGACAAGCCGGAAAACCTATATTCCTTGCGTGTACAGCGTTCGAAGCACTCGGATGCTTAGGAAAGGCGCACTTCCCCCACGCTCTTCATTCCATCGGAGTCGGTTTTGTCTTATTCTAACCGGGAGGGAACCTATGGCGTATACTTCCTTGCTCCTGGACAAAAAAGCGGAAATTGCCACGATCTGCCGCCGGCACCATGTGCGGGAACTGAGCCTGTTCGGCTCGGCCCTGGGAGTTGATTTTCGTCCGGACAGCGATATTGATCTGCTTGTGGAATTTGATGCAGGCGTGCCGGTAGGACTCTTGCAATTCGGAGAACTGCAGGCAGAGCTGGAAGCCCTTCTTCTTCGCAAGGTAGATTTGGTTTCGAAGCGCGGACTTCGGCCCTTGGTGCGCGAGAGAATTCTGCAACAACTCGAACCTGTCTATGCGGGATGATCGTCAGCGCCTGCTGGATATTCTCGCAGCGGCGAAGCTGCTTGTAACTTTCAAAAAGGGCAAAAATCGCGGCGACCTGACTCACGACCTTCTACTACAGAGTGGTTTTCTCCATCAGCTGTTTGTGATTGGTGAAGCAGCCTCTCGACTTTCGCCTGCCCTCAAGAGGCGTCATCCCAATGTCCCCTGGCACGCGATTTCCAGCTTCCGAAACTATATCGCCCATGAATATTTTTCTCTCGATCTGGACATCGTCTGGCAAACGGTAATAGCTGATGTACCGCTGCTGGAAACCCAAGTCCGAGAGATTCTCCTTGCCGAGGCTCCCGACCTCTTCCCAGATTCGTCTCCGCCGGATTCTTAACTTCCCGAATACCTCTGCTCTTTCCAGGGATCCCCATACGCGTGATACCCGTTGCGTTCCCAGAATCCCAGCCGGTCGTGGTCCAACAGCATGAACCCGCGCACCCATTTCACGCTTTTCCACGCGTAGAGATGCGGCACAATCAGGCGCAGCGGCCCGCCATGTTCCGCGGTCAACGGCTCGCCATCATGTTCGAAAGCGAACAGGACATCCGGCCGCAACAAATCCTTCAGCGGGATATTCGACGTATATCCCTCCTCGGCGAGCACTAGCACGTATTCGGCTTCCGGTTTGGCCTTCGCGCGTTCCACCAGATCCGTGAACCGCACGCCTTTCCACAGATTGTCCAGCCGGCTCCAACGCGTTACGCAGTGAAAATCGCTTGTGGAATCCACTTGCGGCAGCGCGCGAAACTCTTCCCATGTCAGGCGCAGCGGCGTTTCCACCAGCCCGCTGATCTTAAAATCCCATTTCGCCGCGTCAAAATGCGGCACGCTTCCGTAGTGCAGCACCGGCCATTTGATCGTCAACGACTGTCCGGGAGGCAGCCGCCCCTCGGCCTTCGCCTGCTTCTCTTTCGCCCGTCTTCCACCGTCATCTCCGAATATCGGCATCCCGCCACCTCTGCTGGATTAGAGTCCACCGCGCTGAATTGGTTTCAATCGCGATTGTCACGCGCTCCATTACGCGAAAACTGACCGAATTTATGCTACTTTGGACATCCGCTCTCACGCGGCCCCCGGCCTGTTCCCCAAGGAGGTTTTCCCATGGCAACGCCTGCTCCACTTAGCGATTTGAATCGGCGCTTTGAGATTTCCGGCATCGCTAAAATCGTGGATGGTCGCGGCGGGCTCCCTTGCGTGCAGGTCACCGCCCCGCGGGCCTCCGGTGAAATTTATCTTCACGGTGCGCACGTCACTTCCTGGAAACCCGCTGGCGCCGAAGAAGTCCTTTACGTCAGTTCGAAATCGAAGTGGCAGGACGGCTCCGCGATTCGCGGCGGCGTGCCCGTCTGTTTTCCGTGGTTCTCCACCCGCGCCGAGGATCCGCATTCCCCGCCGCACGGCCTGGTGCGCACAAAATCCTGGCAACTGGAAGGTATCACCCACGCCGACCACAACGTTACCGTCGCCTTCTCCTCCTCCGCCAACGATGCCACCCAGAAAACCTGGTTCGGCGATTATCATCTGCTCTTCTGCGCCACATTCGGTGAGCAACTCCGGCTTGAACTGATCGTCACAAACCACGGCACCTCTTCCTTCCGTTTCGAAGAAGCTCTCCATTCCTACTTCCGCGTCGGCAACATCGAAGCCGTCCGGTTGCGCGGCCTGGACGGCGTCGCCTATCTCGATAAGACCAATGCCCAGCGCGAAAAGCATCAGCACGGCGACGTAGTGTTCTCCGCGGAAACGGATCGCATTTACCGCAACACGCTTGCAACGGTTGAGATCGAGGATCCTGCGGCTCGTCGTCGCGTGCTCGTCGCCAAGGAAGACTCCCGCGACACCGTTGTCTGGAATCCCTGGCTCGAAAAAGCGAAAGCCATGTCCGACCTGGGCGCCGACGAGTGGCGCCAATTTGTCTGCGTGGAAACCTGCAACGTCGGCGACCACGCCATCACTCTCGCTCCGGCTCAGGCGCACACCATGACCACCCTGATTTCCGTGAGTGCCCTCTAAATTCTCGGCACCATTGCCTCGTTGCTTCTTTACATCGCTGCTTCATTACTTCCTTGTTTCTTCTCACGTGCTATCATTTGAATTCCGAAGCACAAGGAAAGTGAACACTCAATGCCCGCACGCATCCTCGACGGCCTGAAAATCCGCGACGAAATCTTCTCCGAACTGCAATCCGATATCGTCAAGCTCCATGCGCAGGGCAGCCGCCCCGGCCTTGCCGCCGTCCTCGTCGGCGAAAATCCCGCCTCGCAGCTCTATGTCAAAAGCAAAATCGCCGCCTGCGAACAGCTCGGTATTGCCAGTTGGCTGCACACCCCTCCCGCCGGCGTTTCCACCGATTACATGCTGCAACTCGTCCGCGACCTCAACGCCGACGACAACGTGGATGGTATCCTCATCCAGCTTCCCCTCCCCTCGCAAATCGATTCGAAGCGCGTCCTCGAATCCGTCGATCCCGCCAAAGACGTTGACGGCTTCCATCCCGTCAACATGGGCAAGCTCGTCAGCAATCGCCCCGGCCTCGTCGCCTGCACGCCCGCCGGCTGCATGGAAATTCTTCGCCGCAATAAAATTCCCATCGAAGGCGCCAACGCCGTCGTCCTTGGCCGCAGCGACATTGTCGGCAAACCCATGGCGTTGCTTCTGCTCCACGCCAACGCCACCGTCACGATTTGCCATTCGAAAACGCGCGATCTCCCCGACGTGATTCGCCGCGCCGACATTCTCGTGGCCGCCATCGGCAAAGCCGGTTACGTGCAGCCCGATTGGATCAAGCCTGCCGCGGCAGGCAATCCCGGCGCCGCAGTGATCGACGTTGGCACCAACAAAGTCACCGATGCCGCCGAAGCCGCGCAACTCCTCCGCAATTTTCCCGAACGCCTTGAAAAATTCCGCGCCAAGGGCAACGTCCTCCTCGGCGACGTTCACCCTGACGCCATCCAGGTCGCCGGCGCGCTTTCTCCCGTCCCCGGCGGCGTCGGCCCCATGACCATCACCATGCTCATGAGCAACACGGTGAAAGCCGCTCGCCTCCGCCGCGCCTCAAGCGCCGCGGTCGCACGCCCCTAGAATTTTCTGATTTATTTCTTATTGTTGTAGGGCCGGCCGTTCTTGGCCCAAGGAGTTGCGCGACTAAATGCTGAAACTCGGCCTAACCGGCGGCATCGCCAGCGGCAAAAGTGTTGTCGCCGCGATTCTCCGCGAACTCGGCTTCCCCGTCCTCGATGCCGATTCCATCTCCCACAAACTCATGGAACCCGGCCAAACCGCTCACCACGAAATTCTGCAATCCTTCGGCGCCGATCTAGCCGGCTCCTCCGGCGACATCGACCGCCACAAACTCGCGGCAATCGTCTTCGCTGATCCCGCAAAACTTGCGGAGCTCAACTCAATCCTTCATCCGCGCGTTGACCAAATCGTTTTCCGCCAGCTCGAAGACTGGCAAAAAAGCGGCGCCCACACCGCGGCCTTCGTTGAAGCAGCCTTGCTCATCGAAGCCGGCATGGCCGCAAGGCTCGACGGCCTCGTCGTCGCCTGGTGCACGCCAGAGCAACAACTCGAACGCCTCCGCGCTCGCGGCATGAGCGAAACCGAAGCCCGCCGCCGCATCGCCGCCCAACTTCCGCTCGAAGAAAAACTCAAGCGCGCCACCTACACCATCAATTGCTCCGGCACGCTCGATGAAACCCGCGCCCAGGTTCAGGCTCTCGCCGTGAATCTCCTCAAACGTCAAACCACCTGACACCCTGCAGCAGTTCTCTGCGCGCTATTTCGTCACCGTCGTGAAAAATGAATTCCTTCCCGAACGCAAATCCTTTCCATACCCAAGAACAACCTGCACACCGCCGAGCACGCGGATCTTCGCCTGCACTCCCGTATCCCAAAGCCACTTCGGTGATCCGAAATATCCCGAAGGGTCATACGTTTTTCCGGTGTCCACAAACGGCCCCGCTTTAACCGTGAAAATCCCATTCCGATAAACAATCTTGTCCGTCTCCGCATTCACCAGCACAAAATTCCTTCCCAGCGGCGCATCTCCCTTTTGCCCAGCCCTCAGCCCGGGATGCCCGCGCAGCCACAACGGCGTATCTCGATCGAATCCCAGCGTAAATAACTCGTCGAACGGCACATCTCCGATCGTGCGTCCACCGCGCAGACTCACCTGCGTTTCGTAATCGTCTCCGCGCGCCCTTGGCAGCCAGCGAGCGGCCAGTGTCCCTTCCAGCCGTCCGTATCTTCCGAGCGGATCCCTGAAGAAGGTTCCGAATTCCGCGCTCCCGCTAGAATTCAAAGTGAATCGCCGTTCCGGAAAGCGGATCAGCCACCGCTGCACACTCGATCGCAAAGCAATCGCCGAGCCGTCGGTAAAAAACGGCGCGGCTGCCGCCGGAATTCCAAACGCATTTCGAAATCCGCGGTAGCTGTATTCCACCCCCGCGCTCCACTCCCACCGCCCGCCCTCAATAAACCGCATCTCCGCACCCGTCGCAGCTTTTTCCACGTTCAGTCGCGCAAAGGATGGACTCCCTGGTGTAAATGTATGCGTGATATTCCAATTTTCATTGCGCCCGTCAAAATAAACCCGAAAACGCACCGCCGGATTTTCAAATACAGGCGCAGCAACCTCGGTAAACACGCGTCGCTTCTCATCGTCCCAGCGATAAGTCGAAACCCAATTCACTCCCGCGCGCCCCAGGTTGTAAAACTCCGGATCAACCGCCTGGTACGGCGTATCGCGCAACAGCGAAACCAGTCCTTCCCATTTCGAACTGCCCCAGCCATTCCGCTCGGCCGCATGGAATCCCAGGTCAAACGAGCCGTCATCATGCGCCCGCAATTCGAAAAACATTCCGGGATACAAATCCAGCGCCCGCAACCGCGCCTGCGTCGTCAAAAACTTTTCTCGCTGCCATTCGCCGCCACGCGCAAACGCAAACGCGCGATCCACCACCAGCGGCCGCAGTTTCAGCGCCGGGTCGAACGTCAAATCCTCCAGCTTCGGCTTCGCTGCTCGATTCCAATATTTCAGCGCCGCTTCCAGGTTCCCTTCCTGAAAATAAATCGAAGCCAGAAAATTGTTGGCATACTCATCTTTCGGATTCATCGCCAAAGCTAGCCGCAAATCGCGCTTGGCCACAGAAAATTGCTTCTCCCGGTACGCAATTCCAGCCAACTCGATCAGAAAACGCGGGTCGCCCGGCGACTTCGCTCGCCCAGCCGCAAACGCGGCCTTCGCCTCTTCCCAGCTCTGCAAATGCGCCAGGGCCAGCCCGCGATAAAGCAGCAAGTCAGCCGACGCCTCCGGCGATTGCGCAACCGCGCGCACCACGCCGTCCCAATTTCCCACTTCGTAAAGTTTTTTTATTTCGGAAAGTTTCTCCCCGGCCCCATCACTGGTCTGCGCCAGCACAGGCGCGGGGAGTAGGAACAGCAGCAGAAAGAAAATCAATCGGCGTTTCGCGGCACGGCAAGCAACGTCCAATGCTCGGTGGCGCTCCATTCAGACTCGAATCCCTCTCGCGAAATCCGCAGCATCTTCTGCTGCGCCGCGTCGTTCACGTAAATGGTACCCTTCGCCGAGTCGATTCCCACCACAACCACATAATGCAGCGGCCCATGCGGCCCGCTCGCCTTCAGGCTCACGATAAGCGGCCGCCCGCGTTCCAGATGATGCCTCAGTTCGCCCCAATCGCCCACAAACGCAAACGTCCGGTAGCCCGCACTCTCAAAATACCGTTTCATCGCGCTCGCCGGAATTCCCTCTTTCGCGGGCGAATAAAGCGCCACCTGGATTTTGCCGGCATCCGCTGACCCTTGCGCGGTGCGCCCTGTCTTTTTCTCCCAATACTCCATCACCATCGCCATCGCTGCCGACCCGCAACCGTTCTTCGCCTGCGCCACGAACGGCACGTCAATCCACAGGCTGGGCGTCTCCGCGGCAAGCGCGAATCCCACGCCCGCCGCCAAGAACAGCACCAGCCCGAGGATGCGACGCAGTTTCATCTCAACGCACGGCCACGATAATCAGGATTAACGCCGCGACTGCCACCAGGATGATCAAGAGGTCACGGTCGGAAAGGCTTCCCGCCGCAAAGTCCCGCTGGGCCTTTTCGGCGCGGGCCGAAAGACGCGCCAGGTCCTCGTCATCCAATTGCTGCACGGCCGCTTTCACTTCCTGGCCGTCCATGTGCGCCGATTTCAGCGCTTGCTGGGCTTCTTTCGACGACAGAAACCCATCCAACTGCTGCACATGCTGCTGTCGAGCAGCTGATGCGCCCGCAGCATCCTTCTGAATCTCTCCCGGTGAGACCACATGATCCTGAGCCAACGCGGCCCCAGGTGACGTCAAGATTAGTCCCAATAACAACACCAAGACGGGTCCGACGGCGCTGAATAGCGACCTCTTCATCTCTCCTCCAATGAACAAATGTAGTGGGGCTGGCTCTTCCAGTCTAACAACCGTCCACACGTCCTGTCATCCTCTCGGACACCGTGCTTGCACTCCAGGGCTTTTCTTCAATTTGGGCGCCGGAGGCGCGAAAGAAGTTAGCCAGCGCGCCTACCCTGAGCGGAGCCGAAGGGTGAGCTCCGGGATCGCGCCCGCCGCAGACTCCTGGCGCCGGAGATGCGGCAGCTACCGTGGCCCTCATTTCCCTAGCAACACCAACCAACCTGTGGCAATCTATCCACCATGGGAAACAAAGACAGAGGCAAGCGCGAAGTAAAGAAACCAAAGAAGACCACTCCAAAACTCCCCCCGGCACGCCGCGACGCCGGTCCAATCCCCACCCACATCATCAAAAAAGTCGGCGAATAGCATCGAGAGAAATTGGCGGAATGCCGGACGATTCGGTGCATAGACCGTTGTTCCGTTCGCTTAAGTCCGTCTCGTCCCTCACTTTAGCTTGCTCATGAGGTGTCGCTACTTCCTTGCATTTTTGCTTCAGTACTTTGTTATCTCCTTGCTTCTTTGCTTCATTCTTCCTTCTTCCGCTACAATCTTGGGCTTGCCCTCCTGCCCTGTGGGGGTCCGAGGTGACCGAATGAGTGGTCTAGTGAATACGTGTGTGCGTTCCCGCCGGCTGTTCCTGCGGTCTGGCTGCGGGACTCTGATCCTGATGGCGATGGCCTCGCTTCCCTTTGCGCCCACCGCCGTTGCGCAGCAGCGCCGCGAACGGGAGCCCAACTCCGTTTACGCCCAACGCCGCGCCAAGCTTGCCGCCGCTGCGGACGCGCCGATCATCCTTACCGGCCTTACCGGCCGCGAAGAGGATTCCCAGGCGTACGTCTTCGCTCAGGAAGAGAATTTTTACTACCTCACCGGCCACAACGAAGAAGAAGCCGGGCTGATCCTCCTTCCGCCTGCCGACAGCAAAGCCAGGAAAGACGATTTTCAGGGGCCGCGCGAGATCCTGTTTCTTCCCCCGAAGAATCCCCCGAAGGAAAAGTGGAACGGCGTGCGCATGTCGCCGAGCGATCCCGGCATCCAGGCGCACACCGGCTTTGCCGACGTCCGGCCGTTTTCGGAGATGCGCGCGACGGTTGAGAAGCTCGCCCGGTTTTATCCGGCGTTCTACACCATCCTTCCCTACGAGAAAGAACTCGGCGGCTTTCCGCACGAGAAGGAGACGGTTGATTGGCTGAAGCTGGCGGTGCCCCAGGCCAGCCTGAAAGATATCCGCACCAACATCACCGATTTACGGTTAATCAAGTCGCCCACCGAGATTGCATTTCTCCGCGAGGCTGTCGATCTATCGCTCGACGCGCACTTTGCCGCTTTCAAAATGATGCGGCCGGGGCTATGGGAGTATCAGGTGGCCGCGAAGATGGTGGAGGTGCACGCGATGGGCGGCTCGGAAGCCGAGGCCTACGCTCCCATCGTCGGCGCCGGACCGAACTCCACTGCGCTGCATTACGACAGGCTGGGCCGCAAGATTCAGGACGGCGACATCGTGGTGATGGATGTTGGCGCGCAATATTCCGGCTATGCCGCGGACATCACGCGCACCGTTCCAGCCAACGGTAAATTCACGCCCCGGCAGCGCGAAATTTACGATATCGTCCTCGGCGCGCAGAATGCCGCGCTCGCCGCGTTGAAGCCCGGCGCGGACATGTGCCGCAAGGGCAAGCAGAGCCTCTACAAGATTTCCTACGATTACATCAACTCACACGGAAAAGATCAGAACGGCAAGCCGCTCGGCCAGTATTTCATCCACGGCCTCGGCCACAACATCGGCCTGAACGTCCACGACCCCGGCGATTCCTGCAAGCCGCTGATGCCGGGCCAGGTGGTCACCGTCGAGCCGGGCATTTACATCCCCGAGGAAAATCTCGGCGTGCGGATCGAAGACGACGTTCTGGTCACAGAAACGGGTTATGAGCTTCTAAGCAGCAAGCTCCCCCGCAGCGCCGATGAAATCGAAAAAATCATGGCCGAAGCCGCCAAGCAGCGCCCCATCGAGGCGAAACCGTGATTAGTCAGATCACACCTAAAGAGATTGCGGATGGAAGGAATTGGGCGCAGAATTGGATTTATGAAGCCGACGACCGAATCTCGAGCCCTAGACAAAGCGGTGAGGCAGTTGGCAAGCGTTACCGAAAAGAGTTGGTCCAGTTATACTCCCCAGCAGCAAGCCAAGAAACTTCAAGATGTGAAAAAACTCATGGCCTCCTTGAAGAAGAGAAAGCCCGCCAAATCTTCAAGGCATTCGCAAGCTCGGCCGGGTCGTCGCCGTGCCCTAGCGCGCGGATAGCTGCAAGAAAGTCTTCTTCCTTCTTCAAGTGTAGAATATCGCGCAGTGCTTCTAGCCGCTGTTTTCTCAGTTTTTCGGCTTCGGAGTCTCTCGGACGACGGCCTCTTCGCCGCTCCTCATTTATGAGGGAAGATATCTCCTCGTCTTTGCGGTTATCTTTCATGATAATTCGCCGATACAGTAACTCATTTATACCCAAACCGCCAGTTCCCCCTGTCAAATCGATATGATTGACCCTGGCCGATGGCCGCCGTTATACTGGAGTTTCGCGTTGGGGGTGCTTCTCTTCCCGGCGTGCCTCGTGTCATTCCACGCGTCGCTCCTCAGGGCTGCCGTCTGGAATTTACGAAATGAATTCAACTTCGACAGGGAGTCTGCTGCCGCTCTGCGCGGCGCCACGAACTTATGAGCAGCGTTAAGGCCACACAACTTCGCCCCGGCATGGTGATCCAGCACGAGGGCCAGCTTTTCACCGTTTTCAGCACCGACCACCGCACCCCCGGCAACAAGCGCGGCTCCATGCAGACGCGCCTGAAAAACCTCCGGAACGGAATCATGATCGATTACCGGTTCCGCGCGGAAGAGTTCGTTGACCGCGCCATCCTCGACGAAATCGAATTCGAGTACCTTTACAATGAGGGCGATGAGTTCCATTTCATGAACACGGAAACGTACGAGCAGATGCAGATGACCCGCGACGAGCTCGGCGAAACCGTGAACTACTTGATCCCCAACACCGTCGTCAAAATCGAATTCTTCGAGGAGAAGCCCATCGGCGTGGACCTGCCGGACACCATGGACATGAAGGTGGTGCAAACCGAGCCCACGCTGCAGAAAGCCACAGCCAGCGCGGTGATGAAGCCCGCGACGCTCGAAACCGGCCTGGTGGTCAACGTGCCGCCCTTCGTCAACGAAGGCGACCGCATCCGCGTGGACACTTCCGAAGCCCGCTACGTCCAGCGCGTCGAATAATTTCCGGCTCCGCAGCCGAGCTGCTTTCCGCCCGCTCGGATGAGGCAAACGCAAGAAGAGCTCCCGCCGAGCCGGGAGCTCTTCTTGTTTCCAAAACTTTTCGCCCGCCGATTTGTTTGCCCTCGGCCGGTCAAAGCTTCAGGCCTTGTTCGCCACGCCCCGTTCGCCCGCGGGATGCTCGCCGAACACACGGTCAAAAATTTTGTCCACGTAACGCAACTGCCGTTTCAAATCGAAGGTGTGTTCCAGTTCCTTCGGCGTCAGATACTTCGTCACCCTCGCGTCCTTCTCCACACGTTCCCGGAAACTCGTATCAGTGTCCCACGAAGCCATGGCATTTTCCTGCACAGCTTTGTAGGCATCATCTCTCGGCATCCCCTTCTCAACGAGGTCCTGCAGCAACGTTCCAGAAAACACGAGGCCGTGCGTGGATTCGAGATTGCGCAGCATGCGCTCTGGGAACACTCGCATCTGGCTGACGAGTTGGGTCATCTTCGAGAGCATGTAATCCACCAGAATCGTCGAATCCGGCAAAATCACCCGCTCAACGCTGCTGTGCGAGATATCCCTCTCATGCCACAACGCAATGTTTTCGTACGCCGCCACCATGTTTCCCCGCACCAGCCGGGCGAGCCCGCAGATCTGCTCGGAAGTGATGGGATTGCGCTTGTGGGGCATGGCCGAGCTGCCACGCTGCTCGTTACCGAAATGCTCTTCTGCTTCACGCACTTCAGTGCGCTGCAGGTGCCGGATTTCCAGCGCAATCTTTTCGAGGGAGGCGGCGATGAGCGCAAGGACGCTAAGGTATTGCGCATGGCGATCGCGTTGAATGACCTGGGTGGAGACGGGCGTCACCTGCAGGCCAAGCTTTTGGCAGATTTTCTCTTCGATTTCGGGGCCGAGGTGCGACGCATTGCCGACGGCGCCGGAGATTTTTCCAAATTCCATGGTGCGGGCAGCTTCGTGGAAGCGGGCGATGTTGCGCTGATTCTCGGCAAACCAGTTGGCGATCTTGAGGCCAAAGGTGATGGGCTCGGCGTGAATGCCGTGGGTGCGGCCGATTTGAGGAGTGTGCCGGAACTCGTGTGCGCGCACATCGAGCACTTCACCGAAAATGACGAGGTCGCGCTCAATGAGGCGCGAAGCATCGCGGACAAGCAGCGCTTGTGCGGTGTCCACAACATCGTTGGAGGTCATACCGTAGTGGAGCCAGCGCGCAGCGTTGGGATCTCCGATGGATTCGCCGATGGCCATGGTGAAAGCGATGACGTCGTGCTTCACCCGAGATTCGATTTCGTTGATGCGGTCGACATCCACTTTGGCACGTGAGTGGAGAATTGCAGCGACGTCCTTGGGGACGAGACCCGCTTCGGCAAGGGTGCCGGCTGCGGCCAGTTCAACGTCGAGCCATTTCTGGTAGCGATTGGCGTCGCTCCAGACGTGGCCCATCTCTTTGCGGGTGTAGCGTGGAATCACGTGGGTATCTCCCGTGCAAATCCTTTGTAATGATACGGTATTTTGAGCCTGTGGGGCGAATCGAGGGCGGAATCGGCCGACCTAACCGGAAGAAGGCTAACCTGTCTAATCGTTGGAATGAGGGAAGGCGTCGAGATGGCTGATGAGGTGGCGGTCAGCGACGCGATGGCCGTCGAGCGGACGCTCGCGGGCGATCGGGACGTCTATCGTGTGCTCGTGGAGCGGCACAGCCGAACGGTGTACAAGATGGCATACCGGATAATGGGGAATGCACACGACGCGGAAGAGGTGGTGCAGGAATCGTTTTTGCGGGCGTATCAAAAGCTGAAGCAATTTGCGGGGAATGCCAACTTTGGGACGTGGGTTTACCGGATCGCGGCGAATTACGCAATTGACCGGATTCGCCAGCGAAACGCTGACGAGGCCCGACGTGCGGGGCCGAGTAAGTCAGGCGAAGACTCATTGGAAGTCGATCCGCTGAGTCAGGTGCGAGACATGTCGCCTTCACCGGAACGACTTGCAGGAAGCGTGCAATTGGCGGACCGGATGAAGGCGGCGCTGGCGGAGTTAAGCCCGGCGGAGAGGACGGCCATTGTGATGCGGCATTGGGATGGTTGCGGAATTGAAGAGATTGCGGCAGTGCTCAAGTCGAACTCGAATGCGACGAAGAATACGGTATTTCGAGCAGTGCAGAAATTGCGCCGGGCTTTGACGCCATTTCTTGATGGGAAAGAGGCTCGTTCAATGGGAACGGAAGGATGAAACACAGAACGGAAGAAGAGCTGATCGGGTATCGGGACGGTGAGGCGAAAGAGCGCGTGGGTATCGCCGCGCACCTGAAGGAATGCGCCGAATGCCGCGCGGAATTGGCCCGCATCGAGGCGGTGTTCGGAGTGCTGGATGCGATGCCGGTTCCGGATCCGGGAGAAGACTACGGAGAGCGGGTGTGGCAGCGGATTGCTCCCAGACTTGGCGAGAAAAAAGTGCGGTGGTGGGAATCGCTTTTCGTGCCGCAACGGTTGGCAGCCCTGGGAGGCGTGGTGGCGCTGGTGATCCTGGCGTTTGTTGCCGGCCGATTGACGCGCCGCCCGATTCCGTTGGGGGACCAGGCGGATGCTGCGAAGGTGCGCGAGCGCGTGCTGGTGGTGGCCGTCGGGGAACATCTGGGACGCACGGAAATGGTGCTGATGGAACTGGAAAACGCGCCGACGCAAAAGGGACAAAAGGCAATCAACATTTCGGAGACACAACGCCGCGCGGAAGACCTGGTGGAGGAAAACCGGTTGTACCGGCAAACGGCGCTGAAGGAAGGCGATCAGGCGATGGCGAGCACACTGGATGAGCTTGAGCGGGTGCTGCTGGACATCGCCAACAGTCCGGAAGAAGTGACGCCGGCCGCGTTTGACACGATCCGGAAGCGGATTGAGGCGCAAGGGCTTTTGTTCAAGGTGCGAGTTGTGAAGCAAGGGCTGGACGAGCGGAAGATGAATCCTGACGCAAAGCCGGAAAACAAAGCTAGAGGCACGGAGAGGAACAAAGTATGAGCATGGGGAGAATTTTTGTGCGCGCAGGAATGATCTGCTTCACGGCGGCGACGCTGAACTTTGCACTGCTTTCTGGCGTGGTTGGTGCTCCTCAAAGCGGCGGCAAGGGCCAGGCGTCTGAAACTCTCGACGAAAATCAGGACGAGAAGCAGCAAGCGGAGCGGGAGCGACGGGAGCAGGCGCGGGAAGCGGAGCAGGAGCGAGCGGAGCGGATGCAGGAGTTGTACGACGAGGGACGCGAAGCGCTCGACGAAGATCAGTTTCGGGAGGCGGAGCGATCGTTCACCGAACTGGTGAAACTGAACGGTCCGCAGACGGATGCGGCACTCTACTGGACAGCGTACGCGCAGAACCGGGAAGGAAAGAAAGAGGCAGCGATCGCGACAATCGCCGAATTGAAAAAGCGCTACCCACAAAGCCGCTGGAAGAAAGACGGCGAGGCGCTGGAGATCGAGGTGCGTTCAACGACCGGAGCCAAAGCGAATCCTGAGGCGCAGAACGACGAGGATTTGAAATTGCTGGCGCTGCAAGGATTGATGAACAGCAGTCCAGAAAAGGGAATTCCGCTGGTGGAAGGGATTCTGAATGGCACCGGATCGCCGCGTGTCAAATCTAAAGCGTTGTTTGTGCTGGCGCAGAATGGATCGCCGCAGGCTGAGGCTGTTCTGGGAAAGATTGCGCGAGGCCAGAACAATCCGGATCTGCAGAGGAAGGCCTTGTCGTACCTGGCCATGTTTGGCGGCAAGCAAGCGGGAAAGATTCTGGCGGAGGTGTACACCAGCAGCAGCGATCCGGAGGTGAAGCGAGCGGTGATCCGGAGCTACATCATTTCGGGTGATCGCGAACAGCTTGCGGCGCTGGCAAAAGGCGAGTCAAACCCGGAGTTGAGAAAAGAGGCCATCCGGAACCTGGGTGTTACTGGCGGGCAGGCGGAGCTGCAACCTCTGTACGCAAAGGAAACGGATCGGGGCGTGAAAGAAGAAATATTGAACGCCTATTTTATTGGCGGAGACGCGAAAGGCCTGATTGCGGTGGCGCGAGCTGAGAAAGACCCTGAGTTGAAGAAAAAGGCCGTGGAAAAACTTTCGCTTATGGGATCGAAAGAAGCGAATGAATATTTGATGGAACTAATTCAGAAGTGAGGTGGGAGATGCGGACAACGAATCTTCTGATGGTTGCTGGACTTTTCTGCGGCGGCATTTGTGGCGAGGCCGCAGCAGCGCACGCTCAGGGCGAAGCGCCGCAGACGATCAACACCAGGCTGGAAGTGCGCACGGTGGGATCGAATCTCGGAGTGACGATGAAAGAGATCGTGGCCGCGGCGGACACCCCGATTTGGGCCGGCTATGAAGTTGCAAGCGTTCTCGGAGAACACGGCGATTGCTGCGGGAATTACAGGGAAAGCGCGAATGGACATTCGAATGGCGTTTGGCATCTGGAAAAAGAGCGCGGAAATGGTGGTGGAAGCTCGCGGAGCAAAAATGATGCGAAGTTGGAGGACGCAAAGCAGTTGTGGATCCTGTACCGCGCCGACAAGAGGCACATCGAACGGATCCGGATTATGTCGAATCAGTGCGAACTGGATGCGGGAGGTTTACGGCTGATCTGGCTGAAGGACGTGAAGAGCGAAGAGAGTGTGAGATTCCTGAGCGAGTTTGTTCGAGGACGGGAGAATCTCGGCGACGACGAGAATCGAATTGGCGAACAAGCGCTGACAGCGATAGCAGTGCATGCGGATAGCGCGGCTGATAAAGCTTTGGCGGAGTTCGGCTCGCCGGGGCAACCGGAGGGGCTTCGAAAGCGTGCATCATTCTGGATGGGAGCCGCGCGAGGGGCAACTGGCCTGGTGCAACTGGAAAAGATGGCCAAGACAGATCCAAGCGGCGATGTGCGGGCCCAGGTAAGTTTTGCCCTGTTTGTCAGCAAGGAACCGGGAACAACAGAGGAGATGATCCGGATGGCCCGTGAGGACGAAAGCCCTCACGTTCGCGGACAGGCGCTTTTCTGGCTGGCGCAGAAGGCAGGCTCGAAGGCAGAGAATGCGATCGCGGGAGCAATCACAAGTGATCCGGACACGGAAGTGAAGAAGAAAGCTGTGTTCGCGTTGAGCCAGATGCCGAAGGAGGAAGGAGTGCCCAAGCTGATTGAGGTTGCGGAAAAGAACAAGAACCCGGAAGTGCGGAAGCAGGCGATGTTCTGGCTGGGGCAGTCGGGAGATCCGAGGGCGCTGGAATTTTTCGAGAGAGTTTTGAGGAATTGAGCGGAAGCAGAAACC
>Ga0137412_10000442_pt1 | contig 28923 bp, 27 predicted proteins | sample CZODoug2_1_16fun_FD_122160 | JGI IMG/M metagenome (GOLD analysis project Ga0137412, IMG submission 122160) | Vadose zone soil fungal communities from Angelo Coast Range Reserve, California, USA - CZODoug2_1_16fungal (Hybrid Assembly) | ecosystem: Environmental > Terrestrial > Soil > Vadose zone...
GCGGCTTGAGTCGGCAGGCCCGCAACGCTCCCACCGATCCGGGCCCTGCGCCGATGGTGGCGACGCCCGCCCCACACACCTAGACCCGTTCGAGTGGCACTGCTGCATATCCTGGCCGCGTGCAGGCCTGCCCGGACACGCCCAACGCTGATCTGCGGGCGCGCTGGCAGGACCTCGCCGACACGCTCGGCAAACACGAGGCCTGGCCGGCCCTCGGCGTCGACCTGCTCGCGTCCTGGGCGCAGCCGGCCAGGCAGTACCACAATCTGACCCACCTTCAGCACGTGCTTGACCGGGTGAACGAGGTGGCCGATCACGCCGAGGACCCCCGCGCCGTCCGGCTCGCCGCTTGGTACCACGACGCGGCCTATGAGGGAGCGCCCGACGACGAGGAGCGCAGTGCGCAACGCGCGCAGACCGAACTGATCGCCGTCGGCCTGGACCCGGCCCTGGTCGCCGAGGTGGCCCGACTGGTACGTCTGACGACGCATCACAACCCGGCAGCGGGCGATCGCAACGGGGAGGCGTTGTGCGACGCCGACCTGGCCATCCTGGCCGCCCCGGCCACGGACTACGCCGCCTACACCCGTGCGGTGCGCGCCGAGTACGCACACGTCGACGACGACGCGTTCCGTGCCGGACGGGCCGCGGTGCTGCAGTCGCTGTTGGACCTGCCGACGCTGTTCCGGACTCCGCTCGGCTGCACCACGTGGGAGCCGCTCGCCCGCGCGAATCTGTCCGCAGAGCTGGAAATCCTGGAGGCCTGACCCTGTGTCACCGGGCGCAGAGCGCCGGTGTCACGACGCGCGCAGCACCCGGTCGGGAATCCGCCGGCGGCGCAACCCGGCCCCGAGCAGGGCCCGCACCAGCTCGCGTGAGGACACCGGACGCGCGCCGGCGGCGATCATGTCCTCGTACCACTCGGCCGGGACGTCGTAGTGGTCGCGGTCGAAGGCCCGCGGCGGGATACCCGCCTGCAGGGCGAAGGCGTGTAGCTCCTCCGGACCGACATCGCTGGCCACGTGCGACCACATCCGGTCATGGCCGGGCCACTGCGCCGGGTCGATCAGGATCGCCATGCACTCCACGATAAGCGGCCGGCCGAGCGATGTTCGTGAAATGTGCACATGAGCACGCATTCGGCCGAACAGTTACCTGTGCATGCGCCAAGGGCCGCGGATGGCGAACGTGGTGCCGGGCTCCTGCACGTTCGCGAACAGGGTGCGCCGGTCGGGACTGAAATTCGGGCCGGTGAACTCCGGAGCCCCACCCTTGAACGTCTGCTCGGTGCGGGCGATCGCGAACGTGGTGCCCAGCGGGGTGGCGGCGAGCAGATGGTTCGCGCCGTCACCGTCCTCGGCGATGATCAGCCCGCCATAGGGCGAGACGGTGATGTTGTCCGGCCCATCGACTGCGGTGTCCTTGTTCTGGTCCGGGGCGAAGCGCAGCACCAGCTCCAGCGTTTGCGCGCTGGGGTCGAGGAACCAGACCTGACCGGAGTGCGCCTGCGGGCTGTGGTCCACCTCCGGCTTGGAGAACGAGGAGACGATGTACACCCCGCCGTTGCCCCACCAGGCGCCCTCGAGCTTGCGGCTGCGGGTGATCGCCGGCCCGCCGCCGGTCAGCAGGTGGTTCTGGGCGTCCACAGTGAGGTAGGCGAACTGCTTGCGGGTGGAGACCTGCCGGGCGTCCCGGTCCGGCACCGCCACCCAGTCCAACCGGTACGTCGTACCCGGCACGGTGGCCACCGAAAGGTCCGAGACGGGCAGACCCAGCGCGTCGTGCGCCCGCATCGCCTCCAGGGTCCCGGCGCTCGCACCCAACCGGCGCAGTACACCGCGACCCAGCTTGCGCCGACCCAGCGGCGGGGTCCACCGGTAGAGCAGGCCGTTGGGCCACTCCGCGTCCTCGGTGAGGTAGAGGTGGCCGCGCTGCGGGTCGATGGCCACTGCCTCGTGCAGGAACCGGCCCAGGCATTTGATCGGCTGCGGGTCGGCGTTGGCGTCCGGCCGGGTCGGGTCGATCTCGAACACATACCCGTGGTCCTGGGTGCGCCCCTGCTCACCCTTACGCGCCTCGGTCTCCTCGCAGGACAACCAGGTGCCCCACGGGGTGATCCCACCCGCGCAGTTGTGGTCAGTGCCGGCCAGGCTGACGTACTCCCGCTCACGGTGGCCATCCGGGTCCAACACGATGGTGGTGACACCGCCGGGACAGGCCGGGTCGTAGGTCAGCCCGCGCAACGGCGGCACCGGGTGCGGCACCTCCATCGGTGACGGGCTCTGCTCGTGGTTGGTGATCAGCACGGTGCGCCCACCCGAGGCCGGGAAGCTGGCCGAGCCGTCCTGGTAGCCCGGCGTCTCGCTGCCATCCACCAGTCGGGTGCGCCCCGCCTCGGCGATCACCGTGTAGCTGAAGCCATCGGGCAGGGACAACCGCGCCGACGGGTCCACGATCAGCGCGCCGTAGCCCTCAGCAGCGCTGCCCAACGCGGGCGTCTCCGGAGCAGCCGGGGCGCCGGCCAGACCCGGGGTGTTGCCCGATCCCGGTTCGCTGAACGCTGCCAGGTGCGCAGCGGATCCGCGCTGGTGCCGGCCGGTCAGCAACGGTTCCAGGCTGCCCGCGAAGGCCAACCCGAGCCCGCCCGCCAACGCTGCACCCAGCACAGCCCGGCGACCGGGTCGCGCAGGTTCGGGTGACAGATGGCCGCCGGTACGTTCCTCGTCCGACATTGGTGCCCACCCTTCCGCCCCGCGCCGTTCCCGCGCGATCCCCCCGCAGCGTGATCCCGTCTCATGGCCGGCGCGTGAACCCCACCCGACACCGACACGGAGTGCGCCCGAAATGCGTTGTGGGGTCGGGTGTGACCTGAAATCGGCAGCACCGAACGCCGCGCCTAGGCTGGGTCTAACCCAACCAATCTTCGACAGGAGTGCCGTGAGCGAGAACGTCTACTTCGAGGTGTCAGTGGACGGGAAGTCCTTGGGCCGGATCACCTTCAAGCTCTACGACGACGTCGTCCCCAAGACCACCAAGAACTTCCGGGAGCTCGCGACCGGCGAGCACGGCTTCGGCTACAAGGGCTCGCCCTTCCACCGCGTCATCCCGGCGTTCATGCTGCAGGGTGGCGACTTCACCCGCATGAACGGCACCGGCGGCAAGAGCATCTACGGGGAGAAGTTCGCCGACGAGAACTTCGACCTCAAGCACACCAAGCCAGGCCTGCTGAGCATGGCGAACGCGGGGCGGAACACCAACGGCTCGCAGTTCTTCATCACCACCATCGAAACCCCGTGGCTGGACGGCAAGCACGTCGTCTTCGGTGAGGTCGTCGAGGGCATGGACGTGGTGACCGCGATCGAGGCGCTGGGCAGCTCCCAGGGCGCGACCAAGGGCAAGGTCGTCATCGACGAATGCGGCACCGTCGCCGCCGAGTAGCGCCCCCGCCGCGCCGCACCCATCACCGGGACGTCCGACGAATCGTGGCCCATAGGACGCTATTCGTCGGACGTCCGGCGGACCTGCCCTCGTGCTGACGTTCGCGCGCGCCGGAGAGCCCGTTCGATTCCTCGAACTCGCGACCGCTGGGCGGCCAGTCCGGCTCGACCAAGGGCGAGATCGTCATCGACGAATTCCGTCGAGCCGCAGGCCGTCGGCGCGGCGAGGGCCGCGGCCGCCAGAGGTATCCGCACGGAGTGGATCCGCATCCGGCGCATCCTCGCACCGGGCGACTCCCGAGGCGTCCGCTCATCCGTGAGCTATAGCTCACCCCTGAGCGGACGCCTCGAGAAGAACGCTTCCGCGGAAACGCCGACGGCCCCGGCGATAGCGCCGGGGCCGTCGTTGCGTTGCTGAGGTAGCAGAGGCGGACTAGAAGTCCATGCCGCCCATGCCACCCATACCGCCGCCGCCACCCATCATTGCCGGGTCCGGGCCCTTCTCGGGCTTGTCGGCGATGACGGCCTCCGTGGTGAGGAAGAGGCCGGCGATCGACGCGGCGTTCTGCAGCGCCGAGCGGGTGACCTTGGCCGGGTCGATGATCCCGGCCGCGATCAGGTCCACGTACTCGCCGGTCGCGGCGTTCAGGCCCCAACCGATCTCGAGGTTGGCGACCTTCTCCGCGACAACGCCACCCTCGTGGCCGGCGTTGATCGCGATCTGCTTCAGCGGGGCGGACAGCGCGACCTTGACGATGTTCGCGCCGGTCGCCTCGTCGCCCTCGAGGTCGAGCTTGGCGAAGGCGGTCTTGCCGGCCTGCAGCAGGGCCACGCCGCCACCGGCAACGATGCCCTCCTCGACCGCGGCCTTCGCGTTACGCACCGCGTCCTCGATGCGGTGCTTGCGCTCCTTGAGCTCCACCTCGGTGGCCGCTCCGGCCTTGATCACCGCAACACCGCCGGCCAACTTGGCCAGACGCTCCTGCAGCTTCTCGCGGTCGTAGTCGGAGTCCGAGCGCTCGATCTCCGCACGGATCTGGTTGACCCGCCCGGCGATCTGGTCGGCGTCGCCCGCACCCTCGACGATCGTGGTCTCGTCCTTGGTGACGACGACCTTGCGAGCCCGGCCCAGCAGGTCCAGACCCGCCGACTCGAGCTTGAGGCCGACGGTCTCGCTGATGACCTGACCACCCGTCAGGGTGGCGATGTCCTGCAGCATCGCCTTACGACGGTCACCGAAGCCCGGCGCCTTCACGGCGACGGACTTGAAGGTGCCGCGCACCTTGTTCACGACGAGCGTGGCCAGGGCCTCGCCCTCCACGTCCTCGGCGATGATGACCAGCGGCTTGCCGGACTGCATGACCTTCTCCAGCAGCGGCAGCAGGTCCTTGACCGAGGTGATCTTGCTCTCCACGAGCAGGATGTAGGCGTCCTCGAGGGATGCCTCCATACGCTCCGGGTCGGTCCAGAAGTACGGCGAGATGTAGCCCTTGTCGAAGCGCATACCCTCGGTGAGCTCGAGCTCGAGGCCGAAGGTGTTGGACTCCTCGACGGTGATGACGCCTTCCTTGCCGACCTTGTCCATGGCCTCGGCGATCATCTCGCCGATCTGAGTGTCGGCCGCGGAGATCGACGCGGTGGCCGCGATCTGCTCCTTGGTCTCCACCGGCTTGGCCATGTTGGTCAGCTCCTCGCTGACCCGCTCCACCGCAGCCTCGATGCCCTTCTTCAGGGCCATCGGGTTGGCGCCGGCGGCCACGTTGCGCAGGCCCTCGCGGACCAGCGCCTGCGCCAGCACGGTCGCGGTCGTGGTGCCGTCACCGGCGACGTCGTCGGTCTTCTTCGCGACCTCCTTGACCAGCTCGGCCCCGATCTTCTCCCAGGGGTCCTCGAGCTCGATCTCCTTCGCGATGGAGACACCGTCGTTGGTGATCGTCGGCGCTCCCCACTTCTTCTCCAGGACGACGTTGCGGCCCTTGGGCCCCAACGTCACCTTCACGGCGTCCGCGAGTACGTTCATGCCGCGCTCGAGACCGCGCCGCGCCTCCTCGTTGAAGGCGATGATCTTGGCCATGCTTCGGGTCCTCCCGGATTACGGGTGATCAGTTCGGCGCGGTGCCCGCGACGGACGACCGAGGTGCCCGGCGACCCATTGCGCGCCGCTGCCCCGGCCTCACCGGCCGACCTGTGTGCTGTCACTCCACACATGAGAGTGCTAACCCAAGTCTTAGCACTCGACCCCGGTGAGTGCAAGCCGAGGGTCAACGCGCGGCGACGGAGATCCAGCCCCTGCCGGAGGTGCGCAGCGCCCGGCCGTCGGTGAGCAGGCGGACCTGCCCGTTGACCACCTCGACGGGTACCTGTCGCCAGGCCCCGACGCGCCAGCCGCCGTGCCTAACCGGGGTGAAGGTCATGATGGACACGCAGCTCAGGTCGGGACAGATCCGGTAGGGACGCTGGGTCCACTTGTTGCCGGGTAATTCGGCATTGGAGCAGCCGGAGACACCCGTCGGGGTCAGCGTCAGCGTCACCCCGCTGGGGCCCTGGACGCAGGCCGAGGCCACGCCGCCGCGGGTGACCACCAGCAGTTCGCGCGGGTAGTGCTTGCCGACCCGTCGCACGGCCAGTTGCACCGCCGCGCCCTGCGTCACCACCACCTCGCGCAGTTGGAAGTTCGGGTGGCCGACCGGCCGGTACGGGTAGCCGGCCAGCACGAGCATCTCCCACGGCCCGGCCGGTAGCCGGGAAACCGGGGCCTGCGAGGACAGCCAGATCCGCGGCCCGACCAACTCACTGATCGGGTGCCCGAGGTAGGGGGCATCGACGTCGAGCAACGTGGTCACCTTGGGGTCCACCAGCGCGAGTAGTTCGAGCGTCTCGCGGTGCTCACGGTGCAATCGGCCCAACGCGTCGACGCTGTGTACGGCCGGGTGGATGCTGCCCGCCATCAGCAGCGCGACCAGCGCGCGCGAGGAGATCGGCACGGTCAACGCCGCGAGCACCAGCGGGGCGAACATCGGCAGGCTGTAGAACGGCCCGGCGGAGCGGGTCCAGCCCCAGTAGTAGGAGGCGTGCCACGGACCCCAGAAGAAGAAGTAGGCGACGAGCAAGCAGCCGGCCGAGGCGACCAGCACCCGGTGTCGTTCCGACGCGGACCCGCCGGGGCGCACCGCCCACAGGGCCAGGGCCAGCACCGGCAGGAAACCCCACATCCATTGGGCCGGCTCGATGAAGAAGTGCCGAGAGGTCCCGGCCACCGCCTGCAGCAGCCCGTAGTGATGCAGTGCGTCCTCGGGGAAGAACCGGTGCCCACCGAAGCCGAACGAGTCGTGCGGGTCCAGCAGGGAGAACGGCAGCCTGAGTGCCGCGCCGGTGACGTGCCGGTCGTACAGCAGCACGCCGACCAGCACCGGCAGGCCGCCCAGCGCCCCGCCGAGGATCGCCCGGCGGCGGGCAGCAGAGCGCCACAGCAGCCAGCACAAGGACGGCGCGAGCAGCACCAGGCCGTCCATCGGACGCATGCACGCGGCCAGCGCCGCAAGCAGGGTGGCCCCACCGGCCCACCGGGCCGCGGACCAGCCGCGCCGCTCGGCGCCCCGGAACACCACGATCCAGCAGCTCAGCCCGGTCACCAGGAACGGCAGGTAGGACAGCACCAGGCCGCCCTGCACGAGGATCGCCGGCGACAGTCCGACCAACGCGCCGGCCACCAGCGCCCGGCGCCGGGACAGGCCCAGGTCGATGGCCAGGCGGTGGGTCAGCACCGGAACGGCCGCGGCCAACCCGAGCAACAGGGGGGTCACCGTCCCGAACAGGGTCAGCCCGAGCGCGTAGAACCCGGCGACCACCGGCAGGTACTTGGCGATGTAACCGTGCGGCCCGATCGCGAACAGCCAGGGCTGGCGGGCCTCCACGTCACCGTCGAACGGAATGACCAGGTGCCCGTGCCGCAGCGCGTGGGCCTGCAGGAGGTACACACTCTCGTCATTGTTCGGGCCGCCGTGGTCGAAGATCCGCAACCGCAGATACAGCGCGACCACCGCGCAGAGGCCGCCGGTCGCGGCCACCAGCAATGACCCGAGCCGGATGCGGCGCTGCGGGGAGACAAGGGGTGCGGCCGGGGCCGGCAAGCTGAGCAGGGACACCGACTACCGACTCCCGTCGCAGCGGCGAGGCCCCTGGTTCTAGGTTGCCTCGACGTTCGAAGACCGCGGATCGCCCGCGGCCCGGGTTGCCCCTACCCCAAAATAGTCGCCGCCTTTTCGCTTCATGTCATCAGTGCCCCACTCGACCTGCTTGTCCAGCCGGGCCAACAGCGGGATGTGCTTGGAACAGTGGATGTAGGCCTCGTGCACCGTCACGCTCACCCAGCGCTCCGGGCGACGACCGCCCTGGCGAGTGAGCATCTCCAGCAGCGGCACGGTGACCCGCTCGTCGGCGAGCAGGGCCTCGTGCTCGATGACGGCGGCCGCCCCGTTGATGTGCAGGCCGACCAGGTCGGTGAAGAAGTCGATGAACAGCAGGCCGATGTGCGGGTTCTCCGCGATGTTGCCCAGGCTGGCGTAGACGCCGTTGCCGCGCAGTTCCGGGTAGACCAAGGTGCGCTCGTCGAGCACGGTGACGAAACCGGGCTCACCGGCCCGGAAGGAAGAGTCGCACTCGCCGCGGGCGTCGGCGGTGGACACGAACATCATCTGCTGGCGGGCCAGGAATTCCTGCATGGCCGGATTCAGGTGATCGAGCACCTGGCGGTCGTAGAAGCCGCGGGCCCGGTCCACCGAATCCCACTGCTCCTGCGCATCGTGCTCGCCGTCGGAGCCCGGAAGCCCACCGGATCCATTCAGCACAGGGTGATCGCTCACGTACTCGAGGCTACCCACAGTCCCGATCGGCCGCGGAAAATCGGCTCCATCCGGGGTCCCCGAACACGCAAAGGCCGGCCCCACGGGACGACGGGGCCGGCCTCTGCCGGGGGTTTACTGGTGGGGTGTCAGACGGCGCGCACCGCGTCCGCCTGGGGACCTTTCTGACCTTGCGTGATCTCGAACTCCACGCGCTGACCCTCATCGAGGGAGCGGTAGCCGTCCGCCTGAATCGCCGAGTAGTGCACGAACACGTCCGCGCCACCGTCGACCGCGATGAAGCCGTAGCCCTTCTCCGCGTTGAACCATTTGACGGTGCCCTGAGGCATGGTTCTCTCCTGTGCCAAATGCTTCGAACCCGCACCACGCGAGCTCGGGTCGTGCTCGCCCGAGGGGTGCTGTGATGCGCCTAACAGGCCGACCGAGGCAGACCTTAGCGCTCAACGACACGCCGAGAACAGATCACCGGACCGAATCTCACGCCCCGTTCAGGGACCTCAGAAACCGGCCTCTCGATAGGAGCGCAGGGTGGGTTTGATGGTGGCCGTGGGGCCGACGTGACTTGCGATGGCGTCGAGAGTCTTGAGCCCGTCACCGGTGTTGAACACGACCGTGTCCGCGTCCGGATCGAGCACCCCGGCCTTGAGCAACTTGCACAAGGTGGCCACGGTCACCCCACCCGCCGTCTCCCCGAAAATGCCCTCGGTGCGGGCCAGCAACCGCATGCCCTCAATGACCTCGTCGTCGGAGACGTCCTCCACCGCACCGCCGGTGCGTCGGCAGACGTCGAGAACATACGGACCGTCAGCCGGGTTCCCGATGGCCAGTGACTTGGCGATGGTGTCCGGCCGGACCGGGGCCACGAAGTCGCGGCCCTCCTTGAACGCGGCCGACACCGGCGAGCACCCGGTGGCCTGCGCGCCGAAGATCTTGTAGGGGGTCTCGTCGAGCAGACCGAGCTTGATGAACTCCTGGTAAGCCTTGTCCACCTTGGTCAGCTGCGAACCCGAGGCGATCGGGATCACCGTCTGGGCCGGGATGCGCCAGCCCAGCTGCTCGGTCACCTCGTAGCCCAATGTCTTGGAGCCCTCGGCGTAGTACGGCCGGACGTTGACGTTGACGAACGCCCAGTCCTCCTCCTCGCCGGCCAGCTCGGAGGCGAGTCGGTTCACGTCGTCGTAGTTGCCCTCGACGGCCAGCAGGGTGCCCGCGTAGACCGCGGTGGTGAGGATCTTCTGCTGCTCGAGGTCCGCGGGGATCATCACCACCGAACGAATGCCGGCCCGGGCCGCCGCGGCAGCGACCGCGTTGGCCAGGTTCCCGGTGGACGGGCAGGCGAGCACGCTGAAGCCGAGTTCGCGGGCGGCAGCCAACGCCACGGCGACCACCCGGTCCTTGAACGAGTGCGTGGGGTTGCCGGAGTCGTCCTTCACCCACAGGTTGCGCATGCCCAGTTCGCGGGCCAGGTTCTCGGCCTTGACCAGCTTGGTCCAGCCCGGCTCGAGGTTGCGCGTGGACGCGACGTGCGCGGGCACCGGCAACAGGTCGGCGTAGCGCCAGATGTTGTTGGGGCCGGCCTCGATCGTGGCCCGGCTGATCTCGGGAAACTCGTAGGCCACCTCGAGCGGGCCGAAGCATTCGCCGCAGGCGTAGAGGGGACCGATGTCGTAGCTCTGCCCGCACTCGCGGCAGGACAGGCCAATGGCCGACCCGAGCAGCCGGGCGGCGGTGACAGACGTCATGAAGGGATTCCTCCTCATCTTCCCCGCGGGCGCGTTGCCCTCGGGCCGGAGTTGGCACCTTCTCCCCCGCGCCGATGCACTACTTCCGTGCGTCGGTGAGCTGCGTGGGTGGTTGCCGGGGCTTCATCGGGCCGTTCCCTCTGCCCCTCTGGATGAGCTCATTCAGTTGTGGGCGCCGCTGGATCCGACGCCGCTGTCATTGTAAAGCAAAGCCCGCGCACCCCTACCGGGCGCCGGACGGGGGCCTACGGGGCCGACGGGTCGGACTTGGCGACCTTGCCGTGCTCGCCCTTGCCATCCGCCGCCTTGCCCTCACCCTTGGTCGCACCGCCGCCGGTTTCGCCGGCCGGGGTGCTGTCCGCGACCTTGCCGCTGGTGTTGTGGTCGGCCGGGACGGTACCCGAGCTCGGCGCGGCCGGACCGGCACCCGCGCTCGGCGAGGCCGGATCAGCACCCGCGCCCGGCGCCGCCGGGTCGGCCGGGGCCGGCTTGGCCGGGGTGCTCGAACCGGTACCGGTGGTCGGGATGGATGGCTTGGCGGGCGTCTGCGGGCTCGTCGACCAGCCGCTGCCGGGCTCGGCGGGGTCGCTGCCGGCGCTCTTTCTGGATGGCGCTGCCGGGGCGGCGGGCTTCTCGCCCGCTTCCCCGCGATACGCCTCGTGCTTATGGGTGTCGAACCGCTTTTCCGACTTGGCGTGGTGCTGTTCGGGCAGCGCCACGGTGTCCGGCACGGTGGCAGCCTCGTCGGGGGCCACGATCGCGTCGTCCGGCAGGTCGTCCGGCGCGGCAGCGTTCTCGTCCGGGGCGACCTCGGTGCGCTCGCGCGCCGCGACCCGGGGCGCGGGCTGGGTGACCGGCGTCGGGTCGGCGGCCATCGGCAGATCGAACTGGTGAGCAGCGCTCATGGTGCTCGCCCAGGCGGAGTCCGACGGCCCGCTATCGGGCAGGGCCGGGGCGTTCTGCTTGGCCGAGGAGAGCATCTGGGCGAACTGGTCGGGGGACGAATCCGCAGCCGTGTCCGCGCCGAGAGAGGTGCCGTCGGAGACGGGCGCCAGGCCGTTGTGCGCCGAGGGGGTGGACACCGCGTTGACCACGGCCCATGCGGGCACCGTCACGCCCAACACGATCACCGCGGTGATCGCCTGGGTCTTGCGACGGTTGCGGGTGCGACGACGCTCGGCCTGCTCAGCGGCGTAGACGGCGGCCGTGGACTGGCCCGCGCCCTCCCGATAGCACCAGCCCATTTCGCGGCGCCGTTGCAGGTTGCGCGCGCTACCGGACACCGCGTCGGCCCACAGCGACATCTGCAGCGACATCTGCGAGCGCCTGGATCGCGTGTACATTGCTCTCCCCTTCTGCACCCGCGGCGGGCGAGTGACCGCAAGGGGTTATGACAAATCCCCCACCCCTGGCGCTATCAGGCTAAACACGAAAACGGGGCGAACAGGGCGGCTTTGCCCAGATCGGTCCGACGCCAGACCGAAATCGATCCATCACGCAGCGTTGTCATCATTTGGTTGTGAGGACGTCACGCCGACGGTGTCAAGATGACCCGATGAGCGCCCGTCGCACCGTGCCGGTGGCCCTGACCCTGCTCCTGCTCGCGGCCTGCGGCGGCCCGAACAGCGCCGTGGCCGCTGCCCCGCCGAGCGTCACCCCCCGTGCCGAGACGGCCGGCACCGCGACGACCACCGCGTCACCGACTCCGGTGGCCTATGTCGCGCCGGCCGGCACCGGCCGGGCGGCCCGGGTGGTGATCACCGCGCCGGTCTACGACGCACCCGGCGCGCGGGTGCCGGTGATCGTCACCGTGCACAACCCGCCACCGGACCTGCCCGCCGACGCGATGAGCGCGACCACGACGCAGGGGCAGATCACCGACTGCGGTGCCGCCTGGCACAACCCGCGCCTGGACCAGACCTCGCGCACCTGCTACCTGCTCGCGCCGACCGCCGTGACCAGGCTGGACCTGGCCGGCGAGGCCGACTGGCAGACCGCGTGGGGGAGTCAAGTCACCCTGCATTCCGCGCCACTGCCGTTCCGCACCGAGGGCCCGGTGTCCGGGCCGGTGTCCCTGCCCGACGCACAGCGCATCGAGAACTGCGACAACCCCGGCCCGAGCGTGTGGCTGACCTTTGACGACGTGGTGCGCTCGGTGGCGGTGGCCAAGCAGATGGTGGCCACGCTGGCCCGCAACCACGCCCGGGGCCGGTTCTTCCTCAACCACGTCACCCCGGCGATCCGTGCGGTAATCGAGGACGGCGGGCACACCATCAACGATCACACCCGCGACCACCTGGCGATGAACACCATGAGCAATGCGCAGATCGCCGAGCAGATCTCCGGTGGGCCGCGCACCACGGCCGGTGCGCCGAAGGTGCTGCGCCCGCCCTACGGCGCGGGCGCGGAGGCGAGCCGGATCGTGGAGCGCATCGCGGCCGCCGGGTACGCCACCTGCCGGTGGTCGGTGGACACCCGCGACTGGGCCGGTTATACGCCGGCCCAGATGGCCGACGCGGTGCGCTACGGCAACTCGTTCACCCCCCCGGTGCATGCGGGCGGCGTAATCCTCATGCACGCCACCCACTTCAGCCCGGCCAAGCTGCAGGCCGTGATCGACGCCGTGCACGCACGCGGGCTGCAGGTGGCCTGAACCGCGCGCGGTAGCGTGCACCCGTGCTGGACGTGCTCGTCGCCTCCAATCGGGGGCCGCTGAGCTTCGAAATGGGACCCGACGGCAGCCTGCACTGTCGCCGCGGGTCCGGCGGTCTGGTGGCCGGGCTCAGCACGGCAGGGGTGGCCGAGCAGGTGACCTGGGTGTGCGCGGCGATCTCCGACGCCGACCGCAGCGCGGCGCTGGCCGCGCCGGGTGGGCGCCTGGACCTGGCCGGGCACGAGGTCGCCGGTCGGGTCCGGATGCTGCACCTCGATCCGATGGTGTTCACCCGCGCCTACAACGGCATCGCGAACTCGGTGCTGTGGTTCGTCCACCACCTGCTGTTCGACGTGGCCGCTCGCCCGGAGTTCGACCACTCCTTCGCCCGCGACTGGCAGGACTACCACACCTACAACGCCGCGTTCGCCGAGGCGTTGGCCGCCGACGCCCCCGCCGAGGCGCGGGTGTTGGTGCAGGACTACCACCTCACGCTGGTCCCGGCGATGCTGCGCAAGTTGCGCCCGGATCTGCGCATCGCGCACTTCTCGCACACCCCGTGGGCCCCCCCGGACTACTATCGGATGCTGCCCGACGAGGTCGGCAGCGAGGTGCTGCGGGGCATTCTCGGCGCCGACCACGCCGGCTTCCTGACCCAGCGTTGGGCGCGGGCCTTCCTCGATTGCTGCTCGCTGGTGCTCGGCGCCGAGGTGGACCGAGAAGGCATGACGGTGCGTCACGCGGGCCGCATCACGCGGATCGGGGTGCATCCGTTGGGCACCGATGCCACCGCGCTGCGGGAGCGCGCCGCAGCTGCGGACGTAGCCCGCCACTGCGCCGCGTTGACCGAGCAGGTCGGCGATCGCGCGCTGATCGTGCGGGTGGACCGCACCGAGCTGTCCAAGAACATCACGCGAGGCCTGCACGCCTACCGGGAACTCCTGCGCCACTACCCCCAGTGGCAGGGCCGGGTGGTGCACCTGGTGATCGCCTACCCCAGCCGGCACGACCTGCCCGAGTACCGCGAGTACACCGCGGCCGTGATGCGCATCGCCCGGGAGATCGAGGACGAGTTCGGCACCGACCACTGGGAGCCGCTGATCCTCTCGGTGCAGGATGACTTCCCGCGATCCCTGGCCGCCTATTCGTTGGCCGACGTGCTGGTGGTGAACCCGGTCCGGGACGGGATGAATCTGGTGGCCAAGGAGGCGCCAGTGGTCTCCGCGCGCAACCTGGCCCTGGTGCTCTCCCGCGAGGCCGGTGCCTGTGACGACCTCGGCCCGCACGCGGTGATCGTGAATCCCTACGACGTCTCCGGCACCGCCCGGGCGATCGACCAGGCGCTACGGATGGACCCGACCGAGCGGGCCGCACGGTGCGCGCAGTTGGCCGCGGCCGCCGCACAGTACTCACCGGAGCGCTGGTTCGCCGACCAGGTGGCCGCGCTCAATCGCTGATAACGCAGGGTCAGTTCTAAGCAGGGCCGAAGGATTCGGGCCCAATACCACCCGGGCCGCGCGGCGTGCGGCGGCGATCCACCCCGATCCGCCGATCCGGGATCGGACCCTCGGTGGCCGGGGCGTCCCCGGAGTGCGGGGCCAGCCACACGGCCACCCCGTTGAACACCGCATTGCCGGTGAGCGGGTCGGTCTCCATCGCGTCGGTGAGCCGGTTGACATTCACCCCCGGCCGGGACGCGGCCACCCGCAACCGGGCCTGCGGCTCGTCGTGCCCCCAGCCGTGCGGCAACGAGACCACGCCGGGCAGCACCTCTTCGGTGACCTGGACGGCCGCCACCACCTCGCCGATGCGCGAGCTGACCCGGGCCATACCGCCGTCGCGCAACCGCAATCGCGCCGCGTCGTCCGGGTGCACCTGCACGGTGCACCGCCGGGCCCCGGAGACCATCGCGGGCAAGTTGTGCAGCCAGGAGTTCTGCGAGCGCAGGTGCCGACGACCCACCAGCAGCAATCCGTCGGCACCCTCGGCGTCCAACCCGCCGCGCACCTTGGCGGCCTCGGCGATGAGCATTGGCGGTGCGAGGTTCAACCGTCGGTCCGCGGTGCACAACACCTCGTCCAGGCGTGGTTCCAGCTCCCCGAGGTCCAGCCCGTGCGGGTTGAACTCCAGGTCCTCCAGCGTCAACCCGTAGGGGCCGGTGCGCAGCAACAGGTCCAACAGGCGTTGCGGTCCGCGCAATCCGTCCGGGTCATCGGGCAGTTCGATGCCGACCTGCTTGGCCAGCCGCGCGGCAGCCTCGTCGTCGAACGCGGCCAAGTCGGCAGCCGCCGACCCGCCCGCGGCCACCACTGCGAGTCGGGCCAGGGTCTCCCACTCGTGCTGCATGCCCAGCGGCAACGGCAGCACCGGCGGGGAGTAGTTCGCAATGTTGCGGCAGGCCAACGCGTAGCGGTCCAGGTCGTAGTGCGCCCGCTCCAGGATCGAGGGCACCGGCAACACGATGTCGGCCAACGCGGTGGTCTCGTTGAGGTAGGTGTCCACGCTCACCATCAGCTCCAGGCCGTCCAACGCAGCGCGCAGCCGCGCGGAGTCCGGCAGTGAGCGGGCCGGGTTGCCGCCGATGGTGATCAGCGCGCGGATGCGACCGGGGCCCTCGATGTCCATCTCCTCGGCGAGCGCCGCAGCCGGTTGTTCCCCGTCGATGATCGGCAACCCGCGCACCCGGGTACGCGGGCCGTCGGTCAAGGAGAACGGCGAGCGGGCGCCGACCGGTGGCGCGGTCCAGTGCGCCGGGCACGGGAACATCGCACCGCCGGGTCGGTCCAGGTTGCCGGTGAGCGTGTTGAGCACCTCGACCAGCCAGCTGACCACCGTGGCCCGCCCGGTGGTCAGCGCACCCACCCCGGCATGCACCGCGGCGGCCGGCGCTGCGGCCAGGTCGCGGGTCAGCCGGCGGATGGCGCCGGCGTCCAGCCCGGTGCGCCGAGCCACCCGGGCCGGGGTGAAATCAGTGGCCAGCGCGGCCACATCGGCCACCCCGTCGACCCGGTCGGCCACCCCACCGAGGTCGATCAGACCCTCGTCGACCAGCACGTGGATCATCCCCAGCAGCAGCGCGGCGTCGGTGCCCGGACGGATGCGCAGGTGCTCGTCCGCGCCCTCGGCGGTGCTGGACTGTCGCGGGTCGACCACCACCAGGCGCCCGCCGCGGCGACGCAACGCGCGCAACCGGGAGCGCAGGTCAGCAGCGGTGAGCAGGCCGCCGTTGGAGGTGACCGGGTTGGCGCCGATCAGGATCAGGTACTCGGTGCGGTCCACGTCCGGCACGGTCATTGCCGAGGTGCTGCCGTAGAGCAACCCCGCGGCGACCTGCTTGGGCCGCAGCCACAGCGAGGAGGCGGAGAACACGCTGCGGGTGCCGATCGATGCGGCCAACGCCGACGCGTACAACCGCGCGTCCAGGTTGTGGGCAGCACCGCTACCGACGAAAAGGCCAACAGCGTCCGGACCATACGTCTCGATCAGGGTGGGCAGCCGATAGGCCAGCACCGCCCACGCCTCGCCCCAGGACGCCTCGTGCAGCGTCCCGCCGACCCGGACCATCGGCGTGCGCAGGCGGTCCGGGTCGCTGTGCAGGCCCTTGACCGCCACACCTTTCGGGCAGATGTAGCCCGCCGAGAACACGTCGTCCGGATCACCGCGGATCTCGCCCAGGGTGCCGTCGTGGTCGAGATTGATCAGCAGCCCACACGTCGCCTCGCACAGCGAGCAGGTATGCGGGACCGAACGCACAGTCCGTTCTACCCCGTGGAGGTTCGCCACGGTCCGCGCGGCACCCCTCGGATTGGCAACATGCTGATCAAGGCGCGCCTGCGGCGTCGGCGAGCGCGCTCAGCAGGTCCAACAACGAGGCAGGATCGGGCACCGTGGCGTCGGCCCGCCGGGCCGGCGCGGCGACCTCCGCGTTGGCCACCGCGACACCCAGTGCGGGCACGCCACGGCCCCGCAGCTCATCCAGGACGTCGAAGCCGGCCAGGTCGGCGAGGTCGTCACCGGCCCACAACACCGCCGCTGCCCCGACCTGATCCGCGGTCAGGCGCAGTGCGGCGCCCTTGTCCGGACCGGGCGCGAGCAGTTCCAGCACGGCCCGGCCGGGTTGCACGTGCAGCCCGTGCCGGGCGGCCAACGCGGTCAACTCGGGGCGGATCCGGTCCAGCGCGGCATCGGCATCGGGCAGGCCGCGCGCATGCACTGCCCACGACTCACCCTTGTCCTCCAGCCGCAGGCGGTCGGTACCGGCGGCGAGCAGGGCGACCAATTCGGCGCGGGCCGCGGCCGAGGGCTCGCGGATGGTCGGCACCGGGACCGGGTCGTCGCGCCGCCAGGGTTGTCGGCCGTACAGACCCAGCACGGTGAGCGCCGGTGCATCGGCACTGTCCAGGTCCAGCAACGCGATCAGGCTTGCGGTCGGGCGTCCGCTGATCACCGCCACGGTGCCGAAGACCTCGGTCAATCGGCACAGCACGGCGCGGGCGTCGGGCGCCGGTGCCGCGGCTGCCGGGTCGGCGACGATCGGGGCCAGGGTCCCGTCGTAGTCCAGGGCCAGCAGCGCCCGTCGCGGGTCAGCGACCAGGGCCAACCACCCCGCCCGACCTGCCCCGCGCACCCGCGGCGTGCTCAGTCCGGCGCGCTCGTGGTCGCGGTGCGGTCGTCACAGATGATCACCGTGAGCTTCCCGGTCTGCGGGATCCCGGCGAACACCGGCCGGATCCGCCCGATGGTCGGGAACTGCGCCATCAGCGCTTTGGCCTGCGCCATCATGCCCACGGGGTAGTACACCGTGGTCTGCGGCACCTTGCCCTTCCAGGTGTCGGTCGCGGACACCGGCCACCCGGCAGCCACCAACGCGGTCTGCAACGAACTCATCCGGGCCGGGTCGGCGGTCTGGTTGAACAGCACGATCGGCACCTTCGGGCCCTCGTAGGGCACCGAGACTCCGGTGGCCGGGTCGTCGGCCACCACACCGGGCGTCACCACGCCGGGCGCCGTCGGGCCGGCGGCGGACTGGTCCGCGGGCATCCCCGGCGCCTTGTCCGGCGACACCTTCTCGTGCGGGCCGTACCCGACGATCGGGCCCGGCAGGGCGTCGGCCACATCCCCGGTGCCCGGTGCCGGGGCGACCGGTAGTGGCGGTTGGGCGGGCGCCGACGGTGCGTCGGTGGCGGCCACCCGGTCCACCGCATCGAGATGGTCCGCGCGCTGCCCGAACATCAACAGGAGCACGGCCACCAGCGCGATCACCGCGACCGCGGATACCGCCGAGGACCCCAGCTCGGTAAGCCCTGATCGATGCGATCCGGGCAGCCGACGACGACGCATGAAACGGTCCATCCCCCCGTGCCCCCTCAGTTCTCGGCGCCGGCCCGGCGTGCGGAGGACCGCGCGCGCTGACGGGCGCCGCGCAGCCGGCGCAGCCGTTTGACCAGCATCGGATCGTGGGTGAGCGCCTCGGGCAGATCGATCAATGCGTTGAGGATTTGGTAGTAGCGGTTCGCCGACATGCCGAACAGCTCGGAGATCGCGCTCTCCTTGGCGCCCGCATAGCGCCACCACTGCCGTTCGAAGTCCAGAATCGCGCGATCCCGTTCGGTCAATGCGCCATCGACCAGTTCACATCGGACGGGTTCGGCCGCCGCGGCCGCGGCGGCGTGCAGCTGACCGGCGACGGCAGCGAGCGTGGTGGCTTCCATCCGGCGACCTCCGTGCGTGATGTCGAGGTCCCCATCGTATGCCCGAACCACACCAGTGTCATTCGCGACCCACCCGTCACGCGCGGAAGCCCGCCCCGATCTTCGGGGCGGGCTTCGGCGGTGGAACGTGGGTGGTGCGAGGTGCCGTTCAGCCGTCCTGCCGACGCCGGCGGGTGACCATCCGGGCCCCGGCGCCGGTCAGCGCCAGGCCGGCGCCGAGCAGCATCGCGATCTCGGCGGAGTCACCACCGGTGTGCGGCAGCGCGGAGTCGTCGACCAGGGACTGGGCCGGACGCGCGTGGCGACCCTGGTGCTGCGCCTTGACCGCGGAGTGCTCCTTGATGCCGAGCAGGCCGGTCAGGATGCCGCCGTTGCCGGTGACCGGCTTCAGCGCGTCGGTCACGGTGTGGCCCAGGCCCAGCTGCTCGGTGACCCCGTCGACGGTGTGGTTGACCAGGCTGAGGTCGACCACCCGGCCCAGATTGCCGGTCACCGCGTCCAGCGGCTGCGGGTCCTTCGCGTGCTTGGCCTTGCGGTGCTTGGCCTGCGCGGGCTGCGCGGGCGCGGCCGGCGCCTTGCTGTCGGTGCGGTGCTTGCCCACGGTGTCCGCCTGTGGGAGCAGCGCGGCCAGCGGGGTGCCCTGGGTGGCGTTGACCACCGTGGCGGTGATCGGGTTGCTGGCCGGGGCCGGGATCTCGGCCGGAGCGGCCGGAGCGGCCGGCGCTGCCACGGACGGCGCGGCTTGCTTGGCCATGGCCAGGTCGGTGATGCCGTGCAGCACGTTGGTGCTGGTGGCGGTCGAGTTCACCGTGTTGGTAACGGCGCTCAGGCCGCCCAGCGGAGCGGGCGCATCGGCGGCCGAAGCGGCACCGGCGGCGATGATGCCCAGCGGGACCGCGATCGCCGTTCCGGCGATGACCCGCTTCTTGTTGATGTGACGGACAGACATTGGTGAATCCCCCCAAGCAGTTGTGGGGACGCCCCTGCGGTCTCGGCGGTCCCGGCCGGGTGGCTCAAGACCTTTTCGCGCGTCCCGGTGATCAGACTGCCCAGCCCCGGGGGTTCGGTTCCGGTGTTCGGTCCGACTTGCTCCAGATGGGTGAACCAAGACGTCCTGCCTACCGCAACGCAAAACCGGGCCGATCGGGAGGAACCCGATCGACCCGGTTTCTGGGTGCGTCACGCGACCGCGCCCACCACGGCCGCGGACACGACGCCGCCCGTCCCCAGGCCCGTGGGGACGGGAGGCGTCGTTTGGTTCAGCCGGTGATTCAGACAGACAGCGCGGCGCGACGGCGACGGCTGACCAGGGTGACGCCGGTGCCGGCCATGGCCAGGCCCGCGCACAGCATCAGCGCGGTGGCGTCGCTGTTGGCGCCGGTGTGCGGCAGCGCGGACTCCTCGAAGGAGTCGCCACCGTTGCCGTGCGAGTGGCCGTGGCCACCGTTGGACGGCTCGCCGGAGTCGATACCGCCACCGAGCAGACCGCCGGTGATGCCGCCGACCAGGCCGGTGACGGTGCCGAGCAGGCCGCCGACCAGGTCGCCCAGGCCGAGGGTGTCGGTCAGGCCGGTGACCGTGGAGAGCACGCCGCCCAGGTTGCCGACGACGGGCAGGCCGGAGTCGCTGCCGACCAGGCCGCCGACCACCGGCAGACCCGAGGCGCTGCCACCGAGCAGACCCGAGACAGCGTCCGGGGTCGCGGCGGACTTGATGGCCTTGGCGGAGTTGCCACCGCCGGCGAGGCCGGTGACGGACTGCAGCACGCCCGCAGCCGGGGTGCCGGCAGTGGCGGCGTCGGCGGCCGAGGTCACCGAGGACAGCGCGGCGGTCGGGTCGGCGGCGGAGGTGCCACCGGTGACCCCACCGAGCAGGTCGCCGACGACGGGCAGGCCCGAGTTGCCGAGCGCGCTGCCGACGACCGGCAGGCTGGAGGTGCCGCCACCGAGCAGGCCGCCAAGACCGCCGAGAGTGTCGGCGTGGGCGGAGCCGGCCATCGCGACGCCCAGCGGCATGGCGATGACGGTGGCGGCGGTGATGAGAGCGAGACGACGACGGGTGTGACGACCGGACATTGGATGATCCCCCTAGAGAATGTGTGGGCAAGACGCCGGCTGCGGATCGACAGCCCCCCGGCTGTGCGGCCCGAGCCTGGCCTTTCGGCGTCTCGGTGTTCGTCGGCTCAGATGCGGTGTGACGAACAGCGGTTCCGGTCCGAGAGGGAACTACTTTCAGCTTGGTGACAACTACACGCCGCGACAGACCGCGCCGGGTGGGGGCCGAACCGGGCGAAATGATGCCCAATCACCAGGGGCGATCAGGACAGCTGCGCTGCGGACTCCCAAGGGGCACCAAAGGCCCGCGCCGCCCGAACCTGCCCGAGTCGGATCAATCACCCACGCAAGCTTTGCCTGTGCTTTATCAGTGCTCGGCGCGGACCTGATCAACCAACTCGGTGAAGGTGAGTTCCGAACCCACCCCGACGATCCGGGCGGCGACCCGGCCCAACCGGTCCAGCAGCAACGTGCTGGGGATCGCCTTGGGCGGCAGGGTCGTACGGAAGATCAGCTGCAGGCGGCCGTCCGGGTCGCGCAGGCTGGGGTAGGTGATGCCGAACCGGCGCTCGAAGGCGACCGCGGCCGAGGCCGCGTCGTCGCGGGTATTCAGGCCGAGGAACTGCACACCGCCCTTGGCCTGTTCGCTCGCCCAGGCCCGCACCAGGTCCGGTGCCTCGCGCCGACACGGCGCACACCAGGAACCCCAGACATTGAGCAGGAACACCGTGCCGCGGTGTGCGGCCACGTCGTAGCTGCCGCCGCCGACCAGATCACCGGACAGCGCGATCGGCGCACCACGTTTGTCCGGCGGGATCACCGTCACCGCACCCGAACCGGAGACGAACGAGGTGTCCCCCGACGTCGGCGCGGCCGTGCCGTGGGAGCCGGTACAGCCGGCCAAGGCCAGCACCGCCGTCATGAGCAGGACCCGACGCACGCCCGCCCCCTGACGCACACCGTCTCCACTCGCCGTCCCCGGACCTGCCGCGGTCAGCATAGGTCGGGGTCGGGGCAGGCCTTACGGCGTCCGGGCACCACCCCGGCCGCGCTGCGCCGGCAGCAACGGCTCGCCGCGCATCGCCCGCGAAGCCGCGCGCAGATGCAGCCGACGGGAGTTGGACGCCGTGCTGTTCTCCGCGCGGACCAGGCTGAGCAACACGCCCAGCAGCGCGTGGGTGGACCGCTCGGCCACCTCGAGACTGAGGTCGTCAGGTACTGCGGACGGTCCGACCGGACCGGCGTGCTCGCGGGCCAGACCCACATGCAGGGCGGCCACCTCGGCGGCCCGCCGGGCCGCGGGGTCCTTGCTCACCCGTTGCTGCAGCACCAGCAAATCGGCCACGACATCGAGCGTCGCGTCCACCCAGATGGACGCGTCCGCCACGGTCGCGGCACTGCAGGAGTGCTGCAGGTGCTGCAAGTGGTTGTTCCAGTGCACGACGGGTCCCCCTGACCGTTGTGTCCAACTGCGTTCCATTCGCCAACACGGAGTGCTTACAAATGGAAACTGTCAGTGAGACGCAGCTGGATCTGTGACGGTTCCATCCCCGATCCTCGACAAGATCACTCTTATCCCGCTCGCCCCTTGGGCCAAAGGAGTTACGCCCCGCCCCGGGGGTTGCGGACATAGTTGGAGAAACTGTCCCTCGTGGATCACCGCTATTTGTTCAGCAGCACCTGGTCGATGCCCGCGCCACCGGAGGTCGTCTACCAAACGCTGGAACGCCTCGACCTGTACCCGCAGTGGTGGCGGCAGGTGAAGGTGGCCGAGCGCATCGACGACGACACCTGCCGCGTGGTGGTGCAGTCCAGATTGCCGTTCTCATTGCGAATCACCGCGCACCGCTCCCGCGCCGACGCCATCGAGGGCGTGCTCGAGGCGCGCCTGACCGGGGACCTGGCGGGCTTCTCCCGGTGGTCGTTGTCCCCCGCGCCGCGTGGCGGAACGTCGGTGACGTTCTCCGAGGAGGTGGAGGCGCAGCGGCCGCTACTGCGTCGCCTCGCGTTCGCGCGGCCGGTCTTCGTGGTCAACCACCGAACCATGATGCGCTCCGGAGAACGTGGCCTACGCGCACACCTGATGCGGCGTTGACCACGCACCCGGGTGCGCGGTGCCACACCCCGCAGCCCTTATGCCACTCGATCACTCGACCTAAAATGACTGGGCAGGACCAGGTTCTCCCGCTTGGTGCGGCCCGTCCCCTCGCCGCCCGAGAACCCTGTCTGCGTGACGCGTTGATGCGTCCCTATTCGCACGAGACTTAAGAGGAGCAAATCGTGGTCGCCCTGACTGGCAAGGTAGCCATCGTCACCGGTGGAGGTTCCGGCATGGGCCGGGCCACCAGCCTGCGTATGGCTGCGCTGGGTGCATCGGTGGTGGTCTCGGACCTCGACGGCGCCAAGGCCGAAGCGGTCGCCAAGGAGATCAACGGTGACGGCGGCATCGCGGTCGCGATCGCGGCCGACGTCACCAGCGCCGCCGACAACCAGGCGGCCGTCGATCTGGCTGTGTCCACCTACGGCGGCCTGGACGTGTTCGTCGCCAACGCCGGCATGGCGCACGACCCGACCCCGTTCGAGGAGCTCAGCGAGGGCCTGTTCGAGAAGACCTTCTCGGTGAACGTGCGCGGACCGTGGCTCGGTGCCCGCGCGGCGGCGCCCGCCATGCGCAACCGCGGCGGCGGCTCGATCATCGTGGTCGGCTCGATCATGGGCGAGCGGGCCCGACCCGGCTTCAGCGGCTACGCCCCGTCCAAGGCGGCGTCGAACCACCTGGCCAAGACCCTCTCCCTCGAGCTGGCCGGCGACAACATCAGAGTGAACTGCCTGGCCCCGGTGGCCACCGACACCCCGATGCTCGCTTCGTTCATCGGCGCGAAGAACAACTACGAAGAGGGCAAGGCCCGCTTCATCTCCACGATCCCGCTGGGTCGGTTGGCCACGGCCGAGGACATCGCCGAGGCGGCCGTCTACTTCGCCTCCGACGAGGCCGCGTTCCTCACCGGCGTGGTGCTGCCGATCGACGGTGGCCGCGGCATCTGACGCTCCCTCAGTTCAACCCAATTCGAATTAGCGTTGCGGAGGCACCACGTGCATTACGTTCACTCGATCATCGACGGCAAGGAAATCGACGGCCAGGACGGCATACTCGACGTTCTCGACCCGGGCACCGGCGAGAAATGGGCAGAGGCCGCGGAGTGCGGTGCCGCAGAGGTCGACCTCGCCGCCAAAGCCGCTCGCGCCGCCTACGACAACGGGTGGTCGGACACCCCGGCCGTCGAGCGCGGGCGCCTCATGCGCAAGCTCGCCGACCTGATCCTGCGCGACGGCGACCGCATCGCGGAGTTCGAGACCCGCGACGTCGGCAAGCCGATCAGCCAGGCCAAGAAAGACGTCATCGCGGTGGCTCGGTACTTCGAGTACTACGGCTCCATCGTCGAGTGCCTCGACGGCGACACCCTGCAGACCGCCCCCAATGTGTTCGGCATGACGATCCGTGAGCCCTTCGGCGTCACCGGCCACATCACCCCGTGGAACTACCCGCTGCAGATGATCGCCCGCACGCTGGCGCCGTCGCTGGCGGCCGGTAACTGTTGCGTGCTCAAGCCGGCCGAGCTGACGCCCGTCAACGCCAGCGAGATCGCCAAGCTCGCTCTCGAGGCCGGCTTCCCGCCCGGCGTCTGGAACGTTGTCCAGGGCCCGGGCTCGACCGTCGGCAATGCGCTCACCCTGCACGACGGCATCGACCACGTCTCGTTCACCGGCTCCCGCCCCGTCGGCGAGCTCGTCGCCATCAACGCGGCCAAGCACGTCATCCCGGTCGTGCTGGAGCTCGGTGGCAAGTCGCCGAACGTCGTCTTCCCGGACGCCGACTTCGATGACGCCATCCCGCAGATCGTGAACTCGATCATCCAGAACGCGGGCCAGACCTGCTCCGCCGGTTCGCGCGTGCTCATTCACGAGGCCTGCTACGACGAGGTCACCGCCCGCATCACCGCGCACTTCAAGACCATCACGCTCGGCCACGGTCTGACCGACCCGGGCATGGGCCCGATCGTCTCGGCCAAGCAGCTGGACACCGTCTCGGGCATGGTCGCCGAGGGCATCAGCCGCGGTCAGGGCGAGGTCCTCGCCGGCGGCAAGCGCGCCGAGGGCATGGGCGGCGGCTTCTTCATGGAGCCGACGTTCTTCGGCAACGTCCCCGAGGGTGCCTACCTGTTCGAGGAGGAGATCTTCGGCCCGGTGCTGGTCGCCACCAAATTCTCCGACGAGGCCGACGCCATCCGGCTGGCGAACGCCACCGAGTTCGGCCTGGTCGCCGGTGTCTGGACCAAGGACGCCGGCCGCGCGCTGCGCATCGCCAAGAAGATCAAGACCGGCCAGGTGTTCATCAACACCTACGGTGCGGCCGGCGGCGTCGAGTTGCCGTTCGGTGGCTGGAAGAAGTCCGGCTACGGCCGCGAGAAGGGCTTCGAGGGCATGCTCGGCTACACCCAGACCAAGACCATCGCGATCGGCCTCTAACGTTCCCCCGATTCCCCGGGGCGTCCGCCGAAGCGTGAGCTATAGCTCACCCTTTGGCGGACGCCTTCGTCGTGTTAGGCGGAACGGCGCTCGCCGGACCATCCGCCCGCCCGGAGCGCCGCCTCCAACTGATCGAGGAAGGGCTCGGGGTCGACGCGCAGGGCCAGATTCGGGATGCGCAGGACGACGTGTCCCCCGAGCGCTGCAGCGTTCTGCTTCAGCGCATCGGGAATCCAGCCGGCCGGGTCTCGATGCTGGGAACCGTCGACTTCCACGGTGACCCCGTAGGCGTCCCACGTGTTGTCGTACACCCAGGTGCCCGAGTCGGTGCGTCGGCGCACCTGTCGATCGGGTGCGGGCAAGCCTCGTTCGGTGCACAGCCGCGCGAACTCGCGCTCGCCGATGGTTTCGATGCCGTCACCGATGGCCAACGCGAGGTCGTGGAGCAGCCGACGCCGGGGCGACCACTTGACCTTCTCGACCTCGTCCGCGAATTCTGCGGCGGCGAACAGCCGCTGTTGGAAGCCCATCAGTACCACCGTCGCGGCCTGCTTATCCGTCGCGGCCCACAGCGCCGCGTGGACCGCCGCCGTGGCCGGTCTCATCCGCGGCACCATCCCGGCGATCACCGTGGATGCCTCGTAGCGACGTGTCTCGTGCACGACGACATCGCGGCAGCGCTCAAGGCCGACGACATCGCATCGCAACGTATCGGCAATATTGCGACTCCAGCTGGCCGCGATGCCATCGCCGACCTGATGGCGTTCATCGTGGGCCGCGGCGGCATCGTCGCGTTGTATCAGGGGGCGGCGGAAACCGGGCCCCGCGCGCTCGGCCATCGCTCGATCCTGGCCAACCCGTGCGATCCCCATGCGCGCGAGCGGCTCAACGAGCGGGTAAAATATCGCGAAGCGATCCGCCCGCTGGCGCCGATGGCGACGCTGGAGGCGGCGCAGGAATATTTCGATCTGCTCGAAGGCGCATCGGACGGTAGCTACAACGCCTACAATTACATGGTGCTGACGGCACAATCCAAGCCGCACGCGCGCGACAAAATCCCCGCGGTCATCCACGCCGACGGCACCGGCCGCGTACAGATCGTGCGCGCGGAAGACGATCCCCTCACCTACGCCTACCTGAAGGCGCTCGGCCGCCACATCGGCGTCGAGATATCGGTCAACACCTCGTTCAATGTCGCAGGTCCCATCGCGCAGACGCCGCAACAGGCGATCGATACGCTGCGCCGCTCGAAAGGGCTCGACGTCGTGCTGCTGGTTGCGAGCGACGGCAAGGTCACGGCGGCATGGCACGGCGGCGACCGCGACAGCGGGCGGTTCACCAAGTGGCTTTCAGAATGGCGCGCAGAACGCGGTATCTAGCCAGAGGTTATCGAATTGCGACCGCGCTTCGAAAGAACTGAAACACTCGCCCGTCGATGATCAACAGCGCGCTGCCGATTACAACGGCGCCGACGATCTCGCGGAGCGAAATCGCCTCTCCCAGCACCAGATATCCGAGCAAAATTGCCGTCACGGGAATAAGAAGCGTAACCAACATGACGTTGGTCGAGCCGGCGCGCCGCAAAATCCGGAAGAATATGATGTAGGCGAGCGCGGTCGATAATGCCGCGCTGCCGACTATGGCGAGCCAAGTTGCTACGCCTGGCACCGGCCGTTGCCACGGCCGTTCGATGGCTGCCGCGACGACAGCCATTACCAGACTGGAAGCCATCAACTGAAACGCCGCAGTCGCAAGCGGCGGTGAGTCCAGAAGTTTGCGCCGCGCGTAGAGCGCCGCCAATCCGTAAGAAAAAGCCGCCGTCAGGCAGAGCAGGATACCGACACTTTGACCGGCCTCGAAATCAAGGCTTTGTCCGTGGAGGATGATTACCCCGATCAGCCCGACGATGACTCCCGCCACCCGGCGGGCGTGGAGTTTTTCATCGCCTGCCGCGGCCATCACAAGAACGGTGAAAAGCGGCGTTGTCGCATTCAGGACTGAGGCCAGTCCGCTTGGAATATAGGTTTGTCCCATGACGATCAGGGAGAACGGCAAGACGTTATTGAGAAGCGCGAGCGCAAAAAATGGCTGCCAGCCCGCCAAGCCTGTCGGAACACGTATTCGATAAATCCATAACACCGGCAACAAAATGATTGCGGCGAGCGCAACGCGCAGGAACACGATCGTCAGTGGCGGCAGCTCTTGCAGCGATACCGCGGCGAAAAAGAATGATCCGCCCCACAGGACCGAAAGCACTCCGAGCAGTGACCAATCCCGCGCATCGATCCGGTGGTCGCTGGAGGTCATTGCGTTCGCCCTGTGCGAAGACGATGTTTATTCTTAAACCGAAGCCGCAACCACCCGATTTCAGGGCAACCGGTTGCACCTACTTCGGCCGCGAGACGATCTCGATCATCTTGCCCTCGTCGTCGTCGGGCGCATACGCCCTTGCCCGGTCATAGGCCTGCACCGTGGCACGTCCGATCGGAATGTCGGGCAGCAGGCTCTCGGCCAGCGCCACGGCATAGGCGGCGTCCTTGTGCCGGAGTGCCGCGGTAAACGTCGCGCCGGAAAAATTCCGCGCCACCATGCGTTTTGAATGGCGGAGCACCTGCGGGCTTGCGGCGACACCGGTCTCGATTCCATCCGGCGAGACGCGCCTCGCGACGTATCGCAACCCAGTTGCAAACGTCACTGATGGAGAAACCGCGAATATCCCCTGCTGGGTACGTCGCATCAGTAACGGCAAGTTCCAGGTATTTGCGATTAATTGCGCGCATCTGGGATGTCCGGTGCGTTGGTTTGCGCAGTCGAAGCTATTCCTGTGTCCGTGCCATGGAGGGGCTTATTACGCCGACGGTGCGCGGGCTTCGGGACCTCCTGAACGCGGATTGTTTGAATATGAACACAAAGTGAGTGGAGACACACTGATGATCTTCGCAGGCAAGATGCCGACGCTGGCGAATGAGGCGAGCGTGAGGCCTCCGCTGACGCAGATTATTGGAACTGACTCCACGGAGCGGTTGACGAAGTTGGAGCGGCCAGAGCCGAGGTGTGGATCATGCCAGGGCTGAAACAGAGAGGCATCGAGCTATACAACTGGTTCGAGCAGCGGCTCGGGTTGGCGACGCCGATCATCGAGATGGCGGAGCATGAGGTTCCTGAGAACACCTCGAGCTGGTGGTATGTCTTTGGCAGCGCGGCGACGGTGCTTCTAGTGCTGCAGGTAATGACGGGGGTTCTTCTCGCGCTGGTCTATGAGACTTCGGCCAGCCATGCGTGGAGCAGCCTTCAGTTTCTTGACCACAGTGTGAAGCTGGGATGGTTTCTGCGCGCCATGCATGGCTGGGGCTCTGACTTTATGGTCGCCGTCGTACTGGTCCACATGGCACAGGTCTTTATTTTTGGGGCTTACAAATTTCCGCGAGAGCTGACGTGGATCATCGGGGTTTTTCTGCTGCTTATGACGCTGGGTATGGCGTTTACGGGGCAGGTTCTACGCTTCGACCAGGATGCCTATTGGGGGCTTGGCATCGGGGCGTCGATCGTGAGTCGGGTGCCGCTGATTGGCGGATGGCTGGTGGACTTGATGCTGGGTGGTCCGATCATCGCCGGGCCTACGCTGACTCGCTTCTTTGCGTTACACGTGTTTGTCATTCCGGGGATTCTGCTGACATGCGTGGGCTTGCATCTTTGGATGGTGCTGCGGCTTGGGATCAACGACTGGCCGATGCCCGGGCGGATTGTGCGAAAGAGCACCTATGTTCGCGAGTATCACGAACTGACAAAGAAGACCGGTATTCCTTTTGTTCCGGATGCCGCATGGAAAGATGCTGTATTCGCGGCGGCGATCATGCTGTCGGTGATTGCGTGCGCCCTGTTCTTCGGGCCGTTTGGGCCGACGGGGCAGCCGGACCCGACGATCATTGAGACCGCG
>Ga0137412_10000443_pt1 | contig 28920 bp, 31 predicted proteins | sample CZODoug2_1_16fun_FD_122160 | JGI IMG/M metagenome (GOLD analysis project Ga0137412, IMG submission 122160) | Vadose zone soil fungal communities from Angelo Coast Range Reserve, California, USA - CZODoug2_1_16fungal (Hybrid Assembly) | ecosystem: Environmental > Terrestrial > Soil > Vadose zone...
ATGCCTGACATATTCAAAGCCGGCGCGGGGAACGCCGACGCGAAGGCAATGGATCAGATCTTCCACTACGTGCTCACGGAAGGGGTCCGTGGACCGGTCCCGGAGCGCAAAATCATCCGCTTCGCGAAGGACCTAGTCCCACTCCATTCCATCGAACGGGTGGTCCAAATAATGATAATGTCCCAAATGCTCCGCATGGTGAGGCAAGACTTCCGCACCCAGGCCCGGTGGTTCAAAGCCGAGGTGCCGGATGTGGATGAGGATGGGAATTTGGTCTAGGGGTATTCTCCGTCCACGGAGGCCCGTGGGTGGGTCATCCACCCAGCACCCCGGCGAAGGTCTTCGTAATTCCTCTGAAGCATTGTCATCTGATTGTTCAGGTTGGTAATCTGATTCGTCTGCACCGCTTGCATGATCACCACCTCAGCAAGCTTTTTCAATTCCGATTCCAACCCGGTCAGCTTCTGCCCCATGGCTTTGTTACTCCAATCATTACGCAATACCATACCATAGCCGCCGGCTAGGAAGAGCAAGGTTTGCACCCCTATGCCAACCAGAAATTCCCAGTGTTCCAGCATCTCACAGCCCCGGGATCGGTACCAGCTTGGCGATGCCTGCGGCGCCGGAAATGGCCGCGGAGATGAATTGAATCACATTGGCCTGGGCTAGCTGCGCCGCCCCTGCGCAAGAGGTGAAGAGCTTCCCTTGTGGAGAGAGATTGTCAATGATCTCCGCAGCGGTTTCCACATCGGTGAACAGATGTGGATCGGGCTTGGCCATTGGGGTGCCATCCTTATTCTTAAGCCCATCGCCATTTGACTGCTGGTTCACCACAATGATCGCATCCCAACATTGCTTCCGGATCGCGCCCCCGTTGGTCTGGGCCGCACCTGCCATCGCAGAGGCGTATTGCAAATCCACAAGCGCTGCGGCTTGGATCTTGGCCCACAAGGCCTCCGCGTCTTTCTTCATATTCCCAGTGAGTTGCAACCCCGTGGAGGGATCTCCATGGAATTTGTTCTTCGCGTCTTCGACCAGATCACCCGTGAAGACCGGGCCCTGAGGAGCAGGAGCGGCTCGACGTGGGGCCTGAGCGAAAGCCGAGGTTGTTCCCAACGCCAGCACCAGTGCCAGTGCGATCCTCATGACGCAGCCCTCGCGGTTGCATTCACTGCCGCCGTTGCACTCGGCACTGGGGCGATCTTATCAATAGACTTGTCAGTGGCTATCTTGGCTAGGGTCGCGTTGGCTTTCTCGTTCACGTCAAGATGCTCCACTCCATCCATCGCTAGGACGGATTTAACCTGCGCCCCTTGGCCGGAGAACATCGTGACAAGGCCACCGAGGACCGCATTGCCAAGGCTACAGATCGATACGATGACATGTGCAGCGTTGGGGCCCATTAGATCAGTAAGCTGGGCCGTGGAGCCGATTAGGGCTCCGTTGACCACAAGGATGATACCGAGGATTTGTACCGCGGTGAGGTTCTTAAGCGTTTCCATTCTGGACTCCTTCAATCATCTTCATTGCAACATCATGGACTTGCTTGTTCCTGTTGAGCCAACCTTTGGTGAACCGAGGCTGATGAAGGCCGATGTAGAACGCCTGCTTCTCAGCGGTATAGGCATTCAACAGCTTCACCGGATCGGCCAAGGCCTCCTTGAAAGCCTCCCGGGTAATAGCCCCAACCCTCCCATCCGCAGCAACTCCAAGCGCACGCTGGCCCAAGATGATTGCACGATGGGGACCGGCATTCACGCACATGTCGAAGAAAACATAATCCGTACCAATCGGAATCCGATCGCACCACGGGTCCCAATATTCATCGTGGTAGATTGCACTGATCTCATCTTCCGAGGCATGGAAGACATCCTGCACTGCAAGGCCCTTCTCCCTCCGCCACGCGTCGTATTCCCTCTGGGTGATCCCTCGGGACGTACGCCCCCCATGGTCGGCGGGATCGTCATCATTTCCACCCTCGGACTTGAGCACTTCCCTCAGGCTCGCATTGAAATTCATCGCCGTCATTTCTCAACCCTTAGCTTTGTGGTCCCTCGGGTAACCCCGCGTAGCAACTCACCAGGACCCTTGGGTCTATCCTGACGATTGGCGTAGTCAATGCCAAAGCGGGCAGCATTGGCGACCGCCTTGGGCATCATACCCGAGGCTTCGCCAGCGAAGGTGAGGAAGTCTTGAACGGTCTTCCCTGCGTGTTCACGGTTTAGGGCCACTTTGCCCTTCATTACATCCCGGACGGCCTTGTCGAGATCGCCCTCGGCGGAGGTCAATAGGCCGGCACCTGGGGTGTGCCCGGAGGTGAAGGCATCGATTAGGTCGCGGAGGTAGAGGAATGAGGAGCCCGCACCCTTAAGGCCACCAAGGAGCACTCGTTCGCCAAGCCCCCGACGGTCGTCTTGGTTCAGCCCCGTGACCCATTCCTCGATCGCGGTGGGGATGACGTAGTAGGTGAGAATATCTGCAGAGAGCCCTGGGAGGAGCTTGGCGGCCGAGGCAATCTCCCCACGTTTCCCAAGCTGGAACGTGTCGTTCATGGTGTGCATGATCTCAATCCGCCGTTGCATCACCGTGCCGAAGAAGCCGTAGACCGACGTGAGCCATCCGTGCAAAGGCCCCCCACCGCGGACCAACGCGGGTTGGTTCGTGGTTGCGGTGGATCCATGTTGACTCCGCACCGAACGATCCGCAATGTCCACCGCTTCGCCAAAGGAGGAGCCCTCCCCCAGGGACCGTTCAAACCTCGCGACCCAAAGTGGCACCGCGGAGAGCTTATCCGACATCGCCACTGGCCACGCGCCCCATTGCATTACCTTCTCCCGCATGGAGGGGTAGCCGTATTGTTCCGACAAGGCCCCACCGAGGGTTTCTCGCCAGTTGCGCTCCCGGCGTTGGAGTTCCTCTGAAGCGTCGAGGGCGAATTTCCACCATGTCTTCCCGACCTCCGGCGATTGCCCGAAGAGCTTCCCGTAGGACTGCGCCATCGCGACCGGACCGACATCGCGCATGGACATGAAGAAGGCAGTGGGGGCGTGTTTTAGCACTGTATAGAGATTGGCCCCGATGTACGTAGAGATCGTATTCTGCCGGAGTATCTCACTCGCCTGCCCCAACTTGGCCCAAACCGCGCCGTTGATGGATTGCTTCCCAGCGAGGTCTTCGAGATACGGCTGGAGAAGCTGGGCGTAGTGCTTGCCGTAGTGCTGGGTGATTGTGTTTTGCAACGAGGGATCCATCAGGATCTTCTGGGTCTCCAGCAGGGGCTCCCGGAAGTTGATATCATGAATCATCTGATCCAAGTGCTTCGGGATCATTCGGAAGCTGAGGTCCACTGGATACACCGCCCCGGTGCGGCTCTTGGTATAGCCGTTCGATGTCAGGATATGCCCAAAGTCCCCATCCTTATACGGCCCCCCACGCATTTTCATCTTCTCCGAGAGCCAGATGGGATCGGGAATGAGCTTGTGGTACCATCCCCGATAGGTTCCAAATGGGGTGTCGATTGGTTCCAGCGGGATCTTATCCACCGTTTGCCCATTCAGGCGCTCATAGACGTTGTCCGCCCGCTTGATGAGATCGTTCCAGATCGTATCCCCAAACTTCTGTGCCCGGTCCCAGTCGGCCTTCGTGGTATTCCGATGAAGCCATTGCATCAACGCTTCGGGATCCGCGCCCCAGCCCTTCGCGAGGACGTTCCAGTTGGACCGATTCCCAGCATTCTGAAGCATCGCCAGGACGTTTTCCCTGGTGAAGGTACTGTATCGGAAGATCTCCGGATCCAACGGTGGGGGATCCATCTTCTTCTTCATATCCCCCCAGTCTCCAAGGGCCCGATAGGCGGTGGAGATCTCTCGGGAGAGCTTAGCTTCGCTGTTCGCCGCCCGCGAGAGGGGATAGGTGACGAATTTGTGAAACAGCCCCCGAGCATCCGCGCGGTCGAAGCGATTCATCAGCGTGGGGATCGAAGTGCTACCGGCGATGTATTGCTTCGCGAGCCCAGGTTCATACCCCGCGGGCACGGCCTTCTCCCGGAAGGTCTTCACCTGATCTTTCATCTCCCCCAGGATCTGCTTGCGATCAAACGCCTCCCCTTCGCGGTAGACCTTGCGTTCCCCACGACCGTTTTCTACAAGGGCGTCAATGGTGCCTTTGACCTCTTTGAAATCTGCGTAGGGAAGCTGATCCACCGGCTTGCGAAACTGAGGGTCCTGCAAAACATCCGCGAGGGGCATATCCCGCAGGCCCATTGACTCCGTTAGCTTCGCCTGGAGGAATTGCTCCAAGGTGGTCTCGGCCTGCCTTCCAATATTCTCCTGGATGTTCTGCACCGAGCGGGCACCCTTATATCCAATCCGCCGCAAGACATCCTGAATATGATTCCTATACTCCCCTTCCACAGAGGGGACCTCCCTCTTGGCAAAGGTCTTCGCGGTTCGGTTCAACTGGGTTCGTTCTCGTTCGTACTCCCGGGCCAGCTTTGCAGCAATAGTTGCATGATTCCGCTGTTGCGAAAGGCGGTAAGCCTCCGCCCAATCGCCCCTAGAAGCCGCATCTTCGATCTTCCTCCCTAGCTTCCCCGCAGTTTGCACAATCCGATCGAACTTAATCTGGCCCACAGGCGTTTGATCAAACACCCCTTTGACCATGGCCCGGGTTTGCTCCTTCGTAAACTGCGGTTCTTCCCCCGCCGCCAGTGCATACGCTAAGGTCTCCTCATGGACGAGGTTAAGCTGGGTCTCACTAACCGCCTGGTCCTTCGCTTCTTCCATGATCTTCTGGCCAAGGTCTCCAAACTCTGCGTTAACCCTGCGGTCTGTCTCGACGTCAATAAGCCGGTTGAGATAGTCTCGTTGAGACATTCCTGCAACTCGGCGATCTTGCGTAAGCATCCCAAGTCTCTCGACGAGTGCGTCTCCGGAGGTGTATCCGAAATGCGGAGCGAGGTCATCGGGGGAGACTCCTTTCGCTTTCTGCACGTATTCCTTCGGGAGGATCGAGCGCTGCTCGGGGGTTAGGGCATCCGGATGCAGCTTGATGTCCCCCTTCGCGAAGAGTTCATCCGTGGCGAGATCTGGCCGGCCGGCGAATTGCTCGCGGACTTCGTCACGGATCTCCGTCCGGCGGTCTTTCCATTCCTTGGTCATCGTCCGCTTATGCTGCCGCTCGGCACGGGCGGTGGCGGCTGAGAGGTCTTCGTTGTTCCTCTTCTCGATCAGGCGAAGCATCCGATCCATATGGGCCTGGGTCACCCCAAGCGCCTTGGCCTCGGCGAAGATTCCTTCGCGTTCGGGGATGCCTGGGGCGACCTCGCGGGCAGGGGGTTTGTCGTCGGGTTGGAACTTCGGATCGCCTTCGTCTTCCTTAGCTTTCCGAGCAGCGATCTTCTCGTCCAGTTCTTTCTGGAAGTCCTGAAGCTCACGGAAGGCCAAATCTGACTTCTGTTTGCGTGCCTCGCGCCCGGTCAACTGTTGGTTTTGATTGGCTGCTCGGCGAAAATTGGTGACGTTGTCATCTTGCTGCGCTGCGAAGCGATTGAACGATGGCTTGGCCAGTTCAGCCTTGGGCTCCCTAGAGCCGATCTCTCCCGAATCAATCTTCTCAAAGATCTTCTCCCAAGAAAGATCATGCCCCAGCATCTCCCCAAACCTCTGCCGCAGGCCTTCGAAGAAATCCTTAATCCGTTGGAATAGGGTGGCGTGGGCTTTGTCAAACGCGCCCCCATTGGCCCAGTGCTGATAGGCCTCGGCGATGCCTTCCTCGGTAAAATTGGCACCCTCATACTTCCCCCACCGTTCCGCAACGCTGTAGCGTTTGACCCAATCCCTCTGGGAGGCCTTCTCAAGAGTGCTCCATTCCGCATCGGAGAACATCCCCATTTTCTTCAACGCGTGGATGGACTCGTGCCGGGCGGACCCAATCGGATCTCGGTTGTTCAGAGAGACAACGATCTGGCGCAGGTTCGGGAAGAACACCCCCCGGGGATTGCCGACTCCGTCCACGGAGATGTCGTGGGCCACATCGCGCCCGGCGTCGGGAACGATCCGACGGAGTTCATTCAGGACAATCCGGCCCATCGGAGTGTCCGAGGCAAGGCCTTTGCCTTCGCTTTCGAACAGGGCGGAGACCCCAGCATGGAGATCTTCCCAGTTTTGGGAGAGCAGATTGCGGAAGTGCTCGTGGGTGATTGCGTCAAAGGCGTCGCCGCTCTGGACCTTGATCGTGGCCGGGCCCGTGCGCCCCGCACGCTCGCGAGCACCAGAGATCCGGAAGCCACCGATCTCTTTCACGTTTGGGTAGGCGGATTTGATCTGGGCCAGCAGGGATCGGGTCAACCCTGGCCCGAAGGAATTAGGCCCAAAGCCTTGTGCCTCCAGTCCACCGATGTTGTCGATGTAAACCTTGGTCCCACCCTCCCTGGCAGTGGCCTCAAGGAATCCAACCTTCTTGCCAGTCTCGTCGAGGATACGGAATTGATCCGACCCGATCACGCCAGTCTTGGCATCGATATCAGGGCCTTTGGCCTCCAGCGTCAGCTTGCGATCCCCGATCTGGAACATCGGCTCCATGCCACCCGATCCGCGGACCAGCTGGACCGGATCGGCAATCGCCGAGCGTTCTCCCAGCCCAGAGAGCTTCGTCTCGTCCAGGGTCAGCCCACCATCCCGAAGGCGAGTGAAGTCGTGGAGTTCCTTCGCCACTTCGGGTTCGATGTGGGCGAGGTAATCCGCGAGTGGGATCTGCACATCCCCACCGTAGCCCTCCGCGGCTTCTAGCGATTGGCGAAGCCCGGGGACAAAGCCGAGGATGCCATCATCCGCCGTTGGAACCTTGTCCCCATAGAGCTTTCGAATGGCGTCAGCGTCAATCCCAATCTCACGATCCCCAACGTGAGATCGTACAAACTGGGCGTAGAGTTCCGGGCTGCGATCTCGGGTAGCGGACTTGTTTCCCTCAGCCAGAGCCTGTTTAAATGCATCGCCGTCGACCTTCGCCTGTTGGGTTTTCACATCGTCGATGATCGGGTGGACCCCTAGAGGGGGCTCTCCCGAGGGGTATTTATCCGCGATGTCCAGGCCGGATTTCATCTTCGCCAGGAGATCGGCGTTTTTGTTCAATAGGTCCCCTGGGCCACCTTGTGGGTGAACGCCAACATCCCCCCGCATCATGGCCCATTCGGCCATGGCTCGGGCTTCGCGAGCCACCCCGGCGCCGAAGACCTTGGTGATGCCATCCTCGCCCAATTGGAGAAACCCAGAGGTCACCCGAGAGAGCGACTCCGCACCGATTTCACCGAGGCCCAGGGCCCGGGTCACTGGGCTCAACAACGACGCCGTGCCAGGGTGCTTCAACGCCCATTCCATCTCCGAAGGGCGATCGCTGTAGCCTTTGTAAAACCGCTGGTAGCCCTCGGGCGCGAGGGGTTGCTCGCCGAAGCCTTGCATGAAGGATCGGGCGATCGAGTCACTCTTGAGCCAGCCCTCCAAGCCCGATTGGTCCCCAAGCCGAGAGAGATGCTGGGAGGCAACATCCAGCTGCCCAAGGTCATCGTGGCTGACGCGAGCGGCCATGGGATGGGAGTTGAGATAGTCTGCGATGTGAAAGTTATCACCGATGATGGATGAGCCAAGGGCGGCCTTGTGCTGTCGTTCGAACCCATCGATGTCCCCATAGATCGCGGTTGAGGGCACCCCGGTGGCTTGGGAAAGCTCCAGCGCCCGTGCGGCCTCATCCGCGTTTTCATCCATCGCGGAGTAGTTCGCCATCTGCGCCGTGCGGGCTTCGTCGGTAAAGAAGTCTTCGGACATGCTCATTGTGTAGCGCTCGCACCGGCGGCGGGTTTGCCGTAGAGTTCCTTATATTTCTCCGCGTGGTAGAAACGCTGGATCATCGAATCGGTTGGGTTGGTAATGCCTCGCTTCTGCCAGATATCCAACCCTCGAATGCGCTCGGCGTCCTCGTCGGAGACGGGCATTTGGTACAACGGGGTGGTTTCCTTATTGAACACAAACCACCCTCGGCGCCCGGTTAGCTGTTCCTGAACCAACCGCGACCCCATGGTCCGGATCTCTTCCGGGGTGGGCACCTTCCCGGTCTTGCCAGAGTCGAACTGCTCCAGGGCGTCCTGAAGCCCCCCGACGAATTGGTAGTACCCTTCCTTGTCCCCTCCAGTGTGCGAAATCCCCGCGGAGTTCAAATCCGGTCCGAGGATCGCCAGTGCCCTGGCCACTCTTGGATCTTGTTGGGATTGCTTCTTCATCCCATCCTGAAGACTCATCAGCCGTTCCTTCTGCTGAACGGTTAACTTCGCTTCCGATGCGAAGTCCTTCCCAAGGAACGCCACCCGGGTTTCGTTATCTGGGGAATTGGCCATCCCTACAAAGCCGTGAGTGATCTGGAGGTTCTCCGGCGTGGTGGGGATGCGGTATTCCCCAGTGGCGTTCCGGCGAAGTTGTTCGTTTATCTGCTGAACCTTCGCTGGGTTGCGGCTCAGTGCATCCAGCGCTGGGGACACGTTGGGATCCAGAGCCTTCAACTGTTCAATACTGGTCGGTGGCGACCCTTCAGCGTTGGCTTTGAGCATTGCCTTGCCCACAGTGACAAGGTTTTGGTTATCACTATCCCGTTCCACCCGCTTTTGCAGGCCGTAGTCGGTCATGATCCGCTGGCGAACGTAGTCTTTGAACAGGTCGTCTTGGATGCCGGTTTTCTTCATGATCGCATCCGCTCGGGTCATCCCATCTGCGAGGTATTGCTCCTCGGTTTTCTCATCCTCATCGCCTTCCTTACGCCCGGCCAGGACCTGATCGGATATGATCCGCGAGCCTTGTTGGCGGAAGTTGGTCTGGACTGTGGCTTGGACCCGAAGGGCATCGGCCGGGAGCAGGGCCCCGGTCTTAGCAGCGGCATCCGCGAGGGATTGCGCCCCAATCGCATCGGTCTTTGCCAGCCCCACCACTCGCTTTGCGGTTGCGGCGGAGACATTCTGCGCGGAGGTTTCCTTGATCTGATCCGTGCTCCAACCCGAGTTCCGCCCTTGGGCTTCGGTCTCTGAGGCGATGGTTCGCACACCGCGTTGGTACGAGAGTTCATCGGTCGGGTGCTCGCCGATGAAGTCCGAGGCTTGGTCGACTCGGGCCGTGGAGGCCCCATTCGCGGCCACTCGGGCTTGGCGGGCCGCGTGCCCGGCCGCAAGGCGGATCATCGAGCCCATGTTTGCCAAGGAGGATCCGTCGTACATGGTCTGGGCTTGGAGATTGCCTAGTTTGTCCCGGAACTGCCCGCGCATGGTGCGGAGGTTGTCGATGTGGGCCGAGAGGGCTTCGGGCGAGGCGTTCTCGCCTTCCCGGGACATGAACTCCGCGTCGGCCTTGCCTGCGGCGACCATGTAATCGGCGTCGGCGTTCTTGGCGGCGGTTTCGTTTTGCAGACCCTTCAGCTGAACCGCTTGTTCCCAGATGCGATCCGAGGATTTCTCAATGTCGGCCCCGAGGCCCTGGAGCGCATGGCCTACCGCGCCGCCAAAGGCCTCGACCGGTACGGCGAGGTTCGGCCCGGCTACGCCTTGGGTTGAAGGGGCTACGGAGGGGACCAGATCGGGAACGGCAACCATTAGGAGAACATCCCTTGTTTGGAGCCTTGGGACCATTTCGAGGCGACCGAGGACCCGGCGTTGATGAAGGAACCGATTTCGGATATGGTCCCAGCGGTTTCATCTTGCTGGGCGGTCATCTGATCAAGGTTGGCCTCGGCCGTGTCCGTGGCGGCTTTGACCTCGTATCCATACGCGGTCTTCGACGCGTCCCATTTGATTACGTTTTGATCGTACGCGGCCACGGTGGACATATCCGAACGGACCTTCTCCCCGGTGCCAGAGTTGACATCGAACCCCGAGCCACTCTGCACGACCTTCTCCTGGGCTATCTGCTGTCGGGCCTGGAGACCCTTGCCCTCGGCCTGGGCTTCGCCTGCTTGCAGGGCCCACGAGGCGTTTTGTTCGGAGACTTGTTTGTTGATCAGGGCCACGCCGGCTTTGTACCGTGCCGCACCCGCTGCGGCGTCGGCGGATTCCTTCGCGCCTAGGCCCCCAACGGCGCCACCAATCGCGGTGCCGACCATTGCCGTTACGGCCATTGTTCCTGGGTCAACCATTCTGAGGGCTCCGGATTTCGAAGGGGATTAGCCCTGAGTGGGGTTGACCAAACTCCGCGCCGAGCCAACCGAGCCAACGCATGGACCCGGTGCCGAGATGGCAATGGCCGGTGATGCTGGGCCAGCGCCAGAGAAGGGCGGAGATGACCTTGCGGGAATAGCGGCCGAGGAGGATTGGGTGGCGAATGGGGAGGTTTAGCATCCAGAGATAGGCTGTGTCGGCCATGAACGATGGGGGGATGACTCCCCAGCAGGCTTCGAGTTCGCCGTTGACATGACCGGCCCAGACCTCTCCGGCGATGGCGCAGTAGTCGAACATCTGGTGGTCCCTGGGAGACATTGCGAGGTGCGGCGGGAGATGCGGCGGGCCGTGAGTGATTTGGATGTTCATTTCTGCGAGTCCCCTACTTCGATCTCAGGGATGACGCCGAGCACGGATGCGGGGTATGGGTTGGGCTGTTGGATGCAGTATTGACCAAAGACGTCCCATTGCGGATCGACGATTATCCGGGCGTCGGTGGTTTGGAGCCCGGCCACCAGAGCGTTTGACATGGTACCGACGTTGCCTAAGGCAAGGTCCTTCATCGGCAAGGCGGTGGCGAAGCTTCGCCCCGCGGAGAGCCCAAGGGCGTCTTTGGCACGGACGGTCACCGCGGAGACTTTCTTCCGTTTGCCTTGGACGGTGGGTTGGCCGAGGTCTAGGGCGAGGGTTTGGATCTGGGGAAGGAAGGCCAGGCCGACGGTTACGATCGAGGCGTTGGGGATGGCTGTGAGGCCGGTGGTTCCACCTGGGCCGAAGACGAAGGTACCAGAGATGGGCATGGTGAAGTTGATCACGACCCCGTCGGCAAGACCAGTGACGACTGCGCCGGCGAGGTGTTGGGCGCCGGAGAAGCTGGTCGCTGGAGCACCGTTGTAGCCGATCCCCGCGTCGACCTGCCAGGAGGATTTGTAATTGTTCGGGTAGGTTAGTTCAACGAAGCGTTCGATGTAGTAGACCAACGCGCCGTTGATGTTGCGTTGGACACAGTGGTAGATGGCGTCGACCGCGCCGATGGCGGTGGTTTCGGTGACGGTCGCGATGGATTTGAACGCCCCTTGAGTGTCGGAGTGGGCCCAGGCGATCATCTCTTGTTCTTTGAGGAAGGTCAGGGAGAGCAGTTGACCATCGTTGCGGACCGCCCAGACGACTTTGAAGGGTTCCTCCGCCCAGGCCCACTCTAGAAGCTGGAAACCGTAGAATAGGTGCGAGGAGAGGATTGAGATGTCAGTCCCGGTGAAGACCTGAGTGTAGAAGTTGAACACGAGGTCGCGGACGATCGAGCCTTTGGCCTGGAGGTAGAGGATGTTGTCGTTGGCGACGATTGGAGGGCAGACGCCGGCCGCGCCGTTGTAGGACTGCGGTCGGGCGGAGAAGCTAGTTGCGGAGATGGGTGCGCCTGAGGTGCCTCCATTGACGATCCAAGAGAGCTTATCGGCGAGAACGATCAGGCCTTGAGGCTGAGGGATCAGCCATTGGAGTGTGCTCAAGACCCCGGAGACAAGGGTGCCTTGGATGGCGTTATCTGGGGCGGTGGGGAAGGTTGTGTCGAAGTTGAACGGCGAGCCGGGCTGGGAGAAGTTCATCTGTTGAACGGATTGAACCGGCGCAGCGAGGCAAAGGCGTTGGTCTTGGAACCCTGGGACGGAAGGGTTGCCGGCGGATGGGGCGCCGAGGACGGCCGTGGCTGCACCGCCGCCTCCAGAGAGTCCGCCTACGGCTGGCGGGGAGCCGTAGCCGGTACCAGGAGAGGTCATGGCGATCGAGGCTAAGGTCCAGGTGACATTGAATCGGGCCGAGCCGTCGCCGTGACCGGAGGTGGAGAAGAAGCCGGTGGGGGAGATGGTCTGGCCATTGCCCGAAGCGAGGGACCCGGCGGCGATGATGACCACGCCGGATAGCGTGCCAGCGAAGCCAGTGGTGGAGGTGACTTGTAGGGTGGCCCCACCCGCGAGGAGGATGGTATCGCCGACATTCCATCCGGTGCTAGCCACGGCGATCGATACCGCGGTGAGTTGGCAATAGGCGATCGCAGCCGCGCCGGATCCGCCTCCGCCGGTGAAGGTCGGGGTTGGGACGGTTACGTTGGTGAAGTTGCCCGGGTTAGTGATGGTGACAGATTGGACCCCGGTTCCAGAGAATGGGTTCTGTGGGATCGGTGGGCCCTGGGAGAAGTCCGGGGTGATGTTGGTGTCGTTGAAGGTGATCCCGGTGAAGTTCCCTGCGAAGCCATATTGGGCCCCGGCGGCAACGGTGTTGGTCATGCTCACGAGGGATTTGTAAACGTTGTAGCTGACGGCGCCGGCGACGGAGGCGATGTTGATGGTGTTGGTGTAGTTGGTACCGAGAAAGGTCCGGTTCGCGAATGGGACCTGCGCGGTGGGATCGGATTCCTGCCCGTTGGCATCGACGGAGGTCAGCAAGTAGGCCACGCACTGGGTGCCCGCAGGGGCATTGGATGCGGCGGTGATTCCGCCCGGCGGGGAGATGGTCGCGCCGAAGGTGATTGGGGCCAGGGTCCAATTGGTCGCGGAGATCAGGGTGAGGATGTAGGGCGGGTGGTTCGGGTGGCAGATGATGAGTTGGTTGACGTTCTGGGCGAACTTTAGCTGGGAGAGTTCGGCGGAAGTGTAAGGCGAGGCGATGGTGTAGATCGGGCCCCCAGAGAAGACCGGCGCGCCGTTGTTGTAGAACGCGAGGTAGCCTGCGCCGTTGAGGACGCCGAATTCGAGAATGTAGGCCACGGTGAATGAGGCCTGGAAGGGGATCAGCCGCGGTGGGCCCGAGCCATTGTTCTGCGACTTGGCGACGAAGCGAGTGCCGGGTCGGGTAGTTGCGCCACCGCGGTAGTCTACGAAGAAATTCCGTAGAAGGGCCGCACCGGAGTGGTACTTGGCTAGGTCCACCCGAGCGTTCAGCTGCGGGGCCCATTCGCCGGCGTTCCAAGAGGTTTGGATTGCGTTATCGGACATTAGCTAAACCCAGGCCACATTCCGCCCCAATCGAATCCGGTGTTGTATGGGCCTGAGGCCCCATCGGTGTAATCGACGCCTCGCATCCGGATCCAATCAGGGATGACGTTGTTCACAGTCAGCGCCTCATTGCCATCGTTCCCTCGGGCGATCCGGATGACCTCGTTGCCTTGGGTGATTACAAGGTTCGAGAGGGACTTGTCCCCGGTGAGGGCTTTGCAAAGGGCCCCGCCGAGTACGAAGGCGTAGGCTTCTTGGAAGTCGTCATCGAAGACGTTTTCATCGGTGATGTTCTTCACGTAGTTCAAAAGGCCGAATTCTTGGTTGGTGAGGATTACTCGCTGGTCCCCTGCGGCGGCGGTGAAGGTGAGGTTGAAGGTGGCACCGGTGCCGAGGCCGGTTGTGCCTGTGCCGCCAAGGTTGCCTGGGTTGGGACCCTGAGCGGATGGGTTCGCAACCGGCGCGAAGTAGCTCCCGGAGAATGGAACGACTTCGTTTGGGATGATAGGGACAATAGCGACAGAAGTGACAACCCCAAGAGCACCAACCCCAGTGACCTGCAAAGTAGCTGGGCATCCAACTGGGGGAAGGCCTTGTGCACCTTGTGCGAGAGTGATAAGATCGCCCAGAGCATAGCCGGCGCCTCCTGAGGCCACAGTGGCAGCGGTGACGGAGAAGAATTGGTCGACGGCGACTTTGAACTGGACTGGCGGGCCTTGCCAGAACGAGGCTGCGCCACCGGTCACGGCGGTGGTGATGGGAACGCCGCCAGCGAAGCCAGTTGCGGTTTGAGGGGTGATCCAACAGGCGCGGATGCAATCGAAGGGGTATTGGTATTCGTACGCCCACGGCGGGGCCGGTTGGCCCTTTTGCCATAGTTGGGTCGCGGGGGAGGTGTTCTCTGGGGTGCCGGGGATGGAGGTGATGAAGTTGAGGGCGATGGTTTGGAACGCGAAGGACCAAGGGGCCATCCGAAGCAAACGTCGGCGGAAGGAGTCGTAGATGATGTTACTCTGAATCGCTTCGTTGCTTCCATTGCTAGCAAGCTCTGCAGCCGTAACTGTGGTCCTAGACCCAAAGGTTTGCAAAGCACGATTCACCATGTCTACTTTGGCAGTCATTTAAGCCATCCCCAATTACGGCCGCTGCGAATATAACTGATAGCGGTCCAAGACATGTCATATGCTTTGGCTATAGAGGCGACAGAATAGCCTTCGACGATGAATTGACGAATGTCTCTCACATCCTGCTCAGTAAGCTTTGCCTGCCCTTGGCGTTCTCCAAATACATGGCGACCTTTAGCGATCTCATCATCTTTGTTGTCTTTATGTGTTCCTAAGAATAGATGCTTTGGATTGATGCAAGGCTTGTTATCACAAGTGTGACAGACTATCATACCTTTAGGTACAGGGCCTTTGTGGTGCTCAAATGAAACTACGTGAGCACCACGGTCGCAAATAGCACCATAACCTGAGCCTGACATAGCGCCAGTAAACACCCAACAGTTGTTAGGCGCCATCGCTATCCTATCGAGCAATTTACTGGCGATGTCCATTAGTAGCGCCCCTGTGAGCCGCAGCAGCCGTTATTGACCCCGCCAAGGCCAGGGCGGCCGCTTTCAGAGCCGGGGGAATCCGGTCCGTTCACGATGCCATGGTTCTTGCCATGGAGGCCTGGGGATTGCGGATCGTTGATGTTCTTCGGTCCGCAAGGGGGTTGGTAGTTGTTAACGTCCTTTGACGTTTGCTTGCCTCCGGACATCAGAGCCTCCTTCGGGGAAGAGCGGAGGGCCGAGCAGCAGCGGCAGGATCAGCCTTGAGATCGGCTTCGGCCTCAGGCTCTTCCCCGGCCTCTTCTTCAGTCTCCTCCGACGCAGCCTCATCTGAGGCCTCTCCGGAATCGGTCCGCTGGGCAGCCGCGCCGGGTTCCTGTTCGGCGAACCCAGCGAAGGTTTCCGTTTCCTGTGGGCGGCCGAAGCCATTCGGGCCCATTTCCTCGTTGATCTGGCGCAGGCGGCTAAGCGCAGCGCCGGAGATGTTGGTCAGGTTGCCCACCTCGTGAGCGGTTTTGTGGATATGGAGGAGGGCGGCGATTTCATCGATGGTGTGCATTTTAGTGCTTTCCTTGTGAGCCAGAGGAACGGATGACTCGACCCGCGCCAGGGCCGGAGCCATCCCAGCCCTCAACCGGGCCGTTTGGGGAGAACCCATTGCCGAGGTCCATGTTGGGGTATTTCGGGGTGAAGTCCCCCGAGTCGGTGGTGTGGTTGCCCTTGGCGTTGCCGAGATAGGACACCGCAGCGGGGTTTTTAATCTGGGGCCGCGGTTCGACCTTTTGGTCCCGCGGGCCTTTGATATCTGCTTGGCCTTGTTTCACTTTGCTTCTCCGTTGGTTGGCTTTGCCAGTTGGCGGCTGTGATCGTAGCGAGGGGTAACGGGATGTTTGGTCATATCCCGGCGGACCTTTTCAAAGTGCCCACCGTCACTGTGGAGATCGTGGAGGATTTGCCTGGCCCGATCGTGGTTGCGCTCCATTTCCTTGTCGATCTCCTCCGGGGGCTGAAGGCCAAGGGTGACGTATTCACCCTTGACGTGGACGACGTCGTGGAAGTAGTTCATGAACCGACGCATCTTCTCGGGCACCTCCTTTTCTGCCTCACCCATGGCGTAGAGGGCTTTGGACACACCTTGGCGAATGGTTGTTAGTTCGCGGGCGATTCGGAAGAGGAGATCGCGTTCGGTCACCGAGTCGTCGAGTTTGAATTCAGGTTCGTCGGCCATTGAGTAATCCTATGGTTAATACAACAGCCCCAGCCAGGGGTAGCATGGATAAGCAGATCAGTAGAGATTCGAGGTTCATTTGTCTATCCTTGGCACGTGTGGGGTGTTGAGGGCATCGAGGATCGAGGCGATGAATTTGAGCGTGGGGGTTCTGGCAAGGGTGGCGGCACGTTCACAGGCGGTGATCGCGGGGTCGATCGCATCGGACTTCTTGGCCTGGGCGAGGGCCTCGAAGCAAATCCGGCGGGCCACGAAGATTGGGTGGCGGTTGTCGCTCCACATCGCGACGAGCTTTTGTAAGGCATCGGGTGGGATCTTCGCTAGGCGAGCAGAGAGTTCAGCTGTGGTCACCTCAGGGAGTAGGCCCTGAGCGAAGGCCGGACTGGCAAGTAGCAGGATCGCGAGGATGATTTTGATCATTGTTGCGACGTCGGTCCGTTGTTGTCGATATCGGTGAAATCCCAGGTCCCGGCGGTTGGGACTACCCCGCCCGCGTTGTTGCAGTCGGTGTAGAGAGAGAAGGTTCCGCCGACGTGGTAGAGTGGGACCGGGGACATTGAGGTTGGGAAGACAATATTAGCTACCTGCCCAGCTGCCTGGAGACCGAAGGTCAAAGCACCATTTCCGGTGTTGACGAAACCTCCCATGAAGATGTTACAGCCAATCCAAGAGGCCGCTGTTTTCCACTCTAGCTTGCCCCAAACGTGCCCGACGGTGTTGTGAACTTCGCCGAAGGTCATGGCTTCGAGATCGTTGGTGTTGTAGCCGTATAGGGTCGGCGCGGCTCCGCCAAGGGCTGCGGTTGGGAAGTTGACTATGTCTGGGGTGAGGAGCGGTGGGTTCCAATGGGAGAAGGCGACGGTTTTTTCATAGGTGTTGGTGTGGAGTTGCGACTGGACCATCGACGGAACGAACGCGGCAGTCGGGAGGCAGACGTCGAATACGTCGCCAGAGTTGCCGGAGGGTTGGAAGCCAAACTGCACGGAGGTTGCGGTTTGGGAAATGGTTCTGGTGACGGATACGAATTGGTACCCGCCGAGGCTAACACCGGTCAGGGCGGAACTGAAAGTGGTCCCAGCGCTGTCTTGGATGTAGATGTTCCCTGTGCTTCCGCCGCCTTGGATGCGTTGGAAGATGGCCATGCCCAAGGTGACGGTTTGACCTCGGTAGAGAGGGAGAAGGGCCGGGGTGATGTCGTCGATCAAAAGTTCATTGCCGGTGGTCCCCTTACGGAGCCCGAGTGGGCGTTCGCAGCCGGGGTAGACGGTGGAGATGGGAGTGGAAGCGGCGCCCCAATCGTCGGGGAAGGCACATAGCGTGCCAGTCTTGGTCCAGCCGTCCGGGCCGGTGGAGGAGCCACAGTCGAGGGGGGAGACGGGGATGATGGTCGCGGCTGCGGAGGCTGCGGGGGAGATGCCACTTAACGCAGGCGAATGCAGGGTAACGGAGGTATTGGCTATTACATTGGTGACCCGCGCCGCAGTGACGTAGCCGCCGTTACATTGAACTTGCACACAGGTGATGAAGCCACCGCCGGCGAAGCCCCAGAAGGACACAATGTTGGAGACGATCGCGATGTCGCCAACGCGGAGGGTTTGGGTGTTGGCGCAGGTGAAGACCGGGTCCGCCGTAGAGATGGTAAAGGCAGTACAGGAAACGTTGGTTTGATTCGCCGTACCTGCGGCGTTTTGCTTTGTGCTGAAAGCAATGCAACACCACAGCCGCCATTGGTTGTTCTGGAGCAGGTTGTCGACGGTGCCGCCAGTGGTGGAAATGGTGGTCGGAACGGCTGCGCCACCTGAGCCGGGGTAGACCGGGACTTGGCCAGCGGTCGCGGCTGCTTGGCTTCCGCCCAGGCCACCGTTGGCGAGGCTGACCGGGAAGGCAAGAGCGGCGCATTGGAGACCAGAGGCGTTCACGTAGACGAGGGCATGAACACCGTCGTTGGCGCAGGGCGGGACAGCGATGTTCTGCATGTCCGCGGTGCCAGCGGTGGGGTTGATCCAGATCGAGTTCGCAATGCCTTGTGGAAGCTGGGCGAGGGTGGCACGGCCGGAGAGGTTGGAGAAGGCCGGTTGGGCACAGACCGAGGCAGCCCCGACCACGTTGACGAATTGATTCGCCGGACAGGTGATGAAGCCGGGGATGGAGGAGGCAGCGATCTGGGCCAGAACGAAGCGAGTGTTGGCACAGGCGTTTGTGTTATCGCCAAGGGTGCGATCGGAGCATTGGGTGTTTTGGGCCAGCGCAGGGAAGGCGAAGAGGGCTAGCGCAGCCGCGAGGAGGAGCTTCCGAATCATACGTTGCTCTCTATAACGGTTAGGGGGTTGGTCGTGCCAGTTGCGGCGAGGGCCTGCCATGCCTTCTGGCATTCGCCATCGACAACTAGGCTTCCACCGTTGCCGAAGACACGAAGGGTACCACCGAGGAGGGCGGTGGTTGGGGTGAATGGGACATCCGAAGGGGAGACCGGGGCGGTGCCGAGCACCCCTTGGATTGTTGTTTGCGAGACGAAGATGTCATTCGGGCCAGGGTTGTGAAAGGTGAGTTTCTGGCGCGAAGGGTTGGCCTGGGCAACGACAACGTTGGCGGCGTTGGTGATGTTGTTGAAGCCGTAGGTCTTGCCTCCATTGGCCCCGGCTACAGTTCCGGAGTCGCCGGGGCTTCTGGAGATGATACCCATTAGATCCTCCGCTCGACTACGGTCTTGCGGGCGCGGAGACGGGATTCGGCTTCGCGGGCCCTGGCAGCTTCGGCGGCCTCGGCGAGTTCTTCTTCGGTCGGCTCCGCTGTGGGAAGCTCGTCTTCGAACTCAGCGTGTTTGGTCTCGCCCGATTCGCGAACGATGCGATCGAACTCGTCCTGTGCGGGCTCGGGGGCTGAGGTCACTGCCACTGCGGCAAGGGATTCCATCGGGGCCTTACCAGTCATGATCGCGATCAGCTGGGCATTCTGGGCCATCACGGCGGCCATGGCTTCCATCATTTTGTCCAGACCGTGGGTTGCGGAGGGTTGGAGAGCCGTGGTGGCGCGAAGGTCCGTCAGGGAGGTGATCAATTCGTCACCCAGACGGGCGTAGAACCCGGCCCGCTGCGACTCTTCATCGATGCCCTGAGTGGGGATCCATTTGAACTTCGCGGTGACCTCGCGGGCCTCGTCGTCGAGGGGGACCATGCCAGGGGTGGGATCGCCTTCGAAGACGATGTCTCTGGGATTGCCCTTGCCCGGCCAGCAGACATGGATCTCGCCGTCCATTTCGTTGTTGGGGAATTTCACGTTCCAGTCGTCTGCCACTCGGGGGTCGAGATGCAAGGGGACTTTGAACATCTTCCTCGTGGGCTTGCCAGTGCGGGAGTCGATCGCGGTTTGTTCCCAACGGGAATCGGGGGCGTTGAGGTAGTGGGGTTCCGTCAATTTCCATCGTGCCATGTTAAGGCTCCTTTTCAGAATTGTGCGTACCAGATCAACACCGACATGGTAGCTGCGGATGAGGTGGCGCATAGCGCCTGTGAGAGGTTGCTGGAATTGGATGCGTATTGTGAATGATCTTGGTTTGGTGAGTTTGAGCTAACGTTGAACGTCGGCGATAGCTTCTTGGTGCCGGTGTCACATGGGTTGGTGGTTTGGGTACCGGTGGTAAAGGCGATGGTGCCATTGGCACCTGTGTTGGTTACGTTCCAACCACAGAGGAAGATGGTCTGGCCAGCGACCGCAGGAACGATCGCGGTCGAGGTTGTGAACCCAACTTCCTGTACCGCGACCTTGTTGCATAGGATGAGATTGGTCGGGCCAGATACGTTCTCTGCGTTCGCGGTTGGCGCCCAAGCCCACAGGCTCAGGCTCAGCGCAGCGAGGAGACAGATGGAGAGCCTGAGCTTGTGCATTAGCGTACCCTATACCAAGAGGTGGTTGAGAGAGCGTATCGGAACTCGACCGACGAGCCCGCAGCGAGAGTGGCGAAGGAAGTGTTGTTGACGAGAGTTGAGCCGTCAGAGACGGTTACGGTCGCGCCGGTGAAGGCACCGCCAGAACCGTTGACCCATTCGAAGATTTCCCCATCCCAAGGCAGCGGGGGAAGGGTCACTGCGAGCGAGGCAGAGGCGGCGGTGGAGACGAGGGTGCCGGTGGCAGTGGTCAAGACCAAGGTGCCAGAGGTCAAAGCCGTGGTGGTGAGACCAGTGGCGTTGCGAAGTTGGGAAGACGGCGCGAAGATAGACGGGCCACCGGGTCCGCCTTGAGCCATGGTCACGACTTCCGAACCGGACATAGTTCGGTTCGTCAGTGCGGTTTGGGCCCAGACTGCCCCGATGATTGCCAGGGCCGCTAGGGCCCCAGCCAGAAGTGTGCGGAAGCGAGTCATGCCATTTCCCTCAATTCGCCACAACAACGCCGGCGGGATATCCACCGAGCACTGCGTTGGCTTGTTCTGGGAGATCGTGACGGTCGAGGACGAGGTAGGCCTGGAGTTCCCCGGCGGAGTGGGTGCCGACGGAGATGTATTGGAGTTGCAAGAACCTCGGAAGGGGCTGCCCAGCAACGGGCCGGGGGATGTCGATGTCCGCAAGGCGGGCGCCGAGGATGAGGATTGCCTCGGCGTAGACCGGCGAGGTGTACATGGTGACGTAGGCACCGGCTGCGCCAGCACCGTTGTCAGGGGCGCCTTGGAGGTTCACTTGGAGCGAGGTGCCACCGGTGATTGCGACGGTGACCACGGCGAGGATTTTCATCGCCGGGTCATCGCCGATGCCGATGTCACGGGCTCCGCCACCTTGGGCGGAGAGTGGGATGCCCAGGAGGCCTAGGTCAAAGGCGTTGGAGGAGACCTGGGTGCCTGTGGTCGGGCGGTCGGATTGGGGTCCGAGAACGGGAGGACCAGAAGCTCCCTTTGAAGAACCAGTGAAGCACAGAAGACCATCGAGGATCATGTTAAACTCCCTTGAATTGAGAAGTGATCATCACAGGTGCCCAGCTATTGGGTGTAGTCTGCGTATCATCACGAGTTGCAACTGGGTTGGATACGTTCCAGGCACCATCGAAATAAAGGATGTGGGAATCCACTCCGTTATCATCAGCAGCCAGACCGGGACAGATCTGACTGTTGACGGTAGTGTATGTGACCGGAGTTCCTTTAGGAATGATCGACATCACACCACCTGGGCTTCGTTCGAGAGAATGGCGTCCACGGTACGGATGGGGATGCCACGGAAAGTGGTGATGGGCTTGCCGTTGAATTCCTCCAGGCGGAGCAGGACGTTGGTCTTGTTCATCGCTTGGAGATCGAGGTAGGTCCGGATGATACGGTTCGCGTAGATCACGGTGCGACCCATGTCGGCGCGGACCATCGGGGTGTCGGAGGTTTGGATGGTCGTTGCGGAGACGGGAGCGGTCGGGAGGCGGTAGAGAGCGCGAACGAGGAGGTTGATCAGGTTCGCTGCGGAGACGCCGGTTAGCTGAGTGACGTCAACGTTGGCGATCCGTGCCATGTAGCGCCAGTCGCGTTGGGCAAAGCCGATTTCCCACTTGAAGTGCTCGCGGTAGGCCTGATACGTATTTCCCAAGGAGTCGGTCACGGGCCACTCGCCCATGTCACGCTGCTGGAGGCCAGCGAGCTTGCCCTTGGGGAAGATCGCGTGGTTGGTATCGGTGCCCCAGGTCATCACCCAGATGGAGGTGTTGGTGTTGGAGGTGCCTTGGCCATCGAGGACGTTGTTCGCGGTGACGGAGTTGGCGACGGTTTTGGTCGAGTAGCGAGGGGCCCAACCGGTGAAGCGTTCCGGGTTGGCGAACTGGTTGCCGTAGACCAGGGTGGAGGCGACCTGTTGGGACATGCCCTCGAGGAAGGCGCGGGATTCGGAGAGACGGAACTCCGGGGTGTTGCCGTTGAGGTCCGCGATGTCCTTGTCGATCACGGAGTAGGTTTCGAGGTTACCGCAGGCTTCGACCAGCTGGGCGGTGGTGGATTTGGCGTTGGGCACGCCGGTGTTCAGCAGGCGCCAAGTGGCCTGGGGGATGCCGGTGCGGACGGTGGTTTTGTGACCGGTGGGGAGGTTGCCTTCGACGACCATCATGTCATCGAGGACTTCGTTCGTCTGGGAAAGGAGTTCAATGATGGCGGCGACTTTGTAGCCGTCGTCCATACGCTTTGCCCAATCGGCGTAGGTAAGTGCCGTTGTGCCAATGGTGACTTGTGCCATGTTAGTTCCTAATGGGGGTTGAACGGTTTCATTTTAGGGTATCCTCGGTTCCTCTGGGCTTTGCCGTTCAACCGCCATGCGGTGGACGTCGGGGATTGCTATTGGCCTCGGTTCGCGGCCAAATGGGGGTACATCGCTTCGGCGAGCGATGGGCGATCGGGGGCTCCGGGAGGCTTGTTGGCCTGAGGCGATTGGCCCCCAACCGGAACGGGTTTGCCCTCGATGTGGGACTTCGCAAGGATAGAGAGGCCCTCGAAGATGTCTGGGTTGGATCCGCCGCCGGTGATGTCCAGGGCGGTGCGGAATGATTTCGCTAGCGATGGGGGCATGGCATTGGTGATGGCTTCGTTTATGTCACGGCGGGTGGCTTCGGCTTTGGACCCAAAGCGCTCGTGGATGTCGGAGACCCATTCTTTCTGGGTGTCGGCCCATTGTTTGTACGGGGCTTCGGCGGAGGCGAGGAGGTTCTTGCCGTAGTAGTCGACGAGTTTGTTGGCTTGGTCCTGGCTTAATCCAAGGTCTTTGAACAGGGCGGTGACTTCCTTCGAACCTTCCTCAGAAAGGGTGTAGCCCTCGGGGAATTTGAACTCGTATTTCTCGGGAGCGGCTGCGGCTGGATCCGGCTTCGGCTTGTCTTCGCCTTCCGGCTTCTTATCCCCTTCGGGCTTGGGATCGCCCTCGACGGGCTTTTTGTCCTCAGGCTTCGGGGGGTCCTGGGTGAGGAACGATCCGCCTTCAGGTTTCTTCTCCGGCGTCGGCGTAGGGGTCGTATTCCCCAACGGCGCCGGGTTCTGGTCCTTCAGGGTCCCGTCCGAGGTCCGAGCTTCCGGTTGGTTCCCCTGAGGCGGATCGTTGGTTACGTTCGTGTCCGACATTTTCTGCGATCTCCTTATGCGTGGCTTCTTGGATCATTAGGATGTATTCGGTTGGGCAATGGGTGACGATGTCGAGGAAGAGTTGCTTGCCCACGGCTTGGCGCCCTAGGTTGTGTCCGGTGGCGTCTGGGGCTCCACGAACGAAGGGCTCGGAGAAGGTGTAGCAGGATTCCAACAGGGCATGGATCCATTGGCGGCCAAGGGATTCGGACATGATTCGGCGGGTGTAGGAGACCCTAGCGGCATCGGCCAGGTTTGCCTTCTTCTCTGCTCGCCGGACGTCTTTGCGATTCGAGGCATCCATTACTCCAGGGTCCAGGTTTTGCCGACTAGGCGAGCCTCAGGATGGGCACGGAGGAACTCGACAGTCCAGGCTTCGAGTTGGGCCGGGTCGGCGCCGAATGGGGCGTGGATGTCAATGCGGCGGGTGGACTTACGCCCGCGGTCGTCCACGGCGGAGAGGATGTATGTGGCGTGGTGTTGCTGGAGGGTCATCCTGCGAGCATCTTTTGTACGAGGTTCTGGCCTCCGCCGACGTCGATGTTGGAAGCGTTGGCGCCGGCTTTGGATAGGGCTTCGATCTGTTGGGCCTGAGCGGCTTGCTGTTGCTGCTGGGCGCGTTGCTGTCGGATCGCGGTGAGTTGGGCTGGGGAGCGGATGATGCGCGGATCGGTGTCGAGGAGCCGAGCGTAGATGTCCAGGCCCATGTCGAAGTCGACGTTGTCGGTCACGGCTGGGTCGATGCCAGCGAGGGTCGAGGCGGTTTGGAAAATGCGTTCGATGGAGCCGGCTTGGGCCGCTTGCTGGGAGACTTGGAGGATGGAGAAGAATTCAATGTCGATGTTTTGCCCGGCGATTTCTGGGGGCGGGGCCGGGAGGATCCGGGCACGGGACATGATGCCCCAGACGCGTTCGATCGCGGGCTGGAGGACTTCGAACCGGAGGCGATCGAGGACGGGCCCGAGCATGACCATGGATTCGGACTTGCGCATGTCCCATTCGACCGCGGTTATGTTGGATCGGGTTTCGAATTGGGAGGCGACTTGGAAGAGGTTGTTGTAGAAGGTGTCTTTGACTCGGGCTTGGACTTCTTTGATGTCTTCGGCGATGGCGGAGATGTCGGGCTTCCACGAGCCGTAGGCGGGTTTCATTCCGTCGTTGCCGGTGGTCATCATGCCTTGGAGGAAGGTCATGCCACCGGGCAGGAGGGAGGCGGGTTGGTTTTTCAATTGGGCGTCGGCGATGAGGGGCGGGTTGATGCCTTTGTCGATGCCTTGCGCCTTGCGGCGGGTTTCTTGTTGGAGTTGTTTGATATCAGGGAGGGCGTCCATGCCTGGGGAGCGGCCGTAAGGGTCGTTGGCGACTAGGTCCCATCGGCCGACGATGTGGGCGCGTTCGTTGAAGCCGCGTTTGCGAAGGAAGCCTTTGGAGATTGTGCCGCCCTGGGGGGTGGTGGTGCCACCCCATTCCCAGAAGGTCTCGCGGTATTTGAAATGGGCGGGGATGCCGTATTTCTCGGGATCCGTGTTGGGTTCGATCGCGTGGGCGATGATGACTTCGCGAGTGAGGTAGGCGCCCGAGGCGTTGTCGTAGGCGGTTTGGATCATCGAGGAGCAGTTTTCCCAACCGAACTCGTCGACGGTTTGGGAGATGGTGTAGGTGAATTCCCTATAGAAGATGACTGGGCGGTACTTGCCATCGATGTCGACGTAGTATTCGCCGAAGCAAGGGTTGATGCAGGTGATGACGTTGTCGAAGTCTTCGTAGATCAGCAGGGCGGCGGTGCCGAAGACCACGAGGTCGAAGAGGAACACGGCCATGGAGGTGTAGAAGCCGGAGGCCGCGAGGACGGCGTAGGTGAGTTCTTCACATTGCTTGAGCCAGATCGGGATCGGGCCGGATTGGGTCGAGTCGATCCGACCGTATTTGTACTTGATCCACGGGCGGGTTGGGGGGCACACACCGGAGAAGATACCTGCGGCGAGGTTGCGTGCCGCGAGGGTGCCGGTGGAGTCGAGTATATGCTGGTTGATTGGGGATCCGCGAGATTGCTGGTTCTGGGTTATGAGCCATTTGTAGCGCCTGGGGAGGATGAAGTCGGCCAACTCCCGGGCGTGGGTCCACCAAGAGTAGCGGTTGGAACGAAGGCCCAGGAGCCGCCCTTGTTGGAACGCACGCAGCTTCATATCCGACGCGGTTGCAGTGTCGGTGTTGCGGGCGAATTGGCGGTGGTCGACCAAGGCGTTCATCTGACAACCCTCAGCTTCTTGGCGCCTTTAGGCATTTTGCCAGTTTGCAAAGGGGTGCCTGTGGGGACTGGGGCCGAGAGCGATCCGGATTGGTGCAGATCCGCAGCGGCCATTAGGTAATGCGCTGGGGACACACCGCCCATTTGCTCGCCAACGGGGGCCGAGGGCATTTGGTCCGGGGGGAGCATTGGGGCCTGTGGCATCATTGGCCTACCAGTTGCTTGCCGGCCCCGGCGTTGTCATTCCCGGGCACTGCGGAGGAGTTCAGGTAGGATGGGGTGGCCGGTTTCTTGCTGGGTTTCTGCCCTTGGGGGGCCTGGGCAAACACCGGTGGCGGGGGCGGTGCGGATGGCATCGCGGGCAGGGCGGGTTGGGCAGGACCGGATAGCATGGTCATTATGCGGCCTCCATGAATTTTGGATCGAAGGGGTCGTATTCCGAGACGTGAAGAATGGGCTGGGGCCCTTCCCCACCGGCAGCGACATGGGGCATCAAGGGCCCGCCGAAGGTGAGCCAAAGCGCATCGAGGGAATCCAGATCGAGGTTCGGGTTGTCTTCGAGGAGTTCCTCTTTGGAAACCAGTTGGATCTCATCTCGGGAGTTGAAGGTATAGCGGATGGAAAGCATCGCGGTGCGCAGGTCGGAATCGTTCGGAAGGGCCCCGCCCGGGAGCCATGCGCGGCAGGCGCCGGCCATTGCGGCACGCATGTTGGCGTATTTTTCCCCGGAGGTGTTGCTCTGGGTGGAGGTGATGGAATCCTTCGCGCCGAATTGGATTTCCCAAACGTACATAGACTTAGCGCGGCAGTTGTCGACGACGCCGCCGCCGACGCCACCACCGTCGATGAAGATCCCATCCGAATGGAGCCGGAGCGAGTGGTCGAAGACATTGTTGGCTAGCTCGACGGTGGAGATGCCATTGTAGATCGAGCGACGAATGGACCTGGCATCGCGGCCCTTGCGGGGGTAGATCACGGAGTTGTTCCGCCCATAGCGGGCCACGTCGACCCCGAGGGCGAGTGGAGTCGAGGAGTCCACATGAACCTGCCGTTCGTCGGACATGGCGGCATCGATCTCGGAGGCGGAGAAGAACTCCATCAAGCCTTGGCGGGGGAACTGGCCCAGGATACGGATCCGGACGTAGTCGTTGTCCAGGCCGCCGTAGGATTTGATCAGGGCATCCAGACGCTTCTTATTAGTGATCGGCACCTCTCGGGAATCAATCTGATTCGTGTGCCAGAACGAAGCGAACTGACCGCCTTCAAAGCACTCCCGGAACCGGCCGAAGTTCCGTGTGGGGTTGCCAAAGGCGAGCCAGATCAACTGCGTGTCCGCGTCGGAAAATGCCCCTTCGGTGGTCTCCCAGATTATGTCTTCGATCTCCGACGCCTCGTCGAAGACGACGATCAGCCGGTTGCCCTTGTTGTGGAGCCCCGCGAAGGCCTGGGGGTTGGTCTTCGACCAAGGGATCATATCGATCCGCCAAGTGCGCTCGCGGGTGGGATCGCGGGAGAGGAGGGAGGTGGCCTTGAGTTCGAAGAACTGACGGATATCTGGCGCGAGGAGGTTGAACCACTTTCCTAGCTCAGCCCAGGTCTTGGTCTTCAGCTGGGTTTCGGTGTTCGCGGTGACCACCCCTCGGCAATCGGGGAAGGTGGTGAAGGCCCAGAGTACAAGCTGCGCCACGGTGGTGGACTTCGCGATGCCGTGGCCCGAAGCGGTGGCTTCGCAGATGGCCTCCTCTGGGGTGAGGAGCCCGAGGCGGACCCGTTCCATCAGTGCGATGGCCCAAGGCATCGGGCCGGAGAAGGCCTCTAGCGGGCCGGGTTGGCCCCAAGGGAACGCCCCCATGACCCAGGCGTAGGGGTCATCGCGGACAGAGGTGAGCCATTTAACTAGCTCTGGATGCATCCCCCCGGCCTTCCCCTAGCCAATGGCATGTAAGACTCAACCCGAAGGAAAGAGAGAACGGCGCCAATGGCCCCATGCCAGAAACCCTGTCAGCCATTCTCTCCCCCATCATCCCCCGAAGGCCCCGAAGGGACCAGCCGGGCCAACGGAGGTGATTCGGTCCGCACCGGCTCTGGGAGGGTGCGGTAGTTTGCCTTCGCGTCGATCACGTTGGACCGGCCCGTGCTGCGCCCGTATTGTTCCATGATCGCAGCGAAGTCGAAGATCTCGTTCTTCTGGGTGGTCTTCTTCCCGTAGCCGAAGCGATCGGCGCGATCGCCAATGCCTTTGAACAGCAGAGAGAGTGGGATCCGCTCTTGGGTCTCCTCAGCCTCATCGAGATGGTCCTCAACCATCCGCTCCATCCGCAGCATGTTCGAGGTGGCGGTGGAATAGAACTCATCCACCGCCTCGACAAAGGCCTCGTCGACCTTGGCCTTGTACTGAGTGACCAGTTCCTGAAAGGCCGGGCTGGCCCGCAGCTGCAAAAGCCGGGTCGACGAGTACCCAGTGCGGGAAAGGATCTCCCCAACCGGAACCCCAGCCGCAACCAACCTCGCCAAGCGATGATGCGTCTCCCTCATCGCCCTCGGCCTCCCCTGCGGCGGGCGGGGATCGCGGAGCGTCAGCATATCCTCCCGCGTGAGCGCACGCACTCCCAATACCCTCGGGGCGCGAGCCAACTTTCCGCGATGCAAGGTAGGCGTAGCCACAACGAAGCTCCTAAGCCAGATGCAATCCTATCCCAAGTGTATCAGATTCCTCAGGGTTTGTCAACCGGTACCCCTCAGTACCTTCCCAGGGTCCCACTAGCCGGCACTAGACCTCCCGGACCAAAAGCCGATATAATAATTTCCAATAGGGCGCATTTACAAAATCTCATTTTTTGCGGGGAGGAAGTCTGCGGCCACGGGCGAAGACAGAATTTTGGCCCCCCGGGTCTGAGCCGGAGGGCCTGTTGCATTGCGGTAGCTGCACTGCGGGATGAGGAATGAGGCTTTGCCTCAATCGTCAGGGCTAGTCCTTGGTGGCGAGGAGGGCGGAGTTGGCGGAGATGAAGGCCTCAAGCTGGGGGACTGCGGCGATCAGGCGTTCCCATTGGCCGCGATAGAGCGTGATCGGGAAGCGGCCAAGGCCATAGATCGAGATGGCCCCAGAGGTGCCGGTCATCTCGCCAGTCTTGGGGTCGGGCTTAGGCGCGGTGACTTTCATCGTGATGGGCTTGGCTTTGGAGGCTTCGGCCAGCTTCGCGGCCATCGCGGCCAGTTGCGCCTTGAGAGCTTCGTTCTCTTGAGAGAGGTTCGGGAGGATAGCCATGCTCGTATCTCCGGGAGTAGCGCCAGTTGGCGGGTTGCCGTGGCGACGATTGCAGGATGCGCCCCGATTGTGGCGCGATTAAGGCCGAAGGATCACGAAATGTTACAACGATGGTGCGTTGCAGCATGGTAAGACAGAGGGTGCAGTGCAGCATCGACTGGGCCAATCCCTTGCCGATCTGGCTAAGCGCCAACCTTCGCCATCCCATGTGACCCTGAAGTCCCCCAGATGGTACTCTGATGGTACTCTGATGCGGTCCCTCTGACACCCTTCCCCTCGTGACCCCTCTTGGTTCTAGGTCTAGACCTAGGTCATTAGACCTCCTCCTCTGTCTTCTCTCTCTCTCGAAGGAACGCACCTAGACCAAGAATAGGCCACC
>Ga0137412_10000444_pt1 | contig 28898 bp, 27 predicted proteins | sample CZODoug2_1_16fun_FD_122160 | JGI IMG/M metagenome (GOLD analysis project Ga0137412, IMG submission 122160) | Vadose zone soil fungal communities from Angelo Coast Range Reserve, California, USA - CZODoug2_1_16fungal (Hybrid Assembly) | ecosystem: Environmental > Terrestrial > Soil > Vadose zone...
CACGCTGCCTACCGTCTTTCTCGACGAGTGGGTTTGCGAGGGGGTAGGCAGCGACGAGTGTGCACCGGATGGGCGCGCGCGGATTGCTGCCTGGGCTGCTCGTCCTGGCGCTGGCGACGTGCCTGGCGGCATGCGCTAAGGGATCTGGTCACCCGCAGCAGCAGTCAAGCGCGCCGCCAGCGTCCAAGACCGTCTGGGACAAGACGTTGTCCTGGGCCCTCGCGCACTGGGCCGACCTGACCGCCGCGCAGCGCTCGGCTACAGCGGGGTGATCGACCCGGTCAGGTGCGGCTTGCCGGACTTGGCGTTGCGCACGTCGAGCGCCCAGTTCTGGTCGTCGCGCGCGGCAACGAGCGACACGGTTGACGGCAGCAGCACCGGCGTCTTGAACGCGACGTCGACCGAGAACGCCTCGGGCAATCGTGCCTCGACGGCCGCCAGCGTCCGGGCCTTGACCCACATGCCGTGCGCGATGGCTCGGGGGAAGCCGAACGCGCGGGCGGTGAGCGGGTGCAGGTGGATGGGGTTGCGGTCGCCGGAGACGGCCGCGTAGCGCCGGCCGATGTCGCCGGGCACCCGGATCAGGGCGGCCGGGCCGTCGGGCGGCGTCGTGGGGTGGTGGGGCGGTCTCGGCTTGCTCTGCTTACCTCTACGCAAATAGGTGCTGCGCGAGCGCCACACCGTCTCGTCGCCGACCGTCGCTGTAGCGAGCAGGTCGACCGTGCGGCCGGCGTCGTGCGGGCGCAGGTCAGCGGCATGCACGCGCAGGGATACGACCTCGTCCACTCGGATCGGACGGCGCTGCTCGATCACGTTGGCCAGGTGCACCAGCCCGGTGAGCGGGAACGGGAAGGCCTGGTCGACCATGATCGAGACCGCGAGGGGAAACGCCAGCACGTGCAGGTACGTCGGCGGCAACTCGTCACGGATCCGGAACGCACACACGCGCTGGTACGCCGCGAGATGCTCGACGTCGATCGCCTGGTCGCGCAATGCCACGTCGGTGGCAGGCAGCTGGTCGCCGTGATGCCACGGCCCCGTTACCACCGCCCGGGCATAGAGCCCCAACAGGTTCGGCACCTCGTCCAACTCGATCGTGCAACCTTCGGCCGCGTCGGGCGGCCGAGGGTTGCTCAATCGGGTGGTCATGGCCCGGGTCATGCCCCGACGAGGTTCTGCCCGCACACCCGCAGCACCTGCCCGTTGATGCCGCCGGCGCTCGGCGAGGCCAGCCAGGCCACTGCCTCGGCGACGTCCACCGGCAGGCCGGCCTGTTGCAGCGAGTTGAGCCGGCGGGCCACCTCCCGGGTGGCGAACGGCATCGCGTGCGTCATGTCGGTGTCGATGAACCCGGGCGCGATCGCGTTGATCGTGGCCTCGCGCCGGGCGAACGCCGACGCATACGACCGGACCATGCCGATGATGCCGGCCTTGCTGGCGGCGTAGTTGGTCTGGCCGCGGTTGCCCGCGATGCCGCTGGTGGACGCCAGGCACACGACCCGGGCCCCGTCGTGCAGCACGGTGCTGCCGAGCAGGACGGTGTTGATGCGCAGCTGCGCCTCGAGGTTGACAGCCAGCACGGAATCCCACTGCTCGGGTTTCATGTTGGCGAGCAACCGGTCGCGGGTGATGCCGGCGTTGTGCACGACGATGTCGACGCCGCCGTGGCGTTCACCGAGATGGCTGAGCAGGGTGGCCGGTGCTTCGGGGCGGGCGATGTCCAGCTGCAGGGTGGTGCCGCCAATGCGGTTGGCCACCCGCGCCAGGCCCTCGCCGGCAGCGGGCAGGTCGGCGACGATGACGTGGGCGCCGTCGCGGGCGAGTACGTCGGCGATGGCCGAGCCGATGCCCCGCGCCGCGCCCGTTACGAGCGCGATCTTGCCGTCGAGCGGCCGGACCGGATCCGCCGGCGCCGCGCCGCCACCGACCCGGATCAGCTGCCCATCCACATAGGCCGAACGCCCGGACAGCAGGAACCGCAGCGCCGACTCGGGCGACGCGTCGCCCTCGATCAGCACGAGGTTGGCCGTCGCGCCGGCGCGCAGCTCCTTGCCGAGCGAGCGGACGATGCCGTCGAGCGCCTGCCGGGTCGCGTCGACCACCGGGTCGCTGCCCTCGGGGGAGCGGCCGAGCACGATCACCCGTCCGGACGGGCCCAGCCGGCGCAACGCCCCGGCGAAGAAGTCGCGCAGCACTGCCAGGTCGCGTATCTCGTTGGCGTCGGTGGCGTCGTAGACCAGGCCGGCCCACCTGGCCTCGGCGGCGTCGGCGGCGTCGGCGTCGCGGACGTCGACGCCGGCCGCCTTCAGCACACCCGCGAGCCCGGCCAGCACCGGGGCACCCGATCCACCCAGCAGCAACGGTCCGGGCAAGAGCGGATCGCCGACGTGGTAGCGGCGCAGCACCTCGGGTCGTGGCAGCCCCAGCCGCGACGCAACCGTCTTGCCCATCCCGGAATTGACCAAGTTCAGATACCGATCGCTCATGCTGCCTCCAAGATCGCGACGACGCCTTGCCCGCCGGCCGCGCAGATCGAGATGAGGCCCCGTCCCGATCCCTTCTCGTGCAGCAGCTTGGCCAGTGTGGCGACGATGCGCCCGCCCGTCGCGGCGAACGGATGACCGGCAGCCAACGACGAGCCGTTCACGTTGAGCTTCGACCGGTCGATGGTGCCCAGCGGCTCGGCGAGGCCCAGCCGGTTCCGGCAGAAGTCCGGGTCCTCCCACGCGGCGAGCGTCGCCAGCACCGTCGAGGCGAACGCCTCGTGGATCTCGTAGAAGTCGAAGTCGGCCAGGGTGAGCTTGTTGCGTTCGAGCAGTCGGGGCACGGCGTACACCGGCGCCATGAGCAGGCCGTCCTCGCGGCGGTCGCCGTGCACGTAGTCGACCGCGGCCGTCTCGCCGTCGACGACGTGAGCCAGCACCGGCAGGTTGCGCTGCGCGGCCCACTCATCGGTGGCCAGCAGCACGGTGGACGCGCCGTCAGTCAGCGGCGTCGAGTTGCCGGCCGTCATCGTGGCGCCCTCGCCGCGTCCGAACACCGGCTTGAGCTTCGCGAGCTTCTCCAACGACGAGTCCGGACGCAGGTTCTGATCGCGGGCCAGCTTCAGGAACGGCGTGACCAGATCGGCGAAGAAGCCGCGGTCGTAGGCGGCGGCCAGGTTGTGGTGGCTGGCGACGGCCAGCTCGTCCTGCGCCTCGCGACCGATCCCCCACTCGGCCGCGGTGATCGCCGCGTGCTCGCCCATCGAGAGCCCGGTCCGCGGCTCAGCGTTGCGCGGGATGGACGGCTTGAGCTGCCCGGGACGCAACCCGCCGAACGCCCGCAACCGGCCGCCGAGTGAGCGGGCCCGGTTGACGTCGAGCAGCACCTGCCGCAGGTCCTCGTTCACGGCGATCGGGGCGTCGGACACGGTGTCGACGCCGCCGGCGATGCCGGCTTCGATCTGCCCGAGCGCAATCTTGTTGGCGACGAGCAGCGTCGTCTCGAGCCCGGTTCCGCAGGCCTGCTGTACGTCGTAGGCCGGCGTCGACGCTGACAGGCGCGAGCCGAGCACCGCCTCGCGGGTCAGGTTGAAGTCGCGGCTGTGCTTCAGGACGGCGCCGGCGGCCACCTCGCCGAGACGCTCGTCCTGCAGGCCGAAGCGGGCGATCAGGCCGTCGAGGGTGGCGGTGAGCATGTCCTGGTTGGACGCGTGCGCGTACGGCCCGTCGGCGCGGGCGAAGGGGATGCGGTTGCCGCCGACTACGGCGGCGCGGCGTGTGGACACCGGGTGTCCTCTCGAAGAATTGGCTGTTACAACAGTTAACGTTATCTAGTACCGTCCGTAACGTGAAGCGTCCTGTGGCGAGGACTACGGCCGCAGTCACCGAAGTGGTCGGGGCGGTGGCCCGGGGACGCAAGGACGGGCGCAGCGCGCGCTGGGCCGAGCACCGTGCCGCCCGGCGCGGCGAACTGATCGAAGCGGCCATGGGCGCGATCCGTGAGTACGGCCCCGGCGTCGGCATGGACCAGATCGCCCGCGCGGCCCGCACCAGCAAGCCCGTCATCTACCGCTACTTCGCCGACAAGGCCGACCTGTACCGAGCCGTCGTCACCCAGACGGCCGGGACGCTGCTGGAACGCGTCGTCACCGCCCTGGACGGCGTCACCGACCCGCGGGCCGAGCTCGCCGCGGGCGTCGACGCGTTCCTGTCCATGCTCGAGGAGGACCCCGAGCTGTACCGGTTCGCGGTCAGCCGGCCGATCGATCGCGATGCCGACGACGTGGTGCGCGACTACACGAGCACCATCGGCGAGATCATCACCCAGCGGCTGCGAGGCCATCTCGCCGAGCACGGGCGTGATCCCGCCGCGGCCCAGCCCTGGGGCATCGCCACGGTCGGCTTCCTACGCGCCGCCGGCGACTGGTGGATCGACCACCACGACGACATGACCCGCCGTCAGCTCGCCGACTACCTCACCTCGCTGCTGTGGGGCGGCGCGGCCGGGGTGTACGCGCTCGGCGGCGTCGAGGTCGACAACCGGCCGTCCGAATACCTGTTCCCGGCGCTATGACCGTCCTCAGTCGTTGATCAAGAGGGAGAAGTGGTCGCTCTGGTAGCCACTTCTCCCTCTTGATCACTGGGATAGGAGCGCCGATGACCGAGCGAGTCGCCTCCGAGGAACTGCGGGCGCACCTGGACGGGCGGTGGGGCGCCGTCCGGGACGCCGCCCGGACCCTGCTCGCCGATCCGCGGTTCGTGCCGTCGCTCGGGACGGTGGACGAGCAGCGCACCCGGACGTTCGACCGGCTGCGCCTGCTGGCCGACGCCGGCGTCTCGCGGCTGGGCTTCCCGAAGGAGTACGGCGGCCTGGACGACCTGGGCGGATCGATCACCGGCTTCGAGATGCTGGCGATGGGCGACCTGTCGCTGCTCGTCAAGGCCGGCGTGCAGTTCGGACTGTTCGGCGGGGCGATCCTGCAGCTGGGCACGTCGCCGCACCACGAGCGGTACCTACCCGACGTCATGTCGGTGGCCCTGCCCGGGTGCTTCGCGATGACCGAGACCGGCCACGGCTCTGACGTCGCAGCGCTGCGGACGACGGCGACCTACGACGCCGGCGAGTTCGTGATCACCACACCGGACGACGCCGCGCGCAAGGACTACATCGGCAACGCCGCCCGCGACGGCCGCGCCGCCGTGGTGTTCGCCCAGTTGATCACCGCCGGGCAGGAGCGGGGCGTGCACGCGTTCGTCGTGCCGATCCGGGGCGCCGACGGGGCGCCACTGCCCGGCGTCCGCATCGAGGACTGCGGCCCCAAGGCCGGGCTCAACGGCGTCGACAACGGGCGGCTGTGGTTCGACGGCGTGCGTGTCCCGCGCGAGAACCTGCTCAATCGCTACGGCGACGTCGCCCCGGACGGGTCGTACTCGACGCCGATCGACAACCCCGCGCGCCGTTTCTTCACCATGCTCGGCACGCTCATCCAGGGCCGGATCAGCGTCGCCGGCGGAGCGGGCAGTGCCACCAAGGTCGCGCTCGCGATCGCCGTCCGATACGCCGAGGTACGGCGGCAGTTCACCGCCCCGGGCCGCGACGACGAGATCGTGCTGCTCGACTACCTGGCCCACCAGCGCCGCCTGCTGCCCGCGCTGGCCCGCAGCTACGCGCTGCATTTCGCCCAGGGTGAGCTGATCGCCGCCCTGCACGACGACTTCGGCGACGACGAGCGGCGGCGTCCACTCGAAGCTCGAGCCGCTGCCATCAAGGCGGCAGCGACGTGGCACGCGACTGCCACCATCCAGATCTGCCGCGAGGCGTGCGGTGGCGCGGGCTATCTCGTCGAGAACCAGCTGCCTCGCCTGAAGGCCGACACCGACGTCTTCACCACCTTCGAGGGCGACAACACGGTGCTGCAGCAACTGGTGGGCAAGGAACTGCTCACCGCCTACCGGTCACAGTTCGGCGAGCTCGACTTCCTGGGCCTGATCCGCTTCGTCACCGATACCGCCGTCGACACGGTCGTCGAGCACACCGCCGCGCACCGGATCATCCAGCGCCTGCTCGATGCGGCACCGGGCCCGGATGCGGATCTGCGCGATCGGGCCTGGCACGTCGAGCTGTTCGAGTGGCGCGAGAAGCACCTGCTGGACACGGTGGCCCGACGGCTACGCCGAGCGGGCGACGGCGCCGACGGGTTCGCCGCGTTCAACGCCACCCAGGATCACCTGCTGCGGGCGGCACGAGCTCACGCCGATCGATTGTTGCTCGAGGCGTTCGTCGCCGGCATCGACTCGGCCGCGCCGAGCCTGCAGCCGCTGCTGGCTCAGGTCTGCGACCTGTTCGTGCTGTCGACGATCGAGGGCGACCGGGCCTGGTTCATCGAGCACGGCCGCCTGTCCACCCAGCGCAGCAAGGCCGTGATCGCGATGGTCGACTCGCTGTGCGGTGAGCTGCGCCCGCACGCGTCCACGCTCGTCGACGGCTTCGGCATCCCGGACGCCTGCATCACCGCGCCGATCGCTACCCGCTCTGGCGCAGCTCGGGGGTGAGCCCCCGCACCTCCACCGCCCGGACGATGAACCGCGCGTAGCCCGTTGCGACGTGCGCGGCGAACACCACGAGGTCGTCGCTGACCTCGACCAGCTGGGGACGTCCGTGCCCGTCGCCCCAGGCGTTACGAGCCTTGCGGACCGCGCTGGCAATCTGGTTGGCCGCCTGCAGGAAGTGCTCGGCGATCTCCTGCTCGTCCTTGTCCCGCGCGGGCGAGGCCAGCCCCAACGCCTTGTGGGCGGCGCTGGTCAGGTGACCGAACGGCGTGCCCGGCGGCGGCTCGGGCTCGCCGGCCCGGGAGATCGCCCAGCGAGCGGCGGCCTCCATCAGCTCCTTGGCCCGGCCCAGGGCCGCCTGCGGATCCGCGCCGACGGCGAGCCACAGCTTGTCCATGTAGAGCGGCAGCGATTCGAACCCAGCCGATTCCTCGTCGGAGGCGAAGGGATGTTCGCGCAACCACCGGACCTGCCGGGTGCGTTCCACCGATTCGGGGGTCCGGGCCACGAGCTCAGCCACCTCGGGGATCAACTCGATGTCCATGTTGACGCCGCGGATCCGCCGCTGGCGTAGCGCCAGGACGGTCGCGCACCGCAGCAGCGCCTCCTCGTGCGGGTTGGGGGCCGGGAAGTCGCCGAGCAGGCGCAGCGCGATCTTGTCCTGCCGATCCATCCGCTCGCGGTAGCGCACGACGGTCGAGCAGTCCCTGACCAGCCGGCCCAGCTCGTCGATCTCCTCGACCGTCGCGATCGGGATCTCCCGGGCCAGCTTCGTGGGAAACTTCGTGAGATCGGCGGACGGCAGGAGTCGCAGCGCGGTGGCGATCTCGTGTTCGATGCCGACCAGCGCGTCGACGACCGGATCGAGGACGTCGACAGTCGTCTCGCCCCATTGGGGAGACAGCCGCTTCCACACCCGGCGCAGGTCATCGCGATGCTCGCGGAGCAGGTCGCAGTCGTTGCCGTTGCGGGGCCGCAGCTGCAGCTCGCGAAACGTCCGCCCGCTCACCGCGCAGGAGAAGCCGGTGCACCGCAACACGGCCGCGCTCACGGCGGGCAGGCCCTCGCCGGCCAGCTGCACGGTCATCCGGGCCAGGGTCAGCGCGACACCGTCGACGTTGAACCGATCGGCCGGAGCCGAGTCGTCGAGGGCCACGACAGACATGTGCAAGATCATAGAATCGGTAACCGAACCTGTACAGCCGGTAGCCGGCCCGTCACGACCCCGCCGCCCGGTCGAGCCGTCGGATCGGGCAGGCTGGACGTATGACCCAAGACGTGTGGACCGCAGTGGACAACTACTTCGACGGCGCGCTGGCGCCGTCTGATCCGGTGCTCGACGCGGCACTGAAGGCGACCGAGGCCGGCGGATTGCCGAGCATCCAGGTCAGCATCGCGCAGGGTAAGCAACTGCACCTGCTCGCGCGGTCGGTCGGCGCGCGGCGCATCCTCGAGGTCGGCACGCTGGGTGGCTACAGCGCGATCTGGCTGGCCCGCGCCCTGCCCGCCGACGGACAGCTGATCACGCTCGAGGTCGACCCGCATCACGCCGAGGTCGCCACCGCCAACCTGGCCAACGCCGGGCTGGCCGATCGGGCCGAGGTCCGCGTCGGACCGGCCATCGAGACGTTGCCGCAGCTGGAAGGCCCGTTCGACTTCGCGTTCATCGACGCCGACAAGGCCAGCAACGCCGACTACTTCGCCCACGCGGTGCGACTGTCGCGACCGGGCACGGTGATCGTGGTCGACAACGTCGTGCGCGGCGGGGCGGTCGTTGAGGCCGGCGCCAGCAACGCTGCCGTGCAGGGTGTGCGCCGCCTCGTCGACGCGGTCGCCGCGGAGACCCGGGTATCGGCCACGGTGATCCAGACCGTCGGCACCAAGGGCTACGACGGCTACCTGTTCGCCCTCGTCACGGACTGACCCGCCCCGTCCTTCCTCGATCGGGCAACGTTCGGCGGCGTCACACCGCCGAACGTTGCCCGATCGACGCGCTTTACCGGCGTAGCTGATCGTTCACACATGGGTTACATACGTCGCGTATGTTTGCGCGTGTCTCGCGCTGATGTATCGTGGTGATACATCACGTCGAGATAGCTCGGAGGAAGGCGATGCTCGAGATCGCGGTCCTCGGGTTGCTCAACGAGAGCCCGATGCACGGGTACGAGCTGCGCAAGCGGCTCGCTGTCCTGCTCGGGGCGTTCCGAGCGTTCTCCTACGGCTCGCTCTACCCGTCGCTGCGGCGGTTGTCCGAAGCCGGGTGGATCACCGAGGAGGCACCGGACGCAGCACTAGGCGCGCCGACGAAGTCGCGCCGCGGTAAACGGGTCTATCGGCTGACGGCCGACGGCAAGGACCACTTCGCCGAACTGCTGGCCGAGGTCAGCCCGGAGGCATTCGACGACGAGGGCTTCGGGGCCCGGCTGGCGTTCTTCGCGCAAACGCGCTCGGACGTCCGGCTGCGGATCCTCGAGGGACGGCGGCGGCGGGTCGAGGAGCGACGCGAGGGCATGCGCTCATCGCTGGCTCGTACCCGGGAACGGCTCGACCGCTACACGCTTCAACTGCAAGAGCACGGCTTGGAGTCGGCAGATCGCGAGGTCCGCTGGCTCACCGAGCTGATCGAAGACGAGAAGTCACCCAATACAAAGGAGGCGCCCTGATGGGCAACATTCGCGTCGGTATCGTCGGCGTGGGCAACTGCGCTGCGTCGCTCGTTCAGGGCGTCCACTACTACCGGGACGCCGACCCAGCGCAGAAGGTCCCCGGGCTGATGCACGTCGAGTTCGGCCCGTACCACGTCCGCGACATCGAGTTCGTCACCGCGTTCGACGTGGACGCCAAGAAGGTCGGTCGCGATCTCTCCGAGGCCATCCTGGCCAGCGAGAACAACACCATCAAGCTCTGCGACGTGCCACCGCTCGAGGTGCCGGTGCAGCGCGGCCACACCCTCGACGGGCTGGGCAAGTACTACCAGGAGACGATCGAGGAATCCGACGAGGAGCCGGTCGACGTCGTCGCGGCACTGCGCGAGGCCAAGGTCGACGTGCTGATCTGCTACCTGCCGGTGGGCTCGGAGGACGCGGCGCGCTTCTACGCGCAGTGCGCCATCGACGCCGGGGTGGCCTTCGTCAACGCGCTGCCGGTGTTCATCGCCGGCACTCCGGAGTGGGCCAAGAAGTTCGAGGACGCGGGCGTGCCGATCGTCGGCGACGACATCAAGTCGCAGGTCGGCGCCACCATCACGCACCGCGTGCTGGCCAAGCTGTTCGAGGATCGCGGTGTCGAACTGCAGCGGACGATGCAGCTCAACGTCGGCGGCAACATGGACTTCAAGAACATGCTCGAGCGCGAGCGCCTGGAGTCGAAGAAGATCAGCAAGACCAACGCCGTCACCTCACAGATACCCGACCGCGACCTCGGCAAGCGCAACGTCCACATCGGCCCGTCGGACTACGTGGCCTGGCTGGACGACCGCAAGTGGGCCTACGTGCGCCTGGAGGGCAAGGCCTTCGGCGACGTGCCGCTGAACCTCGAGTACAAGCTCGAGGTGTGGGACTCCCCGAACTCGGCCGGCGTGATCATCGACGCGCTGCGGTGCGCCAAGATCGCTCTCGACCGGGGCATCGGCGGGCCGATTCTCTCGGCGTCGAGCTACTTCATGAAGTCGCCGCCCGTGCAGTACTTCGACGACGAGGCCCGCGATGCCGTCGAGAAGTTCATCAAGGGCGAGGTAGAGCGGTAGCTCGCACGCCACGTGATCTTCCTGCGCTTGCAGCCGTACGAGGCAGCCGGCGCAGGAAGATCGCAAACCCTGGGTGATCTTCCTGCATACTCGGCCCGAGAAGGCTCTTGGCGCAGGAAGATCGCCCGGCGGCGAACAGGTTAGTTGAGGCCCAGTTCCCTGGGGTAGCTCGACAGCAGCCGTAGTGGGGCGGGCTGGCGGCGCAGCACGTGGCGCCACAGCGCCTTCGGCTCGGTGGTGAACGCGTCGTCGAGCAACCCCTCGACGACGTACCACGAGCCCGCCTCCATCTCGTCGGCCAATTGCCCGGGCGCCCAGCCGGAATGTCCGGCGAACACGCGCAGCCGGGCGGCCGAATCGTGGATGGCATCCACGTCACCGTCGAGGTCGACCGTCGCCAACGCGCCAGAGACCCGCCGTACGCCCGGCTCCTCGTCGGAGTGGCGTCCCTTGAGCTGGGCCAGGCACAGCGCGCCGTCGGGCATGACCGGTCCGCCGCCGAAGATGACGGCCGGCTCACTGACGACGTCCTGCCAATCCGGCAGCACCGACCCGACGGGCGTGTGACTCGGTCGGTTGATGACCACCCCGACCGTCCCGCCGCCGTCGTGCTCGAGCACGTAGATGATCGTGCGCGCGAACGTGGGTTCGTTGAGGCTGGTGCTGGCCACGAGCAACCGCCCGGACTCGGGCGCGAGACCCGACCACGCGCACGGGGTCGATTGCTCGGCAGGCACGGTACATATCTTGCCGAATACCCGAACGTGCTGCGCGACGTGTATCGCTACGGTCACTGGTGTGCACGCAAACGGGCACCTGCGCGCGGCGCTGCGCCGCCCCGACTTCCGCCGGCTCTACTCGGTGCGGCTGCTCGGGCAGTTCGGCGACGGCGTGTTCCAGGCGTCCCTGGCCGGTGCGGTGCTGTTCAACCCGGAGCACCAGGCCCACGCGGCCGACGTCGCGGCCGGGTTCGCTGTGGTGCTCTTGCCCTACTCGTTCATCGGCCCCTTCGCCGGGGTGCTGCTCGATCGGTGGTGGCGCCAGCGCGTGCTGGTCATCTCCAACATCCTGCGCGCGATCGGGGTCGCGGCAGTGGCCGGTGAGATCGCCCTCGGATTGCACGGGCAGCCGTTCTACGCCAGCGCCCTGGTCGTCGTATCGGTGAACCGGTTCTTCCTGTCCGCACTGTCGACGGGGCTGCCGCACGTGGTCGAGCCGAGGGACCTCGTGACCGCCAACGCGCTGTCGACGACGAGCGGGGCCATCGCGACCACGCTCGGCGGCGGCGCGGCCATCGGCGTCCGCGGGATCATCGGCGGGCATAGCGCCGAGTACGCCGCGATCGCCGTCGCCGCGGCGTTGCCGTATCTCGCCTCCTCGTTCGCGGCCCGTCGCTTCGATCGCAAGGCCCTCGGCCCGGACGATGTCGAGCGGGGCAACCGGCAAACCGTCGGCGACGTCGCCCGCGGTCTGCTGGCCGGCGGCCGGCACATCGCTGCCCGCAAACCCGCGCTCTACGCGCTGATCATGATCGGGTGCCACCGCTTCTGCTACGGCATCAGCACCGTGTGCGCACTGCTCCTGTACCGCAACTACTTCCACGACGAGGGCATCCTGCGTGCCGGGCTGGCCGGCATCGGGCAGATCCTCGCGATGGTAGCGATCGGGTCGGGGGTCGCGGCGCTGCTCACCCCCGGAGCGACGCGCCGGTTCGGCTTCGTGCGCTGGCCGGCGCTGCTGCTGGGGGTTGCGGCCGCGGCCGAGATCGGCTTCGGGTTGCCCTACACGATGGCGTTGTTGCTGCTCGCCGGCTTCGTGCTCGGCTTCGCCGCCCAGGGCATCAAGATCAGCGTCGACACGCTCCTGCAGCAGACCGTCACCGACGACTTCCGGGGACGCGTGTTCTCCCTCTACGACACGCTGTTCAACATCACCTTCGTCGGCGCCGCCGTCGCGACCGCCATCCTGCTGCCCGACACCGGCTACTCGCCGACGTCGGTCATCGTGCTCGGCGTGGTTTACGCCGTGACCGCGGTGACCTATCTGCGGATCGCCGGGCGGCTACCCGCGCCGGACACGTCCGGGCCGGCGGCGGTCGCTACTGCTGGTCGGCCGCCCACCTCTTGAGCTCCTCGACGGCCCGGTCGTAACCCAGCGGACCGTGCTCCATCCGCGACGCGAGCAGGTGCTTGTACGCGCGGCCCACCATCGGCCCGGCCGGGATGCCGAGCACCGCCATGATCGCGTTGCCGTCCAGGTCGGGACGGATCGAGTCGAGCTCCTCCTGCTCGCGAAGCTGCGCGATCCGCTCCTCGAGCGCGTCGTAGGCGCTCGACAACGCCGCCGCCTTGCGTTTGTTGCGGGTCGTGCAGTCGGAGCGGACGAGCTTGTGCAGCCGGGGAAGCAACGGGCCGGCGTCCACCACGTAGCGGCGCACCGCCGAGTCGGTCCACTCGCCACGTCCGTACCCGTAGAAGCGCAGGTGCAGGAAGACCAGTTGCGCAACGTCGTCGACGATGTCCTTCGAGTAGCGCAGGGCCCGCAGCCGGACACGGGCCATCCGGGCGCCGACCGCCTCGTGGTGGTGGAACGTCACCCGCCCGTCGGACTCGAAGCGTCGGGTCGCGGGCTTGCCGATGTCGTGCAGCAGCGCCGCCCAGCGCAACACCAGGTCCGGAGACTCTTCCAGGTCGATCGCCTGGTCGAGCACCTGCAGGGTGTGCGCGTAGACGTCCTTGTGCTGACCGTGCTCGTCGGCAGCCATCCGCAGGGCGGGCAACTCGGGCAGGACGTGATCGGCGAGCCCCGAGTCGACCAGCAGCTGCAAACCCTCGCGGGGGGCGACGCCCAGCAGCAGCTTGGACAGTTCGGCCTGGACGCGTTCCACGCTGATGCGCGAGATCTCGCCGGCCATCGCCGTCATCGCGGCGCGCACCTCGGGCGCCACGGTGACACGCAGAGTCGACACGAACCGGGCCGCCCGCAGCATCCGGAGAGGATCGTCGGCGAAGGACTCCTCCGGTGTGCTCGGGGTGCGCAGCAAGCCCCGGGCGAGGTCGGCCAGCCCGCCGAACGGGTCGGTGAAGGTGTGCTCACCGGTCACCGACAGCGCCATCGCGTTCATGGTGAAGTCGCGCCGCCGCAGGTCGTCGACGAGGGAGTCGCCGTAGGCCACTTCGGGACGGCGAGTGATGCGGTCGTAGCGGTCGGCCCGAAATGTCGTGATCTCGCACTGCCGCTCATTCAGGTGGACGCCCACGGTGCCGAACTCGATGCCGGTCGTCCACATCGGACCGAAGCCGGAGACGATGCGCACGATGTCATCCGGCCGGGCGTCGGTGGTGAAGTCGAGGTCGTCATCGGCGCGGCCCATCAGGGCGTCCCGGACGGTGCCGCCGACCAGATGCAGCTCGTGGCCCGCCTCCCGGAACGCGGCGCCCAGACGCTGCGCCTCCTCGGGAATGGCGATCAGATCAGCAGGTCCACGGGCGGTCACGGAATCCACCCCGCCGACGCGGATCTCCGTCTCGCGCAAGCGCTCACCGCGGCCACGCTACCGGCCGGGCCGCTACCATCGGCGCATGTCCCGAGGCTCCAACTCGCCGTCGCCACGGCGCTCGGGCGGCAAGGACGCAGGCAAGCAGGCTGGCAAGGACCAGACACCACGGAAACGGCGCAGCCGGGCCAAGCTGAAACGCGTCGACGAGACGAGCGCCGGCGGTCTGGTCGTCGACCTGGATGGTGACGTGCCGCGCGGCGCCCTCATCGGCCGCGTCGATCGGCGCGGCCGGCTGCTGTGGTCGTTGCCCAAGGGGCACGTCGAACCCGGCGAAACCGCCGAGCAGGCCGCAATCCGGGAGGTCGAGGAGGAGACCGGCATCAGCGGCGAGATCCTCGCCAGCCTCGGCACGATCGACTTCTGGTTCATCGCGGACGGGCGGCGCGTGCACAAGACCGTCCACCACTTCCTACTCCGCGCCGTCGGCGGCGAGCTCTCCGACGCCGACATCGAGGTGACCGAGGTGGCGTGGGTGCCGCTTCCGCAGATCACCGAGCAGCTCGCCTACCCCGACGAGCGGGGACTGGTGGACGCGGCCGGCCGGCTGCTCGCGGAGACCGCGTGAGGGTGGGGCGGATCCCGAGTCGGATCGTCGCGGGCGCTGGGGCCATCGTCGCCCTGATGTCGAGCACCGTGCTCGTCGGCGCCGGCCCGGCCGGTGCGCAACCCACCCTGGACGATCAGAGCGTGACCGTGGCCGTTTCCGACATGTCGCCCACGACCCCGACGTTCACCGCAACGCCCAGCCCACTCACGATCACGCTGGCGCTCACCAACACCACCGACCAGCCGCTCTACAACGCCCGCATCGATGTCGATCGTGACGCGCCCGTCACCCAGCAGAAACTGCTCGAAGCGCTGATGGCCAAGCCGGCGCCGAGCCAGGACCCGAGCGTGCTCTCGCAGCTGACGCCCCTCCCGCTGGATTCTCCACTGAAGCCGCACGAGACGCGGCGGCTCACCTACAAGACCACGACGAGCACCGCCAACGACCCGGGCGGCAAGAACATCTGCCTGTGCTTCGAGAACGGCGGCGGCGTCTACCCGATCAACTTCACCGCCTTCGCCGCCGCCGAGCAGGACGGCGTCACCACCCAGGTCGGCTTCGGCCAGACGTACCTGCCGGCCTTCAAGGACGCGCCCACGCCGCTGCCCGTGAGCTGGGTGTGGCCGCTCATCGACCGTCCGCACCAGGTCGACGGCACTACCTTCATCGACGACGACCTGGCCGCATCGGTCAAGCCCGGCGGACGCCTGGACCGAGCACTGCAGGTCGTCGAGGGCGTCGCCTCCAAGGTCCACCTGACCCTCGTCGTCGACCCGGAACTGATCGACGAACTGACGACGATGAGCACGCGCTACTTCGTCACTGTGAACGGCAAGCGGGTCGAGGGTACCGGCACCGCGTATGCGCAGAACTGGCTGAAGCGGCTGAAGTCCGTGATCGCCATGGCCCCGTCCACGCAGGTGAGCCTCACCCCGTACGCCGATCCGGACATCGACGCGATCACCGCCGCCGGCCTGACCTGGTCGGACAACTTCGGTCCCCAGCAGCTGCAGCGGGTGCAGGTCGCGCTGGCCAATGCGGCCGACAGCGACGTGGCCTGGCCGGCGGACGGGACAGTCACGCCGAACGCGCTACGTCAGCTGCTCAGCCGGCGTACCTCGGTGGTGGTGCTGAACGATGCCGCGCTGCCCGGGACGAACCCGGATCAGCCGAACCCGGTCGGCCTGGCGCCGATCCCTGCGCAGTACGGCGGACCGGGCACGGTGGCTGCGGTCACCGACGGCAACGTGCAGTCCTTGTCCGACTCGGTGCTGAAGCAGGGCGGCGGCCCGGCGAAGCTTGCACCGCTCGTCGCCGAGCTGGCGGTCCGCGCCGCCGAAAATCCGAACGACCCCAAGTACGTCGCGATCACCGCTGATCGGTACGTGGACGCGTCACCGGCCGGCGCGACCCGGGCGATCCTCGCGACGGCACGCACTCCGTGGTCGACCTCGATGACCCTCGACGAGGCGGCCCACGACATCGCCCCCGTCGATCACGGGCAGCTCGTGACACCCGGCACCGAGCTGCAGGTCCCGCAGCCGATCATCGACGCCGCCCGCTCGGCCTCGCAGTTCATCCAGTCGTTCAGCAGCGCCTTGAGCACGTCCGACGCCAACGCGCTGCTCGGCGGGCTGCCGGCAGCCATCCAGCGCACCGAGTCCTCGGCCTGGCGGACCGACCCGCAACACGGCTACACCTTCGCCGGACAGCTCAACGCCGCGATCGGCGGGTGGCGCTCCGGCGTGTACATCGTGCGTCCGTCCAGCGGTTCCTACACCCTCGCCTCGAACGACGCGCCGTTGCCGATCACGATTGTCAACACGCTGCCGGTGAACGTGCGGGTGCGGGTGCGGGTGTCCACTGCCAACGGCGTCGCTGGCTTGCGCTCCGATGACGCCCATGTACAGACGATCCCCGCGGCCCCGTCGGCGACGAGCCCCACCCGCAGCACACTGAAGCTCCAGACGCACGTCCAGCGCGCCGGCACGTTCCAGGTGTACGCCGAGCTCCTCGCACCCGACGGCACCGGGCTCGGCCGACCGGTCGCCCTGTCGATCCACTGCACGGCCCTCGGCGCTGTCGGGGTGATCATCACTGCGGTGGCCGGCGGCGTGCTGGTGCTGGCACTGGCCATTCGGGTCACGCGGCGCATCCGGGCCCGACGTAAGCAGCCGGCTGTTGAGCTGAGCCGGGCCGAGCCGGTGGCCCCGTGAGCGACGCCGGAAGCCCCGCAAGCGGCGCCGGACCGGACGACGAGTGGAGCCAGCCGTCCCACTACGGCCGCGGCCTGATCACGTTCGAGCCGCGCATGTTCACCGAAGACCCGTCCATGACGGGCGTCTTCATGCCGGTGTGGCAACACGCGTCCGAGGAAGAGTGGGAGCACGCCGAGGAGCAGTGGGGCAGCACCACCTACGCCGGACGGCGGCGGCATCGCCCGGAGGATCGCACCCAGGTCGACGCCCGGCCCAAGGCGGCACAGGGCGGGCTGCTCGCGTCCAGCCGGACGATGGCGATCGCGAGCCTGGCCAGCCGGGTCACCGGCTTCCTGCGCAGCGTGGTGCTGGCCGCGGCACTGGGCACCGGCCTGGTCGGTGACGCCTACAACGGCGCGAACAGTTTCCCGAACATGGTGTACGAGCTGATGCTCGGCGGGGTGCTGTCCAGCGTCCTGATCCCGCTGCTCGTCCACGCCGAGGAGCACGACAAGGACGGCGGTGAGGCCTACACCCAGCGGCTGCTGTCGATCGCCACCGTGACCCTGGCCCTGGCCACGCTGGCCGCCGTCGCGGCAGCGCCGTTGCTCGCGGCCGGGTTCGTCAACAACGGCAGCCAACGTGACCTGACCACGACGTTCGCCACCCTGCTGTTGCCGGAGATCTTCTTCTACGGCCTCGGCGCGATGTTCACCGCCATCCTGAACATCCGCAACGTGTACGGCCCCGGCGCGTGGGCGCCGGTGCTGAACAACGTGATCACCATCGCGACGGTCGGCGTCTTCGCCCTGCTGCCCGGCCCGAAGACGCTCGTGCCGGCGAACATGACCAACACGCAGATCCTCGTGCTGGGCGTCGGCACCACCCTGGGCATCGCGGCGCAGGCGTTGGTGCTGCTGCCGGCGCTGCGCCGGGCCGGGTTCCGGTGGCGGTGGCGGTTCCGGGCCGAGCAGCACGAGCGCGGCATGGGCGAGGCCCGGTCGCTCACCGGCTGGGTGGTCGGCTACGTCATCGCCAGCCAGATCGGTATCAGCGTCATCGTCAAGGTCGGCTTCAACCACAACGGCGTCACCACCTTCACCTACGCCGACCTGCTCTTCCAGGTGCCCTACGGCATCCTCGGCGTCTCGCTGTTGACGGCACTGATGCCGCGCATGTCCCGGGCGGCGGCGCGCGGCGACCGAGCCGGCGTGATCGAGCACCTGTCGCTGGGCGCCCGGCTGTCGGCGGTGGCGCTCATCCCGGTCACGGTCGGGTTGATGGTGCTCGGCCCGTCCTTCACCCTGACGATCTTCCTGGGACGGACCGATCAGCACAGCGCGCGGCTGATCGGCACGTCACTGGCCCTCGCGGCGTTCGGGCTGCTGCCGTTCGCGCTGGTCATGTTGCAGATGCGCGTGTTCTACGCGATGCGCGACGCGAAGACCCCGACGATCATCAACATCTGCATGGTGGCAACCAAGGTCGCGCTGGTCCTGATCGTCGCCGAGACGGCGCACGGCGACCACGTGATCGAGGCGCTGAACATCGCGACGTCGGTGTCCTACGTCGTGGGCGCGGTGATCGGGCACCGGATGCTGACGCGCCGGTTCGGACGGCTCGGGTTCAGCCGCGTCGTGCGGACGATCGTGCGCATCGCCTTCGCCTCGATCCTGGGCGGCGCCGCGGCGCTTGGCATGGTGCTGGTCGGCACCGCCATCGCCGGGCACGGGCGGACGGGCGGCCTGATCGGCCTCGTCGGCGGCAGCATCGCCGGGCTGGCCGTCCTGCTGGCCGTCGCGTGGCGGATGCGTATTCCCGAGGTCCGCGAGATCGTCGCCGCGGCGCGGCGGTAGTGGTCTAGGGGAATGCTGACCCCCCTAGGATCGTTGGGCCGGACGAGAGAGAGGCACTGTGACCGAGCACCGAAACGTGATCGTCGTGGGCTCCGGCCCCGCCGGCTACACCGCCGCGTTGTACGCGGCCCGCGCTGACCTGAAGCCGCTGCTTTTCGAGGGCTCCCAGTTCGGCGGCGCCCTGATGAACACCACCGACGTCGAGAACTACCCGGGCTTCCCTAACGGCATCATGGGCCCCGAGCTGATGGCCCTGATGCGCGCACAGGCCGATCGGTTCGGCGCCGAGATCGTGAGCGACGACGTCACCGCCGTCGATCTCACCGGGCCGGTCAAGACGGTGCGCACCCACCACGGCGAGTTCACCGCCGACACGGTGATCCTGGCGATGGGCTCGGCCTACCGCAAGCTCGGGGTCACCCGCGAGGACGAGCTGTCCGGGCGCGGTGTCTCGTGGTGTGCCACCTGCGACGGCTTCTTCTTCCGCGACAAGGACATCGCCGTGGTCGGGGGCGGCGACACCGCCATGGAGGAAGCCACGTTCCTCACCCGCTTCGCCAAGTCGGTCACCGTCGTGCACCGTCGCGACGCCCTGCGCGCGAGCGCCATCATGGCCGACCGCGCCCGCGCCAGCGACAAGATCACCTGGGCGTGGAACTCCGAGGTGATCGGCGTCAGCGGCGAAACGTCCGTCGACGGGGTCCGGCTGCGCGACACCGTCACCGGCGCCGAGCGCGATCTCGACGTGCAGGGGCTGTTCATCGCCGTCGGCCACGATCCCCGCAGCGAGCTGGTCAAGGGCCAGATCGATCTGGACGACGAGGGCTACATCCTGACCAGGGACGGCACCACCAAGACCAACCTCGACGGCGTCTTCGCCGCGGGCGACGTGGTCGATCACACCTACCGCCAGGCTGTCACCGCCGCCGGCACCGGGTGCCAGGCCGCACTCGACGCCGAGCGGTACCTCAGCCGGCTGCACGACCTGGCCGGCGTCCCCGCCACGCTGGCGACCAGCGTCACGGAATGAGCTCCTAACCGACGTCGTTACAGCCACAGCATCCCAACGATCAGGAGAACCCCATGGGTCAGAACACGAAGACCGTCACCGACGCCACGTTCGTCGACGAGGTCCTGCAGGCCGACGGTCCGGTGCTCGTCGACTTCTGGGCCGAGTGGTGCGGGCCGTGCAAGATGGTGTCGCCAGTGCTCGAGGAGATCGCCGGGGAGTACCCGGACAAGATCACGATCGCCAAGGTGAACATCGACGAGAACCCGTCGATCGCCCGCGATTACCAGATCATGTCGATCCCGACGATGTCGGTGTTCGAGAAGGGCCAGATCGTGAAGTCGATCGTCGGCGCCCGCCCGAAGGCCGCGATCCTCAAGGAACTGTCCGACTTCATCGCTTAACCACATTAATGTCAGGACAAAGGCGGTCACCCCAAGTGGCCGCCTTTGTGATGTCCTGGTGAGCCGGGACGCGCGGGGAACCCACCCATTCGGTATCCGCGCGGCACTGGGGCACAATGGCGGACGGCCAATCATCTCCGGGCCACCCACATGCACCCGACTAGATCGCCGAGGTCTCTAGCTCCGATGCAGCCCCTCCGTCGCGGCGCCAACGGGGACGCCGTCGCAGACGTGCGACGTGTGCTCGCCGGACTCGGCCTCATAGCCAATGTCGATCCCGCCGCCGAATCGAGCTACGACGAGACGACCGAGCTCGCCGTCCGTCATTTCCAGCAGCGGCGCGGGCTGTCCGTCGACGGGGTCGTCGGCACCGAGACGTACGCGGCGCTGGCCGGGGCCCGCTGGCGGCTCGGCGATCGGGTCCTGGCCCACAACGCCACCAACCTCGTGGCCGGCGACGACGTCGTCTCGCTGCAGGAGCAGCTGCTCGAGATGGGCTATGACATCGTGCGCCCGGACGGCGTGTTCGGTCGGCGTACCGAGAGCGCGCTGCGGGCGTTCCAACACGACTACGGCCTGACGCCGGACGGCATCTGCGGGCCGGCCACGCTGCGTGCCCTGCGCCAGCTCACCCGCCGGGTCATCGGCGGACGTCCACAGCTGTTGCGCGAGCAGATGCAGGTCGCCGAGTCCGGGCCCAGCCTGCTCGGTAAGCGACTGGTGCTCGACCCCGGCCACGGCGGCGCCGACCGGGGCGTCGAGGCCGCTGGAGTGTGCGAGGCCGACATCGTCTGGGATCTCGCCACCCGCCTGGAAGGACGGCTCACCGCCCTCGGCGTCACCACCTGGCTGACCCGGGGGCCGCACAACGGCAAGACCGACGAGGAGCGGGCCGGCTTCGCCAACGAGGTGGGCGCGGACGCCCTCCTGTCGCTGCACGTCGACGGCGCGCCCTCGCCGCTGGCCAACGGGCTGGCCAGTTACCACTACGGCGGACGCGAGTCGAGCTCGACGATCGGCGAGCGGCTGGCCGAGCTGGCCCAGCGCGAGATCGTCGCCCGCACCGGCATGCTCAACGGGCGCGTGCACCCCAAGACGTGGACGTTGCTGCGGCTGACCCGGATGCCCACCGTCCGCATCGAGGTCGGCTACCTCACCTCGCCGATCGACCGGGCCCGGCTGGTCGACCCCGCGTTCCGCGACACCGTGGCCGAGGGCCTGCTCGTCGCCGTGCAGCGGCTGTACCTGCCCAAGGCGCAGGATCCGCCCACCGGCGTCATGCGCATCCCCGCAATAGCCAGCTGATTTATCCGCCGCCACCCCGCGAGTTGTCCGCGCGTCGGTGAGCTATAGCACCGCCAAGCGCGGACAAGTCGCTCAGGCGGCTGTTACGGGGTGGGCCACTACGGCGTCGAAGAGGTAGCCGAGGGTGTTGAACGGTGCCTGCGCGGGCTGCGCTCGGCCGGTGACATCGGTGGCGCGGGCCCGCAGCGTGTAGGCGCCCGCCGTGGCCGGACGCCACGGGATCTCCCAACGTTGCCAGCCATGCTGCCGATCCGGGCCGATCGGTAGCGCCCGTCGCCATACCGTGCCGCCGTCGGTGCTGACCTCGACCTTGCGGATCGCCCCGTGGCCCGACCACGAGCGTCCACGCAGCAGTTGCCGTTCGCCGGCCGGGACGGTGGCGTCCCAAGGCAGCTCGAACGCGCTCTTGGTGACCTGCCGGGTGATGACCGTGCCGTCGGTCGGGTAGCCGGGGCCGAACAGGCGATAGAACTGGGTGTTCCACGGCGACACCAGCGGGGTGTCGGCCACCTCGATCTGGCCGAGCCACTTGATGCTCGAGATGCCGATCCAGGACGGCACGATGAGCCGCACCGGGAAGCCGTGGTCGGGCGGCAGCGGCTCGCCGTTCATCTCGTAGGCGAGCAGCACGTCGTGCAGCGCCTTCTGGATCGGCAGCGGTCGGCGCACCGGGCCGTTGTTCACCCCGGCGTTGACCCAGTCCGGATCGAGGCCTTGCGGCATCACGTCCACCGCGTCGGCGGTCAGGCCGGCCCGAGCCAGAACGGTGGCCAGCCGCACGCCACGCCAGCGGGCCACGCCGACGGCGCCGAGCTTCCAGGCGGTGCCGGACACGGTCTGGTTCTGCTGGGTGGTGAAGAAGCTGCGGCCATTGCCGGCGCACTCCACGGACGCGGTGATCGTCTCGTCCGGCATCCGACGCAGGTCCCGGTAGTTGAACTCGACGGCCTGCTCCACCGTCGGGGCCTCGCGCAGCCCGGCGCCGAACACGCGCAGCCGCCACCCGTCCGCGTCGATCAGCGGAGTGCGGGTGTGGTCACGGACGAAGAACCGGTCGATCGGCACCAGCTCGCCCTGGCCGCGCATGGCCTCCCAGCGCATCTCCGCGTTAGTGCCGTACACGTAGAACAGGTCCGGCGGCAGCGGCTTGACGATCGGCGAGTCAGCCGGGGCGGCGGGATCGGCGGACGCGGGCACCGGATCGGCGGCTGCGCGCCCCGGGCGGCCCAGCCCGGTCAGCGCCGCCAATCCCACGCCCGCGCTCACTTGCAGCAGGGTGCGACGCGACAGGCCGTCGCCCCGCGCGGCGCCGGCCAGCCACTGCCGCGCCCGCAGCCGGTCGTAGCTGCCCTCGTCCAGCAACCGGTCGCCGTCCGTCGCCATGGCACCCACCGTGCCACGATGTTGACGGCTTTGTCTATATGCCCGGTAGACCTACTTGACAGCGCTGAACACGTACCGGTTGAGGCTGAAGAAGTAGTCGCGGCCGAGCGTGGCGAGGTCGTCGGCCCACGTCTTGGCGTCGTCGTCGGTCAGGCCGCCCCGTCCGGGAACGAAGCCGACGACGAAGCCGATCAGCCCGGCGCTGTAGGTGTTCCTGTCGTAGCCGGCGTTGAAGAGCGGGATCGTGCGCCGATCCGTCACGGCGAATCCAGCCGCTTCGAGCAAGCCGGTCAGCCGTTGCGGCAGATGCGGATCGGCGAGGTGCTCGTCCCAGACCTCGAGGACCCGATGCATCCGCACCGGGTTGGACGAATGCCACACGATCGAGTCCCAGTCGGTGTCGAGCACGAGCAGCCGTCCGCCCGGACGCAGCACCCGGTAGGCCTCGGCCAGCGCACCCGGAAGGTCGGCGACGTACTCGTACACCTGGGTCGAGGTGACCGTGTCGAACGAGCCGTCGGCGAACGGCAGCACATTCGCCTCGCCCGGACCGAACTCGACGAGCGCCGCCCCGGCGCGGGGTAGCCGGCCGGCGGCCAGGCGCAGCATGTTCTCGCTCGGGTCGATGCCGTGAACCGAGCCGTCCGGCCCGACGGCGGCCGCCATCTCGTCAGCGAGGAACCCCGGGCCCGAGCCGATGTCGAGCACGTCCGCACCGGCTCGCAGGTCGAGCATCTCGATGATCGCCCGACGCTGCTCGACAACGTCCGGGGTCGTATAGGCGGCCTCGATTCGGCGTGACACGGTGTCATCGAACTCGAGCATGGCCATCTCCTACACCAGCGGGGTGATCTTCTCGTCGATGCCGAGCAGCGCCTTGCCGTACACCTCGTAGCTCACCCCAGGGACGACGGCCGCGTGCCGGGCGCCGGCCCCGGCATCGCGCCAGATGCGCTGCAGCGGATTGACGTCGGCGAAGCTGGCCGCACCGTGGGCGAACATCAGCACGTCGATCGCGTGGGTGATCTTCTGCGCGACGTAGCTGGTGTCGGCGCGGATTCGGGCTCGCACGAAGTAGTCGGGGTAGGCGCCCCGGGCCGCCGTCTCGTCGATGTCGGCGGCCGCGCGGTACGCGTGCAGGTGCCCGGTGTCGATCAGCAGCGCGGCGTCGGTGAGCTGCAGTTGGAAGGCGACCGATTCGGCCTGGGTGTCGAAGAAGGTGTACGCCACGGGCTTGCCCGACGCCTTCTCGGTGACGTGGCGCAGCGCGGCCCGGCCCAGTCCGAGCAGCGGGCCGACCAGGATCAGCGAGAGCATCGGCACGAACGCTGACCGGTACAGGGTCTCGTCCGGTCGGGCCAGGTCGATCGTCCCGTCGATGGCCTCGGGGACGGAGATGAACCGATGGATGGGGACGAACACATCCTCGGCGACGACACAGTTGCTGCCCGAGGACTTCATGCCAGCGACGAACCAGGTGTCCTCGATCGTCAGCTCAGACATCGGGATCAGCACGGCACCTTGATCGACGACCGTGCCGGCATCGTCGGTGATCGGGACGCCCAGCACCGCCCACGACGAGTGCAGCGAGCCGGAGTTGTAGTACCAGCGGCCGGTGACCCGCCAGCCGCCCGGGACGCGGGTCACCTCGGCCGTCGGGGCGAGCACGCCGCAGACGCGAGCGTCAGGATCCGCGGCGAAGACGTCGTCCTGCGCAGCTTCGGGGAACAGGCCGATGACCCAAGCGCCGACATTGCACAGCGAGATGACCCAACCCGTACCACCATCGGACTCAGCGACCGTAGCGGCGACGTCGAGCATCGTGCGCATGTCCGTCTCGTAACCGCCGTAACGACGCGGCACCGCGAGCCGGAACAGCCCGGCCTCGGCCAGCGCGTCGATGCTCTGCTCGGGGACGCGGCGATCACGCTCACCACGCTCGGCGTTCGCCCGGAGCAGCGGGGCGAGATCGGCCGCGCGAGCCGTCAGCTCGGATGTGCTCGGCCGCGGTGGGCCGTCCGGCTGGTCACCGGGCTTGCCCCGATCCGTCCCGGGATCAACGACGCGGGAGTCACTTGTTGCCACAATCCGACAGGGTCGCACATGGCACTGCCAATATGGCGACCAGGTCCATGCTTCTTTCAACCTCCATAATTGAATATGATTGTTTTTCTATCGTGCCAGACGGTGTGGGCCGGCCGTCAAGCAGGTAGGACATATTCATCATTGTTTATTGGAGGCCCATGGACCCGCGGTTCGGCGAACCGCCGTCGCTGCGCCGTTCGGACTGGGACACCAGCCGGGCGCAGCGGCTGCACCAATCCCAGGCGGGCCGCGCGGCGCAGCATCTGACCGAGATCGCACAGGCGGCCGAGCCGGGCACTCGGCTGGGCTCCAAGGACGAGCTGCGGGCGCGGTGCGGCGTCTCGGTGGGCACGTTCAACGAGGCCGTTCGGCTGGTCCAGGCCCGCGGCGTGGTGTGGATCCGACCCGGTCCCGGGGGTGGCCTGTTCGCCGCGACCCAGTCGCCGATGACCAGGCTCGGCAACTCGGTGCTCGCGATGGAGACCGCAGGCGCCCCGGTCGCCGAGGCGATCCGCATCCGGGCCGCACTCGAGCCGTTGCTGCTCGAGGACGCTCTCTGGCACGCATCGCCGGCCGACATCGCTGCCCTGCGCGAATACCTCGCCGAGATGGAACCCGCGGTCAGCGCCGGCGATCGGGCCACGTTCGCCGCGGCGAAGTGGCGGCTGCACCACTACCTGGCCTCGCTCACCCCCAACGCCATGCTCCGCTCGTTGTGTACGAACCTGTTCGACCTGATCGAGGCCGAGCACTCCGAGGAGCCCGCCAACAGCGACCTGGCCGAGACGTACCGGACGCACTGTGCCCTGGTCGATGCCATCGATACGCGCGATCGAACCCGCGCTATGCGGCTGATCAGCGTGCTCGCCGGCGAACGCGCCGCTCGCCCCGACTAGTTCGACCCGGCTTTTGGCGTGCCAGCCTGATTAGGGTGGGCGCGTGACGCTGACGCACCTCAATCCGGCCACCTTGCCCACCAATCCCGTGTTCAGTCAGGGCGTACGCATCGCGGGGCCGGGCGACTTGCTGGTCGTCGGCGGACAGAACGGGATCGGCCCCGACGGGGCGGTCGTCAGCGGCGACGCCGGTGAGCAGGCGGCCCAGGCGCTGCGCAACGTGCTCGCGGTGCTCGACGCCGCGGGAGCGACCCAGGCCGACGTGGCCAAGCTGACCGTCTACCTCGTGGCCGGAAACGATCCACGTGCCGTTTACGGTGCCGCGCAGGACGTCTGGGGTGCGCACGCGACGGCGGTGACCGTGTTGCAGGTGGCCGGCCTCGCCCGCCCGGACTGCGTCGTGGAGATCGAAGCACTCGCCCAGGTGAGCAGTGCCTGAACAACTCCGCTAGGACGGCGAGCGCGACAGGGTGGGCGCCGAGATCGAGGACACCAACCGCTCCAAGGCGTATTCGACGTCCTCCCGCCACGACACGGTGGATTTCAGGTCGAGGCGCAGCCGGGGGAAGTGCGGGTGCGGGCGCACGGTCTTGAATCCGACGGCCAGCAGGTACTCGGCCGGCAGCACGCAGGGCCGGTGCGGATCATTCGACGGGGCGTCGTGCGTACCGAACGCCTCGATCGCCTTCAGTCCGCGGCGCGCCACGTCACCGGCGACGGCCTGCACCAGCACCCGTCCCAGGCCGCGGCCGGCGAACTCGGGCATCAGCCGGGCGGTCATCAGCAGCACCGCGTCCGGGCTGACCGGGGACGTCGCGAACGCCGCCGAGCGGGGCACGTAAGCCGGCGGGGCGAAGAGCACGTAGCCGGCCGGAAGGCCGTCGGTGTAGACGAGCTTCCCGCAGCTGCCCCATTCGAGCAGCGTGTCGGAGATCCAGGCCTCCTTCTCCAGCTCGGTACCCCCGCATTCGTGGGCCTGCTCACCGGCGACCGGGTCGAGCTCCCAGAAGACGCAGGATCGGCACCGAAAGGGCAGCTCACCGAGATTGTCGAGCGTGATGTTCACCAGCCGACGGGCCAACCGGACCACTCCCAACGTCGTGGTGCGCTACTGCCGAGACGATGGTATGCGCGAGCTACGGGCCACGGTAGCCGTCGAGGAACGTGCCGATCCGTCCGATCGCCTCGGTGAGATCGTCGGCCCGGGGGAGCGTCACGATGCGCAGATGATCCGGACGTGGCCAGTTGAATCCGGATCCCTGAACGACGAGCACGTGCTGTTCGCGCAGCAGCTGCAGGACGAACTGCTGATCGTCGGTGATCGGGTAGACCTCCGGGTCGAGTCGCGGGAAGACGTACAACGCGCCGCGGGGCTGCACGCAGGTCACGCCGGGGATCTCCTTGAGCGCCGCCATCGCCGCGTCGCGCTGCTCGCGCAGGCGCCCGCCCGGCAGCACCAGGTCGTAGATGCTCTGCCGGCCGCCCAACGCCGTCTGGATCGCATGCTGTGCCGGGACGTTCGCGCACAACCTCATGTTGGCCAGGATGGTGATGCCTTCGAGGTAGCTCGCCGCATGCCGCTTCGGACCGGTCACCATCAGCCACGCGCTGCGGAATCCAGCCAGCCTGTATGCCTTGGAGAGGCCGTTGAAGGTCAGCGTGAACAGGTCCGGCGCCGCGGCGCTGAACGGGGTGTGCGTCGCCTCGTCGTAGAGGATCTTGTCGTAGATCTCGTCGGCCATCACCACGAGCTGGTGTCGACGAGCCAGCTCGGCGATCCCTTCCAGTACCTCCAGGGGGTATACGGCGCCGGTGGGGTTGTTCGGGTTGATGACGACGATCGCCTTTGTACGCGGGGTAATCTTCGCCTCGAGGTCGTCGAGGTCCGGCATCCAGGACTCGGCCTCGTCGCACAGGTAGTGCACGGCCCGGCCGCCGGCGAGGCTGGTCGCGGCTGTCCACAGTGGATAGTCCGGGGCCGGGATGAGTACCTCGTCGCCGTCGTCGAGCATGGCCTGCAGCGAGATCTGGATCAGCTCGCTCACGCCGTTGCCGAGCCACACATCGTCGACGGTCATGCCGGTGAGCCCGCGCTGCTGGTAGTGCTGCACGATCGCCGTCCGCGCCGAGAGCAGGCCCTGCGAGTCGGAGTAGCCCTGCGAGGCGGGCAGGTTGCGGATGACGTCGACAAGAATCTCTTCCGGGGCGTCGAAGCCGAACGGGGCCGGGTTGCCGATGTTGAGCTTGATGATCCGGCGGCCCTCTTCCTCGAGCCGCTTGGCCTCATCGAGCACGGGGCCGCGGATGTCGTAGAGGACGTTCTCGAGCTTGCGCGATTGGTTCAGATGCACGTGCCCCACGATCGCACACGACACTTGATGAGGGGCTTGAATTAGGCCATGGAGTTCACCGAGGTAGTGCGCCGCCGCCGGATGGTCCGGGCTTATGACCCGTCTCGCCCCGTCCCTCGCTCGGTCATCGACGAGCTGCTCGAGCTGGCCGTCCACGCACCGTCGGCGGGGTTCAGCCAGGGCTGGCGGTTCCTGGTCCTGGAGTCCGATGCGGACCGCGAGGCGTACTGGGCCGCGACGACCACGCCGGGCGAGTTGCCCGACTCGTGGCTGGCCGGAATGCGGACAGCGCCGGCGCTCATCGTGGCGTTCTCCGACAAGCAGGCCTACCTCGACCGGTACGCCGAGGCGGACAAGGGCTGGACCGATCGCGACGAGGCGCGCTGGCCGGTGCCGTACTGGCACATCGACACCGGCATGGCCTCGCTACTCGTGCTGCTCGGAGCGGTGGACCGCGGCCTCGCCGGCTGCTTCTTCGGTGTCCCGACCGAGCACTGGGACACGCTGCGAGCAGCATTCGCCGTGCCACCCCGATTGACGCCGATCGGGGCGATCAGCCTCGGCTATCGAGCACCGGACCGACGCTCACCATCCCTACGCCGCGGCCGCCGAACAGCGAACGAAGTAGTGACCTACGGCAGATTCTGATTCGTGGGGGAGAAGGCTGCACGCAAGGGTAGGCCGGACTGACGAGACGCAGTGACCAACGTGATGGCGCTGGCGCCCAACAGCGACAGGCGACCGAGCGGACGTAACCACGAAACGCGATGAGCGCTCGCGCGAAGAGCCCGCCGGCCGCGACGCGTTCGGATCCGTGATTGCCCCCGAAGCGAAGCGAGTGGGGCGAGCGCGGATCCGATTCCGGCGGTTAAAGCATCGGCGCCATGAGGGCGACGATGCGCTCGAGGTCGTCCACGGAGGCAAACTCGACGGTGATCTTGCCCTTGCGCCGGCCGAGCTCGACCCGCACCCGGGTGTCGAACGCGTCGGAGAGCTTGTCGGCCAGGTCGGCTACCCCGGGGGCCAC
>Ga0137412_10000445_pt1 | contig 28891 bp, 23 predicted proteins | sample CZODoug2_1_16fun_FD_122160 | JGI IMG/M metagenome (GOLD analysis project Ga0137412, IMG submission 122160) | Vadose zone soil fungal communities from Angelo Coast Range Reserve, California, USA - CZODoug2_1_16fungal (Hybrid Assembly) | ecosystem: Environmental > Terrestrial > Soil > Vadose zone...
GACCGAGGCCAGCCGCGGCTCGATCCTGTCCAAACTCCGTTTGGTGGGCGCGATCCTGCTCGATGAATGCCCGGAGGACTCGTTGACCCGGCGGCGCCAGGACCGCCGGCTGGCCGAGCTGATCGACCTGATCTGGCAGACCGACGAGCTGCGGCTGGAGCGGCCGGAGCCGGTGGACGAGGCGCGCAACGCGACCTATTACCTCGACGAGCTGATGGCCGAGACCGTCCCCGACCTGCTCGACGACCTCGACGCCGAGCTGCGCCAGCACGATGCGCCGCTGGACCACGACCACAGCCCGCTCGTGTTCGGCAGCTGGATCGGCGGCGACCGCGACGGCAATCCGAACGTGACACCCGATGTGACGATGCAGGTGCTCATCGTCAACCACGGGCACGCCATCCGCGGGCTGCTGGCCGCAATCGACGCGCTGACCGGCGATCTGTCCAGCTCCACCAAGGTGGTCGGGGTTTCGGCCGAGCTACTGACCAGTGTGGACACTGATATCGCCGAGCTGCAGGGTCTGGATGTCCGGCGCCGGCGGATCAACAAGGAGGAGCCCTACCGGCTCAAGGCGTCCTGCGTTCGCGCCAAGCTGGTCAACACCCGCGATCGGCTCGCCGCCGGCGCGCCGCACCAGCCAGGCCGGGACTATCTGGGCACCCAGGGCCTGCTCGATGACCTGGCGGTGATGCGCCGGTCGCTGATCGAGCATCATGGAGTGCTGATGGCCGACGGGTTGTTGGCGCGGGTGGAGCGCACTGCCGCCGCGTTCGGCCTGCATCTGGCCACAATGGACATTCGCGAGCACTCGGATGCGCATCACCACGCGCTGGCCCAGCTGGTCGATGCGGTCGGCGAGTTGCCGGGGCCCTATTCCGAGCTGGATTCGGCCGGCCGGCTGGAATTCCTGCGGGCCGAGCTCAGCGGGCGGCGGCCGCTGACCCCGACCACGCCGCAGCTCGACCCGGCCGGTGAGCAGACGTTCGGGGTGTTCGCGATGATTCGCCAGGCCCTGGACCTGTTCGGGCCCGAGGTGATCGAGAGCTACATCATCTCGATGACCCGGGGCCCCGGCGACGTACTCGCGGCCGTGCTGCTGGCTCGGGAGAACGGGCTGGTCGACCTGCACCGGGGGGTGGCGCGGATCGGGTTCGTACCGCTGCTGGAAACGGTGGACGAGCTGCGGCAGGCCGGCGAGGTGCTCGACACGCTGCTGTCGGATCCGTCATACCGCAAGCTGGTCGCGCTGCGTGGTGACCTGCAAGAGGTCATGCTCGGGTACTCCGACTCCAACAAGGACGCCGGAATCGCCACGTCGCAATGGGAAATCCACCGGGCCCAGCGGCGGCTGCGGGACACCGCCTCCCGGCACGGCGTGCGGCTGCGGCTTTTCCACGGCCGCGGCGGCACGGTCGGCCGCGGCGGCGGGCCCACCTACGATGCGATCCTGGCCCAGCCATGGGGCACGCTCGACGGCGAGATCAAGGTCACCGAGCAGGGCGAGGTTATTTCCGACAAATACACGCTGCCCGGGTTGGCCCGGGAAAACCTCGAGTTGACGCTGGCCGCCGTATTGCGCGCGTCGACGCTGCAGGCTCCCCGGCAGACGCAGGAAAACCTGACCCGTTGGGACGCCGCGATGGATATCGTGTCCGACGCCGCCCAAGCCGAATACCGCGCCTTTGTCGCCAACCCGGACCTGCCCGACTATTTCCTGCAGTCGACACCGGTCGAGCAATTGGCCGATATGCATATCGGCTCACGGCCCTCACGGCGGCCGGATTCCGGTGCCGGCCTAGAAGGACTGCGCGCTATTCCGTGGGTTTTCGGCTGGACGCAGTCGCGGCAGATCGTGCCGGGCTGGTTCGGTGTCGGGTCCGGCCTGAAGGCCGCCCGCGAAGCGGGATTGGGCCCGGCATTGAAGCAGATGTACGACGAATGGCATTTCATGGCAACGTTCGTGTCCAATGTGGAGATGACGTTGGCCAAGACCGACCTCGATATCGCTGAGCACTATGTGGAATCGTTGGTTGAGTCGAGGTTGCAGCCGATCTTCGACGCAATCCGGGTCGAACACTCGCGCACCGTCCGCGAGCTGTTGTTGATTACCGGCGAGTCCGATCTGTTGGACAACTCGCCCGTATTGCAGCGGACTTTTGGGGTACGCGATTCGTATCTGGATCCGATCTCATACCTGCAGGTCGCGCTGCTCGGCCGGGCTCGCGCCGGGGACAGCAGCGCGACGCTGCGCCGGGCGCTGCTGCTCACCTTGAACGGGGTTGCCGCGGGTCTGCGGAATACCGGATGACCGTCGAGTTCACCCCGTCCGCACGCGAGCTGGCCGATCTGGAAATGCTGCTCGACGGCGGATATGCGCCGCTTCGTGGGTTTTCGTTGTCGGGTGCTGCCCGGCTGCGGGTGCCGGATGGGGTTGGCACCGGCGCGGCGGTCGTGCTCACCGACCAGGAGGGCGCGCCGCTGGCGTCGCTGTCGGTCGAGTCGGTACGGGACGGGTACGCCGCCGGTCCGGTAACCGCGCTGGCTCCGGCCGAATTCGGGCCGTTTCGCCGGCTGCGGCGTACGGCGGCATCGGTGCGGGATGAGCTGGCCGGCGCACCCGTAGTCGGGTACGTCACCGCCGAGCCACCCACGACCGGGGAGCTGGCGGATCTGGGTGCGGCCCGGCTCCTCGTGCTGCTGGCGGTCGGCGAAACCGGGTCGGACTGGCCGGTCGAGACGTTGATCAAGGCCTGGTTGGCGGCCGACCTACCGGCGGACTCGCTCATCGTCCCCATTGCACTGTCGCAGGTGGACGATGCGTCCCTGCGTGCGACTGTGGCTGGCAATTACGGCGCGACGCAGCTACACCCCACGGCGTCCGATCCACGGCTGGCCGAGCGGCTCGATCGTGGCGAGGACGTGGTGACCCCGGCCGTTGCCGCCGTGCTCCGGCACGCCCGGCCGCCACGAACGCAACGCGGCGTGGTCGTCTTTTTCACCGGGCTCTCCGGCTCCGGCAAGTCGACCGTGGCCCGCGGAGTGGCCGACGCGCTCGCCGAAACGACCGACCGCACGGTGACCCTGCTCGACGGTGATGTGGTACGGCGGCTGCTGTCTGCCGGGCTGACGTTTTCCCGGGCCGACCGTGACCGCAATATCGCCCGCATCGGCTTTGTCGCGGCGGAGGTGGCCAGGCACGGCGGGATCGCTTTATGCGCGCCGATTGCGCCCTATGCGGCGGCCCGGGCGGAGGTACGTTCGCGGGTCCGCCGGGTCGGTGATTTCGTGCTTGTATACGTCGCCACTCCGCTCGAGGTCTGCGAGGCGCGCGACCGCAAAGGCCTTTACGCGAAGGCGCGCGCGGGGTTACTCCCAGAATTCACCGGGATATCCGACCCGTACGAAAAGCCCGAGGACGCCGACCTCGTACTCGACACCACGGAAACGTCCACACTGGACTCGGTACGTACGGTCATCGATTTTCTCACCGCCCAGGGATATCTGGCCGACCCAAACCCTACTGATCCGTGATCATGCGCAAATCCAGGCTCCGCGCGGCGTGTTCCTCAGGTTCTCTGCATGATCACGAGTTTGCTGCCCCCGGCCGCCGAACATTCAGTACGCACCGGAGGATCGGACGACCGCGAAGACCGTGCGCCAGAGGATCAGCAGATCCAGCGCGAGCGACCAATTCTCGACGTACCGAAGATCCAGCCGTACGGACTCCTCCCACGACAGATCCGACCGACCGCTCACCTGCCACAGACCGGTCAGCCCGGGCTTCACCACCAACCGCCGGCGCACGTCATCGCCATAGAGCTCGACCTCGGCCGGCAACGGCGGCCGCGGCCCGACCAGCGACATCTGCCCGAGCAACACGTTGATCAGCTGCGGCAGCTCGTCGATCGAATGCCGGCGCAGCCAGCGGCCCAGCCGGGTGACCCGCGGGTCGTCGCGCATCTTGAACAGCACGCCGTCGGACTCGTTGACCAGGTGCCGCAGGCGAGCCTCGGCGTCAACGTGCATGGACCGGAACTTGTAGAGCCGGAATGTCCGGCCGCCCTTGCCGACCCGATGCTGCGAGAACAGCGCCGGCCCCCGGCTGGTCAGCCGGATTGCGAGCCAGACCCCGATCAGGGCCGGCAGCGCGAGCAGCAGGATCACACCGGCGCCGACCCGGTCGAACAGCGCCTTGACCAGCCGCCGGCCGCCGGACAGATCAGGGTGCTCGACGTGCAGCAGCGGTAACCCGTCGACCGGACGAATCGTGGTGCGCGGCCCGGCCACGTCCATCAGCGCCGGCGCCACGATCAGATCGATGTCGTCCTTCTCCAGCTGCCAGGCCAGCCGGCGCAGCGCCTCGGCGTCAAACTCCGGGCAGGCCAGCACCGCGACCGTGTCCGCGCCGGCCGCGGCAACCGCGATATCCACCTCGTCGAACGAGCCATATATCGGCACGCCGATGCCACTGTCCAGGCCTCGCGGCACGCACGCACCGACGACCTGCATGCCGTGGTAGCGCTCGCGGTGCAGCTGCCGGCCGAGGCTGGCCACCGCCCGGTCGTAGCCGACCAGTAGCACCCGACGCATGTAGTCGCCGCGGACGCTTCGCCCGTGATGCAGCCATTTCCGCATTGAGTACCGGGTGATGAGCGTGCCGGCCGCGAGGCCGGGCAACGCCACCACAACATATCCGCGGGCGATTTCCAGATGGGCGGCAAAGGAGACGACCGACACCGCGGCGATCACACTCACCGCGGCCAGCAGGATGCGCTGATATTCGTCCGGGCCGACGAATAGGAACCGTGTCTCATACGCCCGGGCCAGCGCGACCGCCGCGATCCAGCCCAGCGGCAGCAGAATGCTGGCGAAGAGGTATTCCTGGTTGCTGCCGGCCACGTCGCCGAACCGTGCCAGGAACGCCAGCCAGCCGGCGAGCAACGCAACCGCGGCGTCGGCCACGATCACGCCGCGGCGATATTGACGCTGCCAATGGCGCGCCAGCGGAGCGGCATGGGCCGCTGGTGGAACGACGGCACCGACAGCATCGTCGGCAACGCCAAGATCGAGCGCAGTCACTCTTCCCCCCATCCCCGCCGCGAATTCGGTAGCCGCCAATTCGAGCGGCCGGACGGGGAGACAACGTCGCACTGTAGTTGATATCGCACGGTGCGTGCGCGACGTTTCCACAGGTAGTGCTCAAACCGTATCCCTGCAAGGAAATCCGGACGTTTGAGCAGTACGTTCCGTAGTCGGATAACCTCGCGGAACGGCAGTCACGAGCAGAATTCCGGCATTATCACCGTGGTCCGCAACTACTGCAGGTCACAGTGAATTCAATAGGCGGAACGTTGATAGCCAGAATGGACTAGCGGAAATTAGTCGTTGAACTCGTTCTGCGCGGCCTCCAGGCCGCGGGTCAGGAACGTTTCGACGGCATCGGCCGCGCGGTCGACGTTGAGCGCCAGCTCCTTGCGCTCGGCGCCGCCGAAATCACGCAGCACGTAGTCGGCCGGATCCTGCCGGCCCGGCGGCCGACCGATGCCGAACCGCGCCCGCCCGTACTCGCGGGTGCCCACCGACTGGCTGATCGACTTCAGCCCGTTGTGCCCGCCCTCACCGCCGCCGCGCTTGAGCCGCAGCGCGCCGTAAGGCAGGTCGAGGTCGTCGTGCACCACCAGGAGCTGGTCGGCCGGCACCGAGAAGAACGACAACACCGACGCGACCGCCCCACCGGACAGGTTCATGTATGAACGCGGCTTCACCAGCACCGCTCGAGAGCCGGCCAGCCGGCCCTCGAGCACGTCGGCCCGACCCTTGTGCGCACGGAATTTGCCGCCGGCCCGTTCGGCCAGCAGGTCGAGCACCATGAAGCCGACGTTGTGCCGATTGCCGGAATAGGTCGGGCCGGGATTTCCCAGCCCGACCACGACCGTGACGTCACCCACCGGCGGCCGCCGGCGTCGACCTAATAACCTCAGGACTCGGCGGACTCGCCGGCCGGTGCCTCGGCCGGCTCGTCCGCGCCGCCTTCTGGCGCCTCGCCGGCCAGGTCGGCCTCGAGCGCCTCGGCGGACTGCGTCGCGCTGATCGACACGACCAGGTAGTCGGGATCGGTGACCAGCGTCGATCCGGCCGGCAGCGTGACCGCGTTTGCCGCGATGTGGTCGCCCACGCCGAGCCCCTCGATCGACACCTCGAACTCGGTCGGGATGTTGGTCGCCTCGGCCTCGACGGTCAGCGTGTTCAGATCCTGGTTGACCAGGGTGTCGGCAGCCGGCTCGCCGACCAGGCGGACCGCGACCTCGACCGTGACCTTCTCGCCGCGCCGGACCAGCAGCAAATCGACGTGCTCCAGGAAACCCTTGATCGCGTGGCGTTGCACCGCCTTGGACAGCGCGAGCTGCTCGCCGTCGGGCAACGCGATCGTGAGCAACGCGTTGGCGTTCTTCATCGCCAGCATCAGCTCATGGCCGGGGAGCGTGACGTGCACCGGGTCGGTGCCGTGTCCATAGAGGACAGCAGGAACCTTGCCCGCGCGGCGGTCGCGGCGGGCGGCGCCCTTGCCGAACTCGGTACGGATCTCTGCCGGAATGCGCAGCTGGTCGGCCACGGCCGTGTCTCCTTGTTGTTGCCCGATGGTGTGGTGCCCGCGCGTGAGCCGCACCTTCACCGTCGATCACGGAGCCGTAGATGGCGTCCCTCGCCGGGCAACTCGCCTAGCGTACCCGGTCTCGGTACGTGCCGCCGCCACCCGGTGCGCGCTACTCCCCCGCCGAGCTCCCCTCCCGCCGATCTCCCACCCCCGCCGATCTTGACCTCATTGCCGGACAAATCGGACACAACGCCGCCATAAGGTCAAGATCGACGCGGGGCCCCGAGCCAGCTCGGGCTATCCGGTTCGACGGATCCTCGATCCGGTGGTGGTGATGGAGAATGGGCTGGTGTTGACGAAGTCGCGGCGGTTTTCTTCACCCACGTAGAGGTCGATGTGCCGGCGGCCACCGAGGCCGGGGGTGAACGCGTCCAGCACCTTCCACGATGATCGGCTGAATTTCGCGCATGCCATCGTGTCGATCGGTGATCCGTCCTCTACCTCCTTTCCGCAGCCGACAATCCGAAATTCGGCATCCTTGGGCAGCGCGTCGGCGTCGGCCGCCGCGGTCACGAACGGCTGCAACGGGCGGCCGTCGGTGTCGACCGGCTCGGTGTCCAGCCAGTAGCCGACGTCGTATGACCAGTCGAGATATCGACCGCGCATTCGGCCATGGGTAATCCGCCCGGTGCCTTCGTCCTTGACCGCCTGAAGAAAATCGCGTGGGTAGGCGCCAAGCAGCCTATGGCCGTGACTGCAGTCACGTACGCGACAACCGCGAACCGCCGTCGATGGGCCCGAATGCAGGTTCTCTACCGCCGTGTAGTACGTCGTGAAGGTCCAGCCACTCGATGTGGGATCGCGCCGCGGCATGGTGCCGCAACCGGTACCAGCCACAAGAAGAACGGCGATTGCCGCCAGGATCTCCGCGCCGCACAATCGGTCAATCGACACCGTCACCCGCCGTTCCTATTTTTGCGCATCGCGTTAACTGTGTAGGGGAATGAAGACGGCGCCCGCGCAGGGGGGACCATGCGCGGGCGCCGCGTTTGTGGGTTAGCCTCCCAGTCCGGTAGCGCTAACGAATGTGTATCCAAGCCCCTTGATGCCGGCGACTGTCTGTTGGAGGCCGCTCAGCGGGTAGTCGGGGTGATAGAAGAAGCTGGCCACGCCCTGAGTGACGGCCAGATTGACCTGCGCATTATGGATAATGTCGGCCGGCGTCCGAGGTGGATTGTTGTTGGACGCCTCGGGTTCGTAGTTGCCCAAGTTCTCGGGAATGATCTTTTCTCCGTACACATCATGAACGACGTATGGAAAGAACTGTCCGAACGTACGGCTGTAGTCCAATGCCTTACCGCTCAATTGTCCGCTAACGAACAGCTCACGTTCGTAGCGCGTGCTGTAGACGCTGTCGATGCCCTGGTAGTCAGCGGCAGAGGCGAAGTAGTGCGGCACCTCGAAGATCGACGGAGCGGCCAATCCCGCCTTGGTGAACAACGCCCGCCCGGTCGTGACTCGGCCGGCGGCAAAGCCACTCGAGTCGCCGGCCACCGGGCCCGTCCAGATCACATAGTCGGTGTTCTGGCAGGGCGTCTCGAAGTTGTACGGCGGGCTTTGCGTCGTCGAGCACTGCGCCCGGTAGAACTCGGCATCGTCCCCCGTGACGGCATTGTACGGATTAGCCACCGTCGAGAATTGATGTGTGTAGCCGTGCTGGATCAGCGTGCCGCCCTTGGTTTGCATGTACTTAAGAGCCGATACGACGGCCGGCGCTTGCGCCAGTGTGATGGTCTGTCCCGTCCCGCCGTTGTAGAAGCCGTTCGGGTCGGTGTACTCGGGGATAACCCCGACGCTGAATGGCACGTGCTGGCTGAACAGATAGTCAGCGAATTGACGGAGCGCGGTCGGATCGGAACTCGGGCTGACATCCTCAAGACGGACCAGCGCCTGATGGCTCACCGGGGCGGTTGGAGCCAGCGCCGCGAACAGCAGATCGGCGAAGACAAGGTACCGATCGGACTCGGAGATATAGGTGAACGGCTCCTCATCGACATACGTGAGGTTTGCCGAGCGCAGCGCCCACGGAAAGCTGGTCCCGGTGGTCTGCGCGATCGGCGCGCAGTTTGTGGCAGTGCCCGTTCCGTCAGTGCAGTTCGCCTGGGCCAGGACGGTCACTGCCGAGGTGTTGGTGATATGTGGTGCAAGAAGGCTCGCACCGGCCGCCGGATTGCGGGCGAACGTCTGGCCCTTGTATGTGACGCTGGTCGGGGTGTCGGTGGTGTCCACGAAGGACGTTGCCGGATCCCAGCCGTATTTCGCCTGGAATGCCAGGTCGCTGGAGCTGCCGGCCGCGCCGGCCAACTGCCAGACGTTGTAGGCAGCCCAGATGACCGGGTGGGTGGTGGTGAGCACGTCGTTGAGCAACGTGGTCGGCACCGGTTCGTTATATGTCGAGCCGATATAGATGGTTGAGGTAAAGCTGTTGACCTGCCCAGCCGCGTATTGCGTTACGGGCTCCGCGGTGACGGCGCCGAAATGGCTCGCCAGATTGCCGCCGGCCATGGCGTACAACTCACCGAGCCAACCCCATTCACCGGTCGTGTCATAGAGCACAAGTGTCGTGGCCGATCCGGGCGCTCCGGTCCACTGCGCCGAAGGCGTCGGACTCGTCGCTTTCGGCGCGATGGATCTCGTGAGGGCGGTCGGCGATCGATATCCGGCCGGCAGCTTCGGTCGACTTGAAGGCGGTTGCGGCGGGGCCGGCAACGAGTTTGAGCTGCCGTGTGTGGTCGGCTTCGGCGTGACTGGCGTTTGCGCATTGCTGGCCTGCGTTGCCACCGCAATTAATGAACTGGTGACGGCTGCAGCGACAAGCCAGTGAAGACCGCGTCTGTGCATGATGATTCTTCTCTCCGTGAAGTGAGCTAGTGGGCGGCCGCGAGAATTTCCGATGTTGGTAGGACCGAAGGAGTGAACTCGGTGGCTGGCGGGCCAAGGAGGAAATAGTGAGCAAGTGCAGCGACCGCACGGTCGGCGGACCGACCGTCACCGTAGGGGTTGGTAGCCTTCGCCATCGCGACATATGCAGCCGGGTCGGATAGCAGCCGATCGACACTGCGGACGATCCGATGCTCGTCGGTGCCGACGAGCTCGACGGTGCCTGCCTCGACCGCTTCGGGCCGCTCGGTGGTGTCGCGCATGACCAGCACCGGCTTGCCCAGACTGGGCCCTTCCTCCTGGACCCCGCCGCTGTCGGTCAGGATAAGGGTGGCGCGGTTCATCAACCGACAAAAGCCGTCGTAGGGCAACGGCTCGGTGATGACCATATTCGATATGCCACGGATCGCCGGAAGTATCGCCTCACGTACCAATGGGTTGCGGTGGATGGGAAACACGATGCGCAGTTCGGGGTGGATGCGGGCGATGCGGGCCAACGCGCGGCCGACGGCATGGAGTGGAGCACCCCACGACTCGCGACGGTGCGCGGTCACCAAAAGCACCGGCGCGTCATTCGAATCCAGCTCGGCCAGCGCGTCATCGCCATAGTCGAACCGTCGCGACACGGTCCACAACAGGGCGTCGATGACCGTATTCCCGGTCACCACAATCGACGTTGGGTCGACGTTCTCGGCGACCAGATTGCCCCGGCTGCGGTCGGTCGGCGCGAGATGCAGCGTCGTCAGCTGCGTCGCGAGGCGTCGGTTGATTTCCTCCGGGAACGGGGAATACCGATTGCCGGTGCGCAAGCCCGCCTCCAGGTGCACTACTGGGATCTGCTCGTAGAACGCGGCAAGTGCGGCGGCGACCACGGTCGTGGTATCGCCCTGCACAACGACGGCGTCGGGCCGCTCCTGGGTCAGCAGGTCCTGAACTCCCTGTAGCGCCCGAGTGGTTACCCCGGCCAGTGTCTGCCCCGGCTCGTGAATGTCGAGGTCGAAGTCGGGCCGAATGCCGAAGACCTCGTTCACCTGGTCCAGCATGGACCGGTGCTGTGCCGTGACGGCCACCAGCGGCGTGAACAGAGGCGAGTCGCGGAGGGCTCGAATCAACGGCGCGACCTTGACAGCCTCCGGTCGGGTGCCGTAGATCACCACGATTCGCTTGGGTTGCTGCGACATATTTATACGCATCCTTTAATGGGAGTCGGGTAGCGGGCTGATCTTGATCCGGTCAAATATCGACGTGGAATCTTCGGCGTACAGACCGAATGCGCCGCGATCGTACGGGCGTTCGGTATCGGTGAAGTTCGTCAGCATCCGGCCGTCACCGGACACTGTGATGCGTCTACCGACCTGCACGACGCCGGCCGTATGCGTCTTGCCCACGACAAATTTAGGACTGTTGCCGGTGGCCAGGAACCGTTGCCCGCCAGGATAATGTGGGTCCTGTTTGGATAGCGCCCAGCCGGATGGGCCGAGGGTGAGCGCGTAAAACTCGCTGTTTGACTGGTAATGCCACACAAACCAGCCGACCTCCCACGGATTCGGCGGGCCGGCCGCGCCCTCTCGCAGCTGCTGCTCGGTCCGGACCCGGGCGGTGACCACAAAGTCCCGATACCTGGCCGTGGTGACGACGAGGGCAGCATGAGTTTCCTCCTTGCCTCGGGTCCGTTTAGGTGACAGCGTGATCGCCTGTTTGGCGCCGGAGCCGGCCGAGGTTGTGGCACCGAAGCCGTCGAATACCGCGAGCCAGCTGCCGTGCCGCGTACCGTCCGGCCAGTCGTGTCCTGGTAGCAGTAATACCGTCGCGACGACAGCCGCGACCACGCCCACAGTCGCGACAATGAATGTCCATCGGTAGGAATGCCTGGATGGTTTAGCTGCTCTCGGCTCCACTCGCGCGTGGAGCCCGGACCCGATCATGACGGCGCATCCGCGTGAATTGCGGTCGGCTCGGCCACAATCTCCGCGACCCGATCGGTCTTCGCCCAGCCGGTACGCCGGCGCAATGTCCGAGCGACCGCCCACCAACCCGACGCGTACCACATCAGGCCGTAACACACGTACACATGCGCCAGCGCGAAAACATGTAGTCGTGATATTCCGCTCGCTCGTTCGGACTTCCAATACACGTAGCTATAGGCGAGGGCCGGCCCGAAGCTCAGCACATATGTCGACGCCATCCACCAGCCGACCGGGTTGTGCCCCGTCGTGGCGCCAATCGCGAAGTCGCCGAGAGCAAGCAGGAACGACCCAGACAGCAGCGACGCGATCAACAGGAGCACGGGGCTCGTCAGGTGGTAAAGCACGTCGCTGCGCGCTCTGCGGGGAACGCTGCGCAACACGGTCGGGATCAGCTTCCAAGACTGCAGATGGCCCTGAAACCAACGTGAGCGCTGTCGGATTAGCCGACGCAGCTCGACAACTCCCTGCTGATGCACCGCCGCCGTGTTGCAGTATTCATTGCGCCAGCCTGAAGCGAGCAGTCGTACACCGAGATCGAGGTCGTCGGTCAGACTCCGGGTCCACGGTGCCGAGCCGAGCGAAAGCAGCGCCGACAGTCGCATGAACTGCCCGTTTCCACCCAGCCCCACACTTCCCAGATGACGGCGGCCCCGTTGAAAGACCTCCGTATAGATGACGAACTCCATATCCTGCATCCGAGCCAACAGGCTGTGGTGCCGATTGTTAATGCGCACACCGATCTGCACCGCGCCCACGGTCGAGTCGCCGAAATACGGCGCGACCTGCTCAATCGTGCCGGGCTCCAGTCGACCATCGGCGTCGACCACAACGACAATGACGTCGTCCGGGTTATGGCCGGCAATCCGGCCACTGTCGACCAACTCCGCGATTCCCGCATTCAACGCCTCGCCCTTGCCCTGGCGGGCATTCGGTGCGGTGCGGCGAAGCAGCCATACGCGATCACCGAGTACATCCGTTACGGCGTCCGCCGTTCCGTCGTCGGATCCGTCGTCGATCACCATGACCACCGACTGATCGCCCGGCATCGACAGCAGCCGCTCCAGGCTCGCGAGGATTACCCTTTCCTCATTAAGACAGGGTAGAAGAAAAACGAAGAACAGATCATCTGCGGCGATTGGGTCCGCCATAGCGGCCCGGCGGCGCGGTTGGTGGCGAGATGCAATCAACATGCCAAGGCCATAACTGAGGCCAACTAGGATCAGAGCGCCGGCCGACCAGACGAACGGTCGATCCCAGCGCATCGGCGCCGCCAGTGGTTTGGCCGGGCCAGGAGGGGCGACCGGGTTTACGGCCGGCAGTTTCACCGCTGTATGCAGGGATCCGGTCGCGGTACGGGCGGTGATCTCGACTCGCACCGGCAGCCTGTCCGCAGTAGAAAAGCGTAGGTAATACTGATCGTCGAGGTCGCTGCGAATACCACGGAATGCGTCGTTCCATCGCTCGCCTCGTGTGCTGAATCCACCGCTATCACGGGCTAACCGGTCCAGATCCGTTGCACCGTGTGCGGAATTATCAATGACGTACAGCGCCGTACCACTGGCCGCGATACGCCGCTGCAGCAACGATCGGACACCGGGCTCAAGCGGCGGCTGGTCCGAGCCAACGCTCAGCACGATCGTGCGGCGCACCTGTGCACCGCCGGAGAACGCGGCGAGCGTCTGCGCAAGCCGGGCACCCGCCGACCGCGGCGCCCCGGTGGCCAGTTGCCCAAATGTCAACGCCGTTACCGCCGGGTCGCGAGTCAGTCGCGGAGTAAGGGTCTCCGGCCGGTGCGGATCAACGATCGCGGTCTGCGCCCCGCGACCCAGACTCGTTACGAAGCCGGCGGCGGCCGCGCGTTCGGCCGCAAGCGCGGCCGGAGCAATGTCTGTGTCCGGCGCGAACACAACCTGCAGGTCGTGCGCCGACAGCCGGCCCAGCCGTGGCGCAATCCGTTGCCCCGCAACGGTCACCGTGAAATCATCTCGAGTAAGGGCGCCGTTGCTTCCCGGAACCGTGACAACCAGCCCGATCTGTGGACTATGGGACACGTCGACCCGCAACGTTCGAAGCGGCGCGGCTTCTGCGGTCGCGGTGCACCAGACCAGCACCGATCCTGCGATTCCGGCGATAATGCCCAAGCGCCGCGGAAGTACCTTCATATCAACGTCCGCCGGCTCTGGCACGCATTGAGCCACCAAAGAGCAGAAGACCCAATATCGCGGCCAAATAGAGACTAAAGAACACACCGGCGCCGTCAAGCAGACACCTGGAGACAGTCCACACAATACTGTGCCGCGGCAGATGCGTCGCGGCGCCATAAGAGGTAAAAGCCGCAAGCGCAGCCGAATAGTACACGTGATATCCCCCGATTCGCGGCGGTCTGGTCGTACGCCACCGCGATATTGACTACTGGTAAGAAAGTGCGGCCGAGGACGGATATAGCAGCAATTTGGTGTCCGCGCCCGACGTAAATGCCATCGACGAATAATCGCGCGCCAGCCGTCACGGCCAGCCCGCCGAAATAGCGGTACGGCGCACGCAGCACATTGCTTCCCCCGAGCCCGGTTCTTGACGGTCGACGTCGAGCCAGCCGACTGCCGGACGTAATGCGCTTAATAATCGCCGTCGCCGGCACGGCGTTACATCGGCAATGCTCCCCATATTTGTGAGTCGCCGACTGGAGTCCCGAAACCTAGGTGGGCCCTATAGGACTAGGTCGACTCGCCAATTTGCGAGCAGGCTGCGCAAGACGTCACTGACAGATCCGCTTGTACACCAGCAATATTCGGCATTTACGCCGACGATAAATAGGCCGATCGGGCCAGACATGCTGCGCGCGCCCGCGAGCCCAGATACAGGGCGTCTGTTAGCCGGAGACACCGTCGAAAAGGCTGGTCACCGAGCCGTCCTCGAAGACCTCCTTGATCGCCCGGGCAATCATCGGCGCGATCGAGAGGACAGTGATTTTGTCGATGCGGCGCTCGGGCGGCACCGGCAGCGTGTCGGTAATCAGCACCTCACGGATCCGGCTGTTTTTCAGCCGATCGATCGCCGGACCGGAGAGCACCCCGTGGGTCGATGCCGCGATCACATCGGCCGCGCCCGCGTCGAAAAGGGCCTCGGCCGCGGCGACCGTCGTACCACCGGTGTCGATCATGTCGTCGACGATGATGCACACCCGACCGGCCACGTCACCGACCACCCGATTGGCCTTGACCTCGTTGGGCACCAGCGCATTGCGGGTCTTGTGAATGAATGCCAGCGGGCAGCCGCCGAGCCGGTCGGTCCACCGCTCGGCGACCCGTACCCGACCCGAATCCGGCGCTACCACGGTCAATTCGGCGCCGGCATACTTCTCTTTCACATAATCGGCGAGCAGCGGCAGCGCAAACAGATGATCCACCGGTCCGTCGAAGAATCCCTGCGTCTGCGACGTGTGCAGGTCAACGGTGAGAATGCGGTGCGCGCCCGCGGTCTTATAGAGATCGGCGATCAGCCGGGCGGAGATCGGCTCCCGACCGCGGTGCTTTTTGTCCTGCCTGGCATAAGGGTAGAACGGCACCACGACCGTGATCCGCTTTGCCGACCCGCGTTTCAGCGCGTCGATCATCACCAGCGACTCCATCAGCCACTGGTTGATGGGCGTGGTCATCGACTGCACGACAAATGCGTCGCTGCCACGTACGGACTCCTCGTACCGCACGTAGATCTCGCCGTTGGCAAAGTCGTATGTGGACGATGGCGTACAGGTAATGCCCAGCCCGGCCGCGATCTCCTCGGCCAGCTCGGGGAAAGCCCGACCGGAGAAGAGCATCAGGCTCTTGCGGCTCTGGCTCTCGATACTGCTCACGACGCGGCTCCCCTGGCTCGGCTCGGTAGTCACTATTCGGGCCGTTCGCCCTCGGTACGGTCACGTTTGTCGGAAGCGGAGTCGCCGGTACGGGCGGCCGCCGCTACCTCGGCCGCCGCGGTGCCGGCCCGTTTTCGTTCCGTCCAGCCATCGATATTGCGTTGCTTGCCCGCCGACAACCCAAGAGCGCCGGGCGGCACGTCCTCGCGGATCACCGCCCCGGCGCCGGTGTAGGCGCCAGCGCCGATATGCACCGGCGCCACGAACGTATTGTCCGCGCCGGTCCGGGCGCCGTCGCCGACCACCGAACGCTGTTTGCGCACCCCGTCGTAATTGACGAACACCGACGACGCGCCGATGTTGACGTCGCGGCCGATGGTCGCATCGCCTACATAAGTGAGGTGTGGCACCTTGCTGCCGGCACCGATCTCGGCATTCTTCACCTCGACGTACGTACCCACCTTGGCGCCGCGGTCCAGTCGGGCACCGGGTCGCAGGTAGGCAAACGGTCCGACCTGCGCGTCCGGGCCGATCTCGGCGGACTCGGCATGAGCCCGGATCACGATCGCGCCGGCCCCGACCACGGTGTCGGTGAGCGTGCAGTCCGGGCCGATCCGGGCGCCGGCGGCCACGCTGGTCGAGCCGCGCAGCTGAACGCCGGGCTCCAGCACCACATCGGCGGCAAGCCTCACATCGACGTCGACCCAGGTCGCGGCCGGATCGATCACCGTCACACCGGAGCGCATCCAGTGGCGCAGCACCCGGTCGCGCAGCAGCCGACCGGCCTCGGCCAGCTGCACCCGGTCATTGACGCCGGCAGTCTCGGCCACATCGGCCAGCACCGCGCCGACCCGCCGGCCCTCGGCGACGAAGGTCGCGATGACGTCGGTCAGATACTCCTCACCGGCCGCGTTGTGCGCCGATAGCCGCTTCAGCGCATCGGCCAGCACGGGTGCGCGGTAGGCGGCCACCGCGGTGTTGATCTCGTGCACCGCGCGCTCGGTCTCACTCGCGTCGCGCTGCTCGACGATGCGGCGCACCGCACCGGACTCGTCGCGGATGATCCGGCCGTAGCCGGTCGGATCCGGCGCGATCGTGGTCAACAGCGTCGCCGCGGCCTCACCGGCGGTGTGCTCGGCGACCAGCCGGTACAGGGTGTCGGCGGTGAGCAGCGGCGCATCGCCCGGCAGCACGACGACGGTGCCGGTGAAGTCCGACAGCTCGTCCAGGGCCAACCGGGTGGCATGCCCGGTGCCGCGCTGCTCGTCCTGAACGACGGGGCGCGCGCCGGTGCCATCCAGCGCGGCGATCACCTGGTCGCGACCGTGCCCGACGACCACGCGGGTCGCCGCCGGGGCCAGCGGTGCTACCGCCGCGAGCACGTGACCGAGCAGGCTGCGGCCGCCGACTTCGTGCAGCGCTTTGGGTAACGCCGAACGCATCCGGGTGCCTTCGCCTGCCGCCAGAATCACAACCGCGGTCGCGTCGTCCGACACGGAATCTCCCCTCGCAACTTGCCGCCTCATGTTAACCGGCCCGTAACCATGCTCGTGCTATTGCTGATAGATCCGGCCCTTCCACTGTGTGCCATGTCCCATCCAATGCGCGCGGGCGGAGTCCACCGTCATCGCGAGGTAGAGCACCGCGGTGACCGGGAGCAATAATGCCGCCACCGTCGGCTGCCGGTAATACCGCACCATCGGTACGAACGTGGCCGCCATAATCAACCAGCCGAGCACACCGGCGATCAGCGCCAGGTCGTCGCCGGTGGCAATGCCGAGCACGGTCGCGACCGGCGGCACGACGAATACCAGTGTGAGCGCGACCACCGTCCCGGCCAGCAGCAATACCGAATGGCGCAGCTGGGCATATGCGCTGCGCGCCACCATCTGCCACAAGCTGCGCAGGTCCGGGTACGGCCGGACGCTGGCCACCCGATCGCCCAGGCCGAGCCAGGTCCGCCCGCCGGCCCGCTTGACCAGCCGGGCCAGCGCCACGTCATCGATCACCGCGCCCCGGATCGCGGCGATCCCACCGGCGTGCTCCAGAGCGGCCCGCCGGACGAGGGTGCAGCCGCCGGCCGCCGCGGCGGTACGCCCGCCGGCGCGGTTGCTCCACCGAAACGGGTAGAGCATCGCGAAGAAGTAGACGAACGCGGGCACGATGAGCTTTTCCCAGCCGGTACGGGTACGCAGCCGCGCCATCTGGGAGACCAGGTCGCGGTCGCCGGCGGCGCTGACCAGCGCGGTCAGCGACCCGGGCTGGTGCGCGATGTCGGCGTCGGTGAGCAGCAGCAGGTCCACCTCGCCGGCCAGCTCGACACCGTGCCGGAGCGCCCACAGCTTGCCGGCCCAGTCGGCCGGCGGCTCGCCGGGTGAGCTCACGGTCAGCGGCAGCCGGCCACTCGTCGCACGCGCTGTGTCGCCGGTGCCGTCGGTCGAGTTGTCATCGACCAGGATGACCCGGGCCGGGCCGGGGTAGGTCTGGGCGAGCAGGGTCGGCAGCGTCGCCGGCAGTACCGCGGCCTCGTCCCGGGCCGGCACGATGATCGCTACCGACGGCCACGTATGCGGTGGCCGCGCGGCCGGCAACCGTACGTCGGTCCGCCAGAACCACCCACGTAGCAAGGCGATCCACAGCCAGGCGAGCAACGACGCGGCAGCGGTCCAGCCGAGCGGTGTCACGGCCGGCAGCGTGCCATACCCCGCGAGGCGACAGCGAGTGAGCATCGCAGCGAGCTGCCGCAACCCAGTACGAGAAGCACCCCAACGCAGCGAGCGAGGAGCGGAGCGAGCGCGGAGCCGAGCCAATATTCGCGAGGCGACAGCGAGTGAGCACCCGCAGGCGCCCCTAGGGCGCCGAGGAGCGGAGCGAGCGCCGGAGCCGAGCGCAATGTAGCTGGGGGACTCGGACTCGAACCGAGACTGCACGGCTCCAAAGGCCGGCGGGCTGCCGATTACCCCATCCCCCATCGGATGCCCGCCAAGGGTAGGTCACGGCGCAACCGGACGATCGCCGGAGGGCGCAATACGGTCAGCACGGCCCACGCCAGCACACCCAGCCCGACCAGTACGTACGCGTTCCCGATGAGCAGCTGCCAGCCGTGCATGCGGTAGCGGTGGTCGTGGCGGAACGCCGGCTCCCACCACAGCACGCCGCTGCCGAACGCCGCGCTCCAGGCGACCAGCGCACCGATCGTCCGTCGGGACGGCATCGCGAGGGCCCGGGTCGCCAGCGCGGCCGCGGCCGGCGCGACCCAGACCCAGTGGTGGCTCCACGAGATCGGCGAGACGAGCAGCCCGGTGATCGCGCACACGAGGAGCCCGGCGGTGTCGCGCCGCTGCCGGGCCAGCATCGCGGCCGCACCCAGCCCGATCGCCCCGACGGCAATCGCCACGATCCACCACACCGGCTCGGCGCCGATCCTGCTACCGACCAGCCGGACGATCGCTCCGTGCACAGATTGATCGCTGACGTATTCGACGTTGCCCACGCGGCTGGAGTCCATGAAGAGCCGGCCGAGCCAGAATTCGTGGCTGGCCTGCGGGATGGCGGCCGCCCCGACGAGCATGGTGCCCAGCGTGCCGGCTATGGCGACAAGTCCGGCACGCCACCGTCGGGTGATGAACAGGTAGAGAATAAAGATTCCCGGTACGAGTTTGATGCCGGTCGCGATGCCCACGAGCAGACCGCGCGGAAGCTTTCCGGTCCGACCGGAGAAGTCCACGATCACCAGCAGCATCACGAACACGTTGATCTGGCCGAATTGCAGCGTCTGGGTCACCGGCTCGAGCCACAGCGCTCCGGCGGTCAACGCGGCAGTAGTACCCCAACTCGCCCGACCGTCGGTGATCCGGCCGACCACGAGCCACACGCACAACAACAACGCCACCTGAGACGCCGCGACGATAATCATCTTTGCTAAAAAGAGGCCCGCTATTGGCATCCAGCAAAGGAGGAGCGCAGAAAAGGGCGGATAAGTAAACGGGAGACGTGCGCCGGTCGTACGCATGGCATAGAGATCATTGCCATTAAGCACCGTACGGGCACCAGAAAAATAAACTCGGGCATCGATCATAGAAAACAAGCCCGGATGCAAGCAAAGTCGCAACCAATAGGCCGAGAGAGAAGCCGCCAGAAGAAGAAAACCCCAATGACCAAGGCGATCCAGCCAGGTTCGGGCCGGTTCATTCAATCTCGAACGTACTGGGACAAGCGATTTTGTCAGCACGCATTATAAGACGCCGAAACGGTTGAAACGGTTGTACGAAATGTTGGGGCAATTGCATGGCGTCGCCGTACTCGATCGGCAGCCGGCTCGAAACCGCCGTCGCTACTCGGCCCTGCCCGCGGAGTGCCGCGTTGGACCCCATCCGCGGGGTGAGCGGGGTCCAGCCGCTCGGCTGCACCCGGTCGTAGAGATCACCGGCGGCCTAATCGTCACCCTCTGGAGTCAGCTCGGGGTCGTACCGGAGTGCTGTCGATTCGGGGTCGGCTCGCTCGTCATCGATGTGTCCGGCGCAGCTGCGCCGGAGACGGGTACGGCGGAAGGACAACCGATGGGTAACAACACGGTCAACTGGTGGGAGTTTCCGGTCGACGATCTGCCGGCCGCGCAGCGCTTCTACGGCGCGGTTTTCGGCTGGAAGTTCACCCCGTTCGGCGCGGACTATTCCATGGCCGCGGCGGCCGATGGCACCCCGGTCGGCGGCTTCGTCACCGGGGACCTGCCGAGCATCCGGCTCTACACCGGGGTCGATGACCTCGAGGGCACCTTGGCGAGCGCGGTCGCGGCCGGCGGCAAGGTGCTCAAGGAACGGCAGTTCATCTCCGAGGAGTTCGGCTGGTGGGCGCTGTTGCAGGACGCGAACGGCCACGAGTTCGGGCTGTCGACCAGCAACGCACCCATGAGCTGACCGATTGGAGCCAATGTCACATTCGTACGTTCTATGCGTACGAATGTGACATTGGCCGCCTTGGGGCAGTGTGATGCGGGTCCGATTTCGTCCAACCATGGCGAACCTACGGTTGCGTAGGTTACGGTTGCGTAGCCAGCCAAAACCCACAAACCGGAGATGTCCATGCCACCTGCGCAGCCGACGAGCACGATCGAGGCGACTACATCGACCGTTCCCGATCAGGGTGCGCGAACGACTCCCAAACCGCTGATGGCCGGGCGGCGCGGGGCGTTGGAGCAGGGTTTCCTCTATTACTTCGTCGTGGCGCCGTTTCTGGCCGTGCTCGCGATGGTCCCGGTGGCCTGGGGCTGGGGGATTTCCTGGCTGGACGTGGGCCTGTTCTTCGGGTTCTTCATTGTCGGCGGCGTCGGCATCACGATGGGTTTCCACCGCTATTTCACCCACGGTGCATTCAAGGCCAAGCGCGGCCTGAAGATCGCAATGGCGGTGGCCGGGAGCCTGGCCATCGAGGGCAAGGTCATTACCTGGGTGGCCGATCACCGGCGCCACCACGCCTATTCCGACAAAGAGGGCGACCCGCATTCGCCGTGGCGTTACGGCGAGACCACCGGCGCGTTGATCAAGGGTTTTTACCACGCACACACCGGTTGGATGTTCGACCGGGAGAAGACCAACAAAGAGCGATTCACCCCGGATCTCTTGCGCGACAAGGACATCGTCCGGGTCAATAAGCTGTTCCCGCTGGTCATGCTCTTCAGCGTGCTCGCCCCCGCCCTGATCGGTGGGTTGGCCACCATGTCCTGGGCCGGCGCGGCCGGTGGATTCTTCTGGGGCGGGCTGGTGCGCATTTTCTTCCTGCACCACGTCACCTGGTCGGTGAATTCGATCTGCCACACGATCGGCGAGCGGCCATTCGCGTCCCGCGACAAGTCGGCGAATTTCTGGCCGCTGGCAATCCCGTCCTTCGGCGAGTCCTGGCACAACTCGCATCACGCCGATCCGACTGCGGCCAGGCACGGGACCTTGAAGGGCCAGCTTGACATCACGGCTCGTACGATCTGGATTGCCGAGAAATTCGGCTGGGCATACGACGTGCGTTGGCCCTCATCGGAGCGCACGGCATCCAAGCTGGTCAGCCCCGAGGCCGGCAAGACCCGGTGACCGGGTGAATAGTGAATGACGCCGGCAAAGGCGGTGCCGTCCAGGGTGCGGATGACCGGCAAGGAGCGGCGCCAGCAACTGCTCGACGTCGGCCGGACGCTCTTCGCTGAACGCGGTTTCGAGGCCACCTCCATCGAGGAGATCGCCGCCCGGGCCGGCGTCAGCAAGCCCGTTGTGTACGAGCATTTCGGCGGCAAGGAAGGGCTTTACGCCGTCGTCGTCGATCGCGAAATGCAGCAACTGCTCGACCGTTTTACGGTGTCGCTGTCGGGCGGCCATCCCCGGGAGTTGCTCGAGCAGGCGGCGCTGACATTCCTGTCCTACATCGAGGACGAGACCGACGGTTTCCGCATTTTGGTACGGGATTCTCCGGTCGCATCCAGTACGGGTACGTTCTCCAGCCTGATCAACGACATCGCCAGCCAGGTCGAATATTTGCTCGCCCGGGAATTCAAGTCTCGCGGTTTCGAGCCGAAGCTGGCCGGGCTGTATTCGCAGGCGTTGGTGGGCAGCGTGGCGCTCACCGGGCAGTGGTGGCTGGAGGTGCGTAAGCCCGGAAAGCGCGAGGTGGCAGCACATCTGGTCAACCTCGCCTGGAACGGGCTGTCCCATCTGGAGGCACGCCCGAGGCTCGGAGCGACACTCTGAGTCGCTGTGGATAACGTCGGCGAGCTGTTGCTGGATTCGGGCAGGCTTGACAAATGCCGACCGAACGGGGCCACTATGACTTCTATGAGCGCGCACGACGACGTCACCGTCGCGACCATCGCCAGCTACCCGGCCGAGGCGGCGGTCGAGATCGTCGAGGGCACGATCTATCTGCGCAAGCCGGGCGGGTTCGAGCCGGCCGACCTGGATTTGCTGCCCGATGACCGGCGACGGCATGAGCTGCTCGACGGAGTCCTCGTTGTGAGCCCCGCACCGAACTGGCCGCACCAGCGTGCGGTGTCCCGGCTCAACCGATTGCTCGGCAACATCGCGCCAGAGGGGTACGACGCGCTGGTGGCCCCATTCGATATCAGCGCCGGGCCGCGCAGCGTGGTCGAGCCCGACGTGCTGGTGCTACCGAGCACCGACATGACGGCGCCCGCGCCGCTGCCGAGCCTCGTCGTTGAGGTGTTGTCCCCGTCCAATCGCGGGTACGACCGCATCACAAAGCGCAACCTCTATCAAAACGCGGGTGTGCCGTCGTACTGGATCATCGACCCCGACGAACCGTCCATCACGATCCTCGAACTACGGCAGGGCCAGTACGTCGAGGTCGCGCACGCCACCGGGGACGAGAAAATCCGCGTCACCAACCCTTACGAAATCACCCTTGTGCCAAGCGAATTGGTGCGATGAGCGCGCCGCTGGTCACGATTGAGACCATCACGAACTATCCGGCTGACGGCGTGGTGGACATCGTGGAGGGCACGATTTATCTACGGAGGCCGGATGGGTTCGAGATTGCCGACCGCGACCTGGTACCCGACGACCGGCGGCGGCACGAGCTCATCGACGGGGTCATCGTCTCGAGCCCGTTGCCGAACTTGCCACACCAGCGCGCGCTGACTCGCCTCGCCTTTCGGCTCGTGGATGCCGTTCCCAAGGAACACGAGACGCTGCCCGGACCGCTCGATGTGCAGACCGGACCACGCACGGTGGTTCAGCCGGACGTGCTGGTGCTGCCCAACAGGGATATGGAAGCAACGATGCCGTTGCCGACCCTGGTCGTGGAGGTGCTGTCGCCATTCAACCGCGACCACGATTTGGTTGCCAAACGCGATGTCTACCAGGCCGCGGGTGTGCCGTCGTACTGGATCATCGACCCGGACGAGCCGGGCATCACCGTGCTGGAATTGCAGCAGGGGAAATACGTCGACATCGCGCACGCCGTCGGCGCCGAAGAAATCCATATCACCAAGCCGTACGAAATAGCTCTCGTACCGAACGAATTAGTGAGCTAGTCGAGCTCGTCGGCCAATTCCAGCCAACGGGTTTCCTGCTCCTCGCGCTGCGCCACGATATCCTGTAGATCGGAATTCAGCGACGCTACTTTTTCATAATCTGTCGCATGCGCGGCCAATTCATCGTGCAATGCCTTTTCCCGACGCTGCAAAGTCGCAATAGCCCGTTCTAGCCGGGTCAATTCTTTTCGGTCGGCCCGGGAATCGCCGCGCCGCGGCCGAGCTACTGGAGTCGACTCCGTCGCGCTGGATCGCCTACGCTGCAGGTATTCCTCGACCCCACCGGGCAAATTCGCCAGTCGGCCGTCACCGAGCAGCGCGACCACCGAATCGCATACTCGCTCCACCAGATAACGATCGTGGCTCACCACAATAACCGTGCCGGCCCAGGAATCGAGCAGGTCCTCCAACGCCGTCAACGTATCGATATCCAAGTCATTGGTCGGCTCGTCGAGGAGCAGCACATTCGGCTCGGCCATCAACAATCGCAGCAACTGCAGTCGGCGGCGTTCACCGCCAGAGAGCTGCCCCACCGGCGTCCACTGCTGCGCCGCCGGGAAGCCGAAACGCTCCAACAGCTGCGACGCCGACATCTCGGTACCGCCGAGCACCGCCCGCGAGCCGATCTCGGTCACCGCCTCCAGCACCCGTAGCGCAGACGGCAGCTCGGTGACATCCTGCGACAGGTAGCCCACCGCCACCGTCTGACCGACCACCACCCGACCGGCCTCGGGCGTCAGCTCGCCGACCAGCAACCGCAGCAGGGTCGACTTTCCCGAGCCATTCACCCCGACAACGCCGATCCGGTCGCCCGGCCCGACCCGCCAGGTGACGTCGTTCAGGAGCACTCGATCCGCGACCCGTACCGTCACATCCTCGACGTCATAGACCGTCTTGCCGAGCCGCCGGGTCGCAAACGCCTGCAACGCAACGGAATCCCGCACCGGCGGCTCGTCCTCGATCAGCGCCTGCGCGGCGTCGATGCGAAACTGCGGCTTGCTCGTCCGGGCCGGCGGACCGCGGCGCAGCCAGGCCAGCTCCTTGCGCAACAGGTTGGCCCGGCGGGCCTCGGTCGCGGCCTCCCGCCGCTCTCGCTCCGCCCGGGCCAGCACGTACGCGGCGTAGCCACCGTCGTAGGACCGGACCGCACCGTCGGCCACCTCCCAGGTGCGCTGCACGACCGCGTCGAGAAACCACCGGTCGTGGGTGACCACCAGCAGCGCACCGGCCCGACCGTTCAGATGCGCCGCCAGCCAGGCCACGCCCTCCACGTCGAGGTGGTTGGTCGGCTCGTCGAGGATCAGGAGGTCGGTGCCATGCACCAGCCGGGACGCCAGCGCGACCCGGCGCCGCTCGCCGCCGGAAAGCCGGTCGACCGAGGCATCCAGCCCGAGATCGTGCAGCCCGAGCCCGTCCAGAACCGCCCGAATGCCGGCGTCGCCGGCCCATTCATGCTCGGCGGCAAAGGACTCGGCACCGAGTACGACGTCGCGAATGAGCCCGGCGGTCGGCAATGCGGCGCCCTGCGGCAGCGCGCCGATCCGCAGCCCGCGCGTCTGGGTAACCCGGCCGGAGTCGACCGGTTCGGTGCCGGCCATGATGTTGAGCAGGGTCGTCTTGCCGCCGCCGTTGCGGCCGACCACACCGATCCTCATCCCCGCCGCGATCCCCAGCGAGACGTTGTCCAGCACGTGCCGAACCCCGAAGTTCTTGCTCACCGACTCGAGATTGACCAGGTTGGTCGGTGGCATCAGCCGCCCTCGCCCACGATCCGGGCGCCGGGCACCGGACCGTGCGCCACCCGTACCGTCCGACAGACCCCGACGCCCGACAGCGACGCGGCCAACCGGACCGCGCGATCATGCGATCGGGTGAGGAAGGCGCAGGTCGGACCGGAGCCGGAGATCACCGCGCCCAATGCTCCCAGGTCCAGCCCGGCCTGCAGCGTCTTGGTCAGCGACGGCCGTAGCCGTTGCGCCGGCGCACCCAGGTCGTTGGCCAACAACCGGCCGAGCTGCGCCGGGTCGTGGGTACGCAGTGCGTTGATCAGGTCGTCGGCCGAGCCGATCCGCTCCGGCGCGCCATCGCCGCGCAGCCGATCCAGCTCGGCGTACACCTCCGGCGTGGCCAACCCGCCGTCGGCGATGGCCAGCACCCAATGCCAGCCGCCGGAGGCGAGTACCGGGGTCAGCCGCTCGCCCCGGCCGGTGCCGAGCGCGGTGCCGCCGGTCAGCGCGAACGCGACATCGCTGCCCAGCTCCGCGGCCAGCTCCAACAGCTCGGGCCGCCCGAGCTCCGTGCCCCACAGCGCATCGCAGGCGACCAAGGTCGCCGCCGCATCGGCGCTCCCACCGGCCAGCCCACCGGCAACCGGAATGCCCTTGGCGATCTCGAGCCGGACCGCCGGGTCGACCCCGGTCCGCCGGGCCAGCGCCATCGCGGCCCGCCAGGCGATGTTGTGCTCGTCGACCGGCAGCTCGTCCGCGCCCTCGCCGGTGATCGCCATCGACAGATCGCGGGCCGGAGTCGCGGTCACCTCGTCATACAGCGCGATCCCGTGAAAGACGGTGACCAGATCATGGAAACCGTCGGCGCGGCGGTCACCGACCGCGAGATGCAGATTCAGCTTGGCGGGGACCCGTACCGTGACCGGCTCTGGCACGCCAACAAGTCGCGTCACGGACAGCGGTCCCCTCCTCCCTGATCACTACCCAAACCATAGTGCCCGGCCGGCAGTCACGAGCCGGCGGCAGCGATGCGCGCAAACGCTGCCACCTCCACCGTCTCACCACGCGCGCGCGGGTCGACACCGGCCCGCCGCAATACGTCCTCGGCAGCATCCGGAGAGCCCGCCCAGCCGGCCAACGCGGCCCGTAAACCCTTGCGACGCTGGGCAAACGCCGCATCGATGACCGCGAACGTGGCGAGCCGACCGGCCGCGGTCGGTGGCTCCCGCCGGGTGAACGCGACCAATGCGGAGTCCACATTGGGCACCGGCCAGAACACCTGCCGGGGTACCGGCCCGGCCAGCGTCACTGCCGCATACCACGCCGCCTTCACCGACGGCACCCCGTACACCTTCGAGCCGGGCGGAGCGGCCAGCCGTTCGGCCACCTCCCGCTGCACCATCACCAGCCCGCGCCGGAGCGAGGGCAGCAGCTCCAGCATGTTCAGCAGTACGGGCACCGCGACGTTGTAGGGCAGGTTCGCGACCAGCGTGGTCGGCGCTGGCCCGGGCAGGTCAGTCACTGTCAGCGCATCGGCGGCAACAACCGTCAGTCGATCGGCGAGCTCAGGCCGATGTCTGCGCACAGTGGAGGGCAGCGCGCCGGCAAGCACCGCATCGATCTCAATCGCCAGCACCGCACCCGCCGCGGGCAGCAGGCCGAGGGTCAGCGAGCCCAGCCCCGGGCCGATCTCGAGCACCACATCGGCCTGGTCGACATGAGCGGCGCGCACGATCCGGCGGACCGTATTGGCGTCGTGCAGAAAGTTCTGGCCGAGTGCCTTGGTCGGGCGCAGCCCGAGGTCAGCAGCCAGGCCACGAATCTCGACGGGCCCGAGTAACCCGCTACCCGTCACATGGAGTCAGTTGTTGTGAACATTCTGACCGCACACCGGCCACGGCGAGGTGCCCCGAGCGTCGTACACCCGCTGCGCTATCGCGATCTGCTGTTCCCTGGTGGCCAGGTCGGCCCGCGGAGCGTAGGCGCCGCCACCGTTGGACAGCCAGGTGCCGTAATCGAACTGCAGGCCGCCGTAGAAGCCGTTGCCCGTGTTGTCCTGCCAATTGTTGGTCGACTCGCAGTGTGCCACTGCGTCCCAGTTCAGCGGGCCGTTCGATTGGCCCGCTGCACTGCTTCCCGCCGCCGGAACCTTGGTGCCGTACCGAATGACCTTCGTCCTGGCCGGGCTGGTCACCTTGCGGCCGATCACCTGCTGACGCTGCGGCTTGCCGTCGATGTAGGCGACCCGATAGGTCAGCTCCTCGGCGCCGTCCTGGCCGTGCTGCACGACCTCCTGCAGCCCCTTGAACAGGGTGTGGTCGGCCTTCTTCTGGATCGGGAAGTGCAGCGTCGCCGAGCGGGTGACCGTCCGGTAGGCGACCCGGTTGACGGTGACCGTCATGCCGTCCCGCAAGGGAGTGTTGAGCGCCGGCGTCACCCGGTCGTTGGCGCCGACCGGCACTTGTGCGTCGGCGAGCAGGTCGGCCACCGTCTTGCCGGTGCTGTCGGTGGCGAACCGCGACCCGTCGGCGACCACGGTGGCCTTCTTGGGCATGTCCACCTTGACGACCGCATCATGCAGCGGCAGCGCGGCCCAGCGGTTGCCCGGAACGTAGGCGCCGGTGTCGGCCAGCCCGACGTCGCGAATGAACGCGTTGACGGTCGAGGCGGTGGACCAGACCTTTTTGACCTGGCGGCCCATCTTCATGTCCACCTGGCGACCGCGATCAATGACGATCTTGTCGCCGCTGTCGATCGGCGAGTTGAGCTTCGGCGACACCGAGTCGTGCGGGCCGACCGGGATGTGCGCGTCGGCCAGGACACCCTTGACGTTCGGCGAGTAGCTGTCGACCGAGTGCGTGACGCCGTCGATCGATACCTCGACGGTCTTGTCCAGCGAGGCCCACGCCACCGTGCCGCCGACCAACCCGGTGACGACCGTGCCGTACAACCCGAGCCGCACGATGCTCGGCCGCCCGTTCTTGCCCGTCGGCTTGACGCCCGCCGCGATCTTGGCGATGGCGAGCTCGGCCAGCGCGAGCGCGTCGGATTTGCCGGTGCCGGAGCGGTGTGAGCTGCGCGGTGGGGCGGCATGACGGTGCCGGGCCGGGCGGTCGTCCTGCTGCCGTGGTTGCTCCGGCTCCGCCTGGTACGGCGGCTGCGGGACGTAGGCCGGCGCGGGTTGGTAGGCCGGTTGCGGCTCGTGGGCCGGTGGGCCGAGGTACGGGGGCGGCGGCTGGTGGGCCGGCTGCGGATGAGCGGGCCACTGCGGGGCACCGTAGGAGGGCTGAGCCGGCTCCGAGGCGGGCGGCATCGAGAGCCCCGGCATGGCCGGGGGGAACGCAGGCGCCACTTCGACCGAGGCTCCGGCCGATGCGTTGCGATGCTTCGATGCTTCGTGCCTCTTGGGGGCGGCGTGACGACCCACGATGCTCCTGCGCTCGGACCATCCGGGCAGGAGGCGCATCACGGGCGACGCATCGGCTGCCCCCGCACGATGCTGAACTGTCGCCCGGAGGTCCCCACCCCGGCTAACGATTACGGCACGATAACGGACCGGGGGTGATGCACCCAACACCGGGGGTCGTTTCGGCGGCCGTGTCGCGCAAACAGTGCAGCCAATCGGCGCAGGAACCGTTGCAACCACCCGCGGCCAGCAAGCGGTTTCGCTCGTCGATCTTGAAGATATGGCCCATGAATGTCCGGGCGGTTTCAGCCGGTCGTTGCAACACTGGGTTGGTTGGGTGATTGTGTCAGTAGTTCGTGGAGTGCTTCGGC
>Ga0137412_10000397_pt1 | contig 28878 bp, 27 predicted proteins | sample CZODoug2_1_16fun_FD_122160 | JGI IMG/M metagenome (GOLD analysis project Ga0137412, IMG submission 122160) | Vadose zone soil fungal communities from Angelo Coast Range Reserve, California, USA - CZODoug2_1_16fungal (Hybrid Assembly) | ecosystem: Environmental > Terrestrial > Soil > Vadose zone...
TCGCGGTATTGGGACAGCTCGCCCTTCAGCCGGCCGGCCACCTTGCGCATTGGGGTGATCTGCGCACTACCACCAACCCGGGAGACCGAGATGCCGACGTTGATGGCGGGCCGCACCCCTGAGTTGAACAGGCGCGGTTCGAGGAAGATCTGCCCGTCGGTGATGGAGATGACGTTGGTCGGGATGTAGGCCGAGACGTCACCTGCCTGGGTCTCGATGATCGGCAGGGCGGTCAGCGACCCACCACCGGGGATCTTCTGCCCGGTCAGCGGATCGGTCACCTCGTCGGCCAGCTTGACCGAGCGCTCCAGCAGACGCGAGTGCAGATAGAACACGTCGCCGGGGTAGGCCTCGCGGCCGGGCGGGCGGCGCAGCAGCAGCGACATCTGGCGGTAGGCGTAGGCGTGCTTGGTGAGGTCGTCGTAGACCGCCAGCGCCGCCTGCCCCTTGTAGAGGAAGTACTCGCCCATGGCGCAGCCCGCATAGGGGGCCAGGAACTTGATCGGTGCGGCCTCGTCGGCTGCGGCCATCACGATGATCGTGTTCTTCAGCGCGCCGGCGTCTTCGAGAACCCGGGCCAGGCCGGCCACCGTGGCCTTGCGCTGACCGATAGCCACGTAGACCGAGATGAGGTCGCGGTCCTTGTTGTTGATGATCGTGTCGATAGCGATGGCGGTCTTGCCCGTCCCGCGGTCGCCGATGATCAGCTCGCGCTGGCCACGGCCGATCGGGATCATCGAGTCGACGGCCTTCAGGCCGGTGAGCATCGATTCGCGCACCGGCTGGCGGTGCACGACACCGGGTGCCTTGAACTCGACCGGGCGCATCCCGGCCGGGCGGATCTCGCCCTTGCCGTCCAGCGGATTGCCCAGCGGATCCACGATGCGGCCGAGCATCTCCTCGCCCACCGGGATCTCGAGCAGGCGCTTGGTGCGCTTGACGGTGTCGCCCTCGGAGATCTTCTTCCAGTCACCGAAGAGCACCGCACCGACGTTGTCGGACTCGAGGTTGAGGGCGAGACCGGTGACGCCGTGGGGGAACTCGAGCATCTCGAAGGACATGCAGTTCTCGAGCCCGTGGATGCGACAGATGCCGTCCGCGACCGACAGGACGGTCCCCACCTCGGCGAAGTCCGCACTCGCCGTATCGAGGCCTTGGATGCGGCTCTTGAGGATTGAGGTGATCTCGTCAGCGTTGATCTTCACTGGGACTGCTCCTTGACCGACGACGCCAAGGGCGAACCAATGCGCGCCTTGGAGACCTGCGTACGAAGTTGATTGAGCCTGCTCTTGATCGACGCGTCGAGGATGAGGTTGCCCACGCGGAGCACCATCCCGCCGACGACGTCCGGGTCGACCACGCTGGTCAACTGGACCCGATTACCGGTCTCCCGGCCGATGCGCTCGCCGATGCTGGCCACGGTCGCCTCGTCCAACGGCACCGCGGTGGTGATCTCCACCGGCAGCACCTTCATCTCGGTGTCCCAGAGCTGGTCGAAGCTCGTCCGGATCCTGGAGAGCTCGGGCATCCGGTGCCGCTCGATCAACGCGTCGAGGAAGTTCACGAACGTGGGGTCCGCGTCGACCACCGCCCGCCGGACGCCTTCCTTCTTCTCCGCCGTGGAGAAGTTCGGGGAGAAGAAGTACAGCTGGAATTCCCAATTGGCCTTGAGGGCATCGTCGAACTGGGCCAGCTGTTCCTTGACCGTGTCGAGGATGTCCCCCTCGGACGCGGCCTCGAACAGCGCCCTCGCGTAGACCTGTGCGACCTGTGCCATCAGTTCTCGTGGGCCCGCCCGCCCACAAGGGCCGAGAAGTCAAGATCGGACAGCGCGTCCTGGACCAGCTGTCGCTGGTCGGCATCGGTGAGCGTCTTGCGGGTGACCCGCTCGGTGGCCAGCACGGTGAGCTCCGCGACGTCCCGCATGATCTCGTCGAGCATGCGCCGACTCTCGGCCTCGATGTCCCGACGCGTCTGCTCCAGCATCTGCTCGCCCCGGGTCGCAGCCGTGGTGCGCGCTTCGTTTTCGACGACGGCCGCGGCCTGCCGGGCCCGCTCGACGATCTCCTCGGCCTGCGCTCGCGCCTCCGCCAGACGCTCGCGGTACTCGACGAGCAGTGCGTCGGCCTCCTGACGCGTCCGTTCGGCCGCGTCGATCGACTCCTCGATGGCGGCCTGACGCCGGTCGAGGGCCTCCCGGATACGGGGAAAGACCGCCTTGGTCAGGACCACCAGACTGACCGAGAAGACGATCAACGTCCAGATCGTCATCCCAATGTTGGGGGTGATCAGCCAGGTGCTCCCACCCTCCTCGGCCTGGAGGGTGTTGGCACTCTCTGCGAGCAACACGTCGGCCAACTCCTAGTTGTTTAGCGGAAGAAGGCTCAGAGGAAGAAGGCGATGAAGCCGCCGACGAGGCCGTAGAAGAAGCAGGCCTCGGTCAGGGCGAAGCCCAACCACTGGGTGGAGGCGATCTCGTTGCGCATCTCGGGCTGGCGAGCCGTGGCCTCGACGACCGAGCCGAACAGCGAGCCGATACCGGCACCGGCTCCGGCCGCTCCGCCGCCCGCGCCGACGCCGAGCGCGATGGCCCGACCGGCCTTCTGCCCGAAGATGGCGGGGTCGCCGCCTGTCGTGTCCACGGCCTGCTGAAGCGACGTGAGTAGGTAGGACATGCTGCTCCTTCTTAGCTAGTGCCTTAGCTAGTGGCTGTGGGTCGCACTGCCGATGTACATGGCGGTGAGGATGGCGAAGATGAAGGCCTGCAGCCCGGCGATCAGGGCGCACTCGAACAGGTAGATCGCAATACCGAGGGGCAGGGTGAGCCACCCCAGGAACGGCCGTCCCAGCAGTACCGCCATGTTGCCTCCCATGAAGTCGATCAGGAGGTGGCCGGCGAGGAGGTTGGCCCACAATCGGACGGTCAGCGAGAGCAACCGCAGGAAGTTGGAGAGGATCTCCAAGGGGTAGAGCATGAAGAGCATGCCCTTGCTGACGCCCGAGGGCACCAGGCTCTTGATGTAGCCGAGGAAGCCGTGCGCCCGCACGCCCTCGTAGTTGAAAACGCCCCACACCCCGAGCGCCAGGATGAGTGGCACCGCCACGTTGGTGTCCGCGGCGTAGAGCTGGAAGGACGGGAAGTGCCCGCCGAAGATCTTCTCCGAGGAGTTCACCGGCAGCGGGATGTAGCCGAGGAGGTTGGTGACCAGGATGAAGACGAACAGGGTCCCGACCAGGGGGAACCACTTCTTGGCCAGCTTCTCGTCCATGTTGTCGCGGGTCATGCTGCGAATCAGGTCGTAGAACGCTTCGACGGCCGTCTGTACCCGGTTGGGCCGCATCGTCATCTTCTTGGCGACCCACACCAGGAGGCCGAGCGTGATGGCCGTGGTGAGCAGTAGGTAGAGGACGCCCTTGTTGAAGTCGATCGGCCCGACGATGTGGAACCAGTTGTCGAGGTGGAAGGGCTGAACGATGTTGAAGTCTTCGTTCTTGGTCCCGCTCAGGCCGTACGCGGCGATCATCACCACGAAGCCGAGGATGTAGACGGCACCGGCCAGCAGGCCGACCTTCTTCACCACGCTCATGCCGGGCTTGGCGCTCTGCTCGGGCTCGGGCTCGGGGCTCGGCGCAGTCTCGACGGGCGTATCGGCCTGGAGCGTCATGCGGCAGCCTTACGTCGAGCGGGCGGTCCGGACATGAGCCGGATGAAGAACGCGACGGAGTACGCGGCCAGGATCACGACCGATGCGGTGAGCCCGTCCGAGCGGCCACCGAGCACAGCCGAGAGCACGATCACGCCGGCCAGCAGCCAGATCCGCCCGAATGCTTCGAAGAGGTTCGCGGCCACCTGCTTCACCGGGTCGGATGCCTTGCGGATCCAGCGCTGATCGAACACCGCAACCAAACGCTGCAGCACCCACCCGCCGGCGCCGAGCACGAACCCGGGCTCGGGTGCATCGAGTGCGAGCGCCGGCACCACGGCGGCCGCCACCAGCAATAGGTCCAGGTTTCCCCACAACACCGCCCTGCGGCTGACGAGGGGCGCGTCCGCGTCTGACGACGCGTCTGCGTCCATCGCCACGTCGGAAGTCAACCCCAGGTCCTTTCAGGAGGGCGGCACCAGTGCCAGAGTCGCGCGGCCGCAGAGAGGCCCGCGCTTTCGGGGTGGAAACTACCATCCGTTAACGCGGCATTTCGCCGCGGGGTGGGAGGCCGGGGTCACATCTGGGCGTGCTCTGAGACCGGGGCCGGCGGGGCCTCCTCGACGGGCATCGCGCGCAGCGGACCCCGCAGTAACAACAGGCCCACAACCACCAACGCCACCATGGCCAGCAGGGCCCACAGGGCGACGCCCAGCAAGGACAGGGCGAGCACACCCCAGGCGATCAGCGCGGACCAGAAGTACATGATCAACACCGCGCGCCGGTGCGAGTGGCCGATCTGCAGCAAGCGGTGATGCAGGTGCTGCTTGTCGGGCGCGAACGGCGAGCGCCCCTGCCGAGTGCGTCGGACGATCGCCAGCACCATGTCCAGGAACGGGGCGGCGACCGCCGCGAGCGGCAGCAGCAGCGGCAGCAACACCGGCGACAGGTTCTCGGTGTCCACCGCACCGAAATCGATCTGCCCGGCGAAGCTGACCGTCGAGGCCGCCAGGATCAGGCCGATCAGCATTGACCCGGAGTCGCCCATGAAGATCCGGGCCGGAAAGAAATTGTGCGGCAGGAAGCCGAGGCAAATCCCGGCCAACAGGGCGGAGAACAGCGCCGGGGAGATAGCGCGGTCGATGCCCTGGTGCACGGCCAACAAATAGGTATAGGTGAAGAAGGCGGAGGCCGCGGTCAGCGCTATACCCGCGAGCAGACCGTCCAGGCCGTCCACGAAATTCACCGCATTGACGGTGGCCACCACGATCAGGACGGACAGCAGCGTGCCGGAGGTGGAGTCCAGCACGATCGTGGTGCCGGGGACGGGCAGGTAGGTCATCTGGATGCCCATCAGCACCATCACGCCCGCGGCGAGCACCTGACCGGCGAATTTGGTCAGTGCATCCAGGCCCCATCGGTCATCGACCGCACCGAGCAAGCAGATCAACGAGCCACCGGCCAACAGCGCCCACGGGTCGCGGGAGTTCGCGAACAGCTCGCTGGACAGGAACGGCAGTTGCGAGGCTACGGCCAGCGCGGCGATCAGCCCGATGAGCATCGCGATGCCGCCCAACCGCGGGGTCGGCGCGTCATGCACGTCCCGGTCGCGGACCTCGGTCATCGCACCCACGGCGTGACCGACGCGCCGGATGAGTCCGGTGGTCAGATAGGTCGCCGCCGCGGCGACCAGCAGCACCAGCAGGTACTCACGCACTTACCTGTTATCCCATAAGGATGATCGCGACGGCGTCAGCCGACAGCGCCGAGTTGCCCGGCGTGGTCGGCGGACAGCAGGCCGACGAAGATACCCAGGCACTCGCTGACCTGCTCGGCACACAGCCGGAACACGTGTAATGGCGCGCCGTAGGGGTCGGCGATGTCCTCATCTCCCGGCCCCGCCGAGACCGGCTCGCGACGCGCGGCGATGCGGGCCACCAACTCCCGGGCACGGGCCGGAGCGGAGTCGGGCAGGTCGCCGATGTCCACGCCCTTGGCGAGCCGGGCGAACTCGCGCAGGGTGAACGCCCGGTCGGCGGCATGCGGATCGAGCAGGATGACCTGGTGTCGCTGCTCAGCGGAGCCGGTGAGCACCAGGTCGGCCACCGCCAAGTGCTCGGGTAACAGTTCACGGGCCACGAAGCCGGTGTGGCGTACGCCGCGCTCCACCAACACCTGGCGGGCGTGCGGCTCCATGGACGCGCCGTCGTGGCCCCAGGTGCCGGCACTGGTCGCCCGGAAAGCGCCGGCCGCATCGCCCAGCGCGACGTCGAGTTCGCGCTCGGCGATGCGCTCGGCCAGCGGAGAGCGGCACACGTTGCCGGTGGAGATGAATAACACCTCGAACCGGCCACTCATGGCGCCGCCTCGCAAGCTCGGCGACGCCATGAGGCACGAGGCCGACTGTGCTTATTGACTCGCTCGCTGCGCTCGCTCATTCGACGACTTCCAGGTCCGCGGCGATCGAGCGCAGGTCCTCGGCGGACACCGCGCCCGCCCGCAGCAGGCGCGGGCGCTCTCCGGTGACGTCGACGATCGAGGACGGCTGGGAATCGGTGGTGGGCCCGGCCTCCAAGTACACCTGGACCCAGTCCCCCAACTGGAGCTCCGCGTCGGCCGCGGTGGTGGCCGGTTCCTGGCCGGACTGGTTCGCGCTGCTCACCGCGAGCGGCCCGGTGGCACGCAGCAACTCCAGAGCGACCTCGTGCAGCGGCATGCGCACCGCGACCGTGCCGCGGGCGTCGCCCAGGTCCCACATCAGCGAGGGCTGCTGGTGGCAGATCACGGTCAACGCGCCCGGCCAGAACGCGGCGACCAGGTCCCGGGCGATATCCGGGATCTGGGCGGCGATGCCGTCCAGGGTGCGCACCGAGCCGATCAGCACCGGCACCGGCATGTTCCGTCCGCGGCCCTTGGCCATCAGCAGGTCGGCCACCGCGTCGGCGGAGAAGGCGTCCGCGCCGATCCCGTACACGGTGTCGGTGGGCAATACCACCAGGTGCCCCTCGGCGATCGCGGCGGCGGCCGCCGCGATTCCCTCGGCCCGCGCATCAGGGTCGGCACAATCGAACGACCGCGACATGCAGTGAGCCTTTCGATGCGCGCCGGCGAGTGGGGAAACCCTACGGCCATCAGGCCAATGAGGGCCACCCGGTCGATGCTCACACGCGCAGCGCGGTGAGGTATCGATCCCGTCCGGCCAGGTCCTGGTGATCGGCCACGGCGCGCCAACGACCCGAACCGCGGAACACCGCGGGCACGCTGGTGCCCTGCGCATCGGCGTGTTCGACGGCCACCAGCCCGCCCCGGCGCAGCAACACCCCGGCCCGGGCCTCCACGGCCCGAATCATGTCCAGGCCGTCCGCGCCGCCCCCCCACAGCGCCGGGGCTGGATCGTGGTCGCGTACCTCGGTGGCCACGGATTCCCATGCCTGCAGGGGAATGTAGGGCGGATTGCTGATCACCACGTCGACCGTGCCGGCCAGCTCCTCCAGCGCGGTGCGCGCGTCGGCCAGGTGCAACAGCACGCCGGAGCCGACCAGGTTGCGGACCGCCCAGTCGTGCGCGGCCGGGTCGACCTCGACCGCGTGCACCCGGGCACCGGGCACCTCGGTGGCAATCGACAACGCGACTGCCCCAGAACCGGTGCACAGGTCGACGACCAGCGGTTGGGCCGGGCCGGTCCGCAAGTGCTCGATGACCTGACCCACCATCACTTCGGTCTCCGGACGGGGGATGAACACGCCCGGTCCGACGGCCAGGGTGAGGTAGCGGAAATACGCCCGGCCGGTCAGGTGCTGCAGCGGTCGGCGGGCTGCCCGCGAGGCGATCAGCTTTTCGTACGCGGCCGTGTCGATGTGCTCGTGGCGGACCAATTCGGTCCGGCCCACCCCGAGCAGGTGCGCAGCCAGTTCCTCCGCATCGAAGCGCGGCGAGGCCACCCCGGCCTCCGCCAGCCGGGCCGTCGCCGTGGTGAGTGCCGCGCCGAGGTCCTCAGTCATCGCCGGTCGCGGACAACACCGCGGCCCGGTCGGAGTCCACGCAGGCCTGGATGATCGCGTCCAGGTCGCCGTCCAGCACCTGATCGAGGTTGTAGGCCTTGAAGTTCACCCGGTGATCGGAGATCCGGTTCTCCGCGTAGTTGTAAGTGCGGATGCGCTCGGAGCGGTCCACGGTGCGCACCTGGCTGCGCCGGGCGTCGTTGGCGTCGCGGTCCGCTTCTTCCTGGGCGGCAGCCAGCAGCCGAGCCCGCAGGATGCGCATTGCCGAATCCTTGTTCTGCAGTTGGCTCTTCTCGTTCTGGCAGGACACCACAATGCCCGTGGGTAGGTGGGTAAGCCGAACCGCGGAGTCGGTGGTGTTCACCGACTGCCCGCCGGGGCCGGAGGAGCGGAACACGTCGACCCGGATGTCGTTCGGGTTGAGATCGACCTCGACATCCTCGGCCTCGGGCATCACCAGTACGCCCGCCGCCGAAGTGTGGATGCGGCCCTGGGATTCGGTCACCGGTACCCGCTGCACGCGGTGCACCCCGCCCTCGTACTTCAACCGCGCCCAGACCCCCGCGCCGGGCTCGGCGCGGCGGGCCTTCATCGCGACCGAGACGTCCTTGTAGCCGCCCAGGTCGGACTCCTGGGCCTCGAGCACCTCGGTCTTCCAGCCCTGCCGCTCGGCGTAGCGCAGGTACATGCGCAGCAGGTCACCGGCAAACAACGCGGACTCCTGCCCGCCCTCGCCGGCCTTGATCTCGACGATCACGTCCTTGTCGTCCAACGGGTCACGCGGGATGAGCAGATGGCGCAGGTGCTCCGCCAACTCCTCGCGCCTCGCCTCGAGCCCCGGCAGTTCGGCCCGGAAGTCCGGGTCCTCCGCGGCCAGCTCGGCTCCCGCGGCAACATCCGCGTCGGCCTGCTCCCAGGCCCGGTGCGCGGCCACGACCGGGGCGAGTTCGGCATAGCGCCGGCCCAATCGCCGCGCCTCGGTCGCATCGGCGTGCAGGGCCGGGTCCGCCATCGCCTTCTCCAGCGCGGCATGTTCGGCCAACAGCTCGGTGACCACCTCGAACATCTCGCGCCCCGCTTCTCAGGAATGACACCGGCCAACAAATGACGTCGACACAAAGCACGACGCCGGCGCCGCCGCAGAGCGGGGCGCCGGCGTCGGGGTAGTTACTTGGCCTTCTTGCCGAAGCGCTTCTCGAAGCGGGCGACCCGACCGCCGGTGTCGAGGATCTTCTGCTTGCCGGTGTAGAAGGGGTGGCACTGCGAGCAGACGTCAGCGTGGATCACGCCGTTCTTCGCGGTGCTGCGCGTGGTGAAGGTCGAACCGCAGGTACAGGTGACCTCGGTGACCTGATAGTTCGGGTGAATCTCGGGCTTCACGGCGTGCTCCTCGGAATCGTCGTCCCGGGTCGTCGTGGCGGACGCCGTCGACGTGAACCGGGACCGGCACAGTCTGCCAGGGACTGCGTCGACAGTGAAAACACCCAACCGACGCGCCTTGTTCCGACCCCATGCCCCCTGCGCCAATGGTCGATCTCCTGGCCTTCGGCTCAGTTCGATCGATTTGTCCGCAACGTCCCATTAGCCCGATCGGGGCAATCTTGGACTGTTTCAGCCGCATCGTTGCTACGTTCCAATCACTCCAGCATCACTGGACACGGGGGAAGGATGCAAGAAATGCACGCTCGCAGGACAGCTGTCGTGATCGCCATGACCGTCCTGTTGCCGCTCGCCGCGGTCGCCCCCGCGATGGCAGACGGCAACGACCCTTCCGTGCGTGGCGCGCGTAAACCGGTGGCCGCCGCCCCGGTGAAGCCCGCTCAACCGGTAGCGCAGACCGCGCCGGCCGCCGCACCGGACTCGGTGGAGTCCGGCCAGGAGGTCATGGTCGCCCAACTGCCCGAGCCCGATCCGATGGTGCCGAACCTGGTGCGCAACCCCAGCTTCGAGGACCCCGGCTCCCCCAGTTCCGGGTTCGTCGGCACCTTCCCGTCGATCCCCGGCTGGACGGAGACCACCGGCCGCGGCATCGAGATCCAGAACCGACTGTTCCCGCCGCCGTCCAACGGCGGTGCGCAGTACGTGGAGATGGCCTCGGACGGTCCGTCGAGCTTCTACCAGGACGTGCCCACCCAGCCGGGCGCGCACTACCGGCTGACCTTCCGCTACAGCCCGCACCCCAACACCGCGGCGAGTGTGAACCCGTTCGACGTGACGTTCGGTCAGAGCACGATGTCGGTGGCCCCGGCCGCCTCGGCAGACGTGGACTGGAAGATCACCGTGCTGGAGATCACCGCGGAGGGCCCGACCACCCGGCTGACCTTCACCGACTCGGCTCGCGACACCAACCACGGGCTGGGCGCGTTCCTGGACATGATCGAGGTGCGCCGGCTCAACTGAGCCGACGCCCTATCCGGCTCAGACCTCGGTCTCCGGGACGCCGTCAGAACCCGGGGTCGTCTTCTGCACCTGCATCAGGAACTCGATGTTGGACTTGGACTTACGCAGTCGGTCCAACAACAGCTCCATGGCCTGTTGGTCGTCCAGCGCCGACATCACCCGGCGGAGCTTCCAGACGATCTGCAGCTCCTCCCGCGACATCAGCAGCTCTTCCTTGCGGGTGCCGGAGGCGTCGATATCCACGGCCGGGAAGATCCGCTTGTCGGCGAGCTTGCGGTCGAGCTTGAGTTCCATGTTGCCGGTGCCCTTGAACTCCTCGAAGATCACCTCGTCCATCCGCGAGCCGGTCTCCACCAGCGCGGTGGCCAGGATGGTCAGCGAGCCGCCGCCCTCGATGTTGCGGGCGGCGCCGAAGAAGCGCTTGGGCGGATAGAGCGCGGTGGAGTCCACACCACCGGACAGGATGCGGCCCGAGGCCGGGGCGGCCAGGTTGTAGGCACGACCCAGCCGGGTGATCGAGTCCAGCAGCACGACCACGTCGTGGCCGAGTTCCACCAGGCGCTTGGCGCGCTCGATGGACAGTTCGGCAACCGTGGTGTGGTCCTCGGCCGGCCGGTCGAAGGTGGAGGCGATGACCTCGCCCTTCACCGAGCGCTGCATGTCGGTGACCTCTTCGGGTCGCTCGTCGACCAGCACGACCATGAGGTGGGCCTCGGGGTTGTTGCGGGTGATCGCGTTCGCGATCGCCTGCAGCACCATGGTCTTGCCGGCCTTGGGCGGGGACACGATCAAGCCGCGCTGGCCCTTCCCGATCGGGCAGACCAGGTCGATCACCCGGGTGGTCAGGGCAGCCGCATCGTGCTCCAGGCGCAGCCGCTCCTGCGGGTACAGCGGGGTGAGCTTGCCGAACTCCACGCGGTCGCGGGCCTTCTCCGGCTCCGTGCCGTTGACCGTGTCCAGTCGGACCAGCGCGTTGAACTTCTCCCGCCGCTCCCCGTCGCGGGGTGCGCGGATCGCACCGGTGATCGCGTCGCCCTTGCGCAAGCCGGACTTGCGCACCTGGGCCAGCGATACGTACACGTCATTGGGGCCGGGCAGGTAACCGCTGGTCCGTACGAACGCGTAGTTGTCGAGGATGTCGAGGATCCCGGCGACCGGGATGAGCACGTCGTCCTCGGAGATCTCCGGCTCGCCGGGTTCGTACCCGGCGGGGCCGCGGGCCCCGGTGCGGTTGCGGTTGCGGTCGCGATAGCGACCGCGCCGCCGGCGGCGGCCGGAGGGATCGTCGTCGTCGTCCTCGGGGCCGCGCGGGCCGGCGTCAGCGGCCGGCCGGTTGTCGTGCTGGCGGTTGTCCGGGCGGTTGTCCGGACGGCGGTCGGGGCGGTCACCGCGATCGGGACGCTCACCCCGATCGGGACGCTCAGCGCGATCGGGACGGTCAGGGCGATCGGGACGGTCCGTGCGATCGGGTCGGTCAGTGCGCTGGCGGTCACGTTGCCGCTCCCGCCGCTCGCCACGGTCGCGCTGCTCGCCGGCGGTACCTGCTTCGCCGCCGGCGGTCTCGGCGGACTCGCCGCTCGGGGCGGAGCGGGGTTCCCGCTCGGTGGTCGGCGCGCCGGCGTCGCCAGCTTCCGGCTCCGGGGCGGATTCGGTGCGGCGCTGCGCGGGCTCGGTGCGGGCCGGCGCACGTGCCGGCCGGGACGCGGGGGCCCGTTCGGTCGACGCTGTGCCGCCTGATTGCTTGTCCTTGATGGCCTCGACCAGTTGGGCCTTACGCATGCGCCCAGTGCCGGTGATGCCGAGACCGGAGGCCATCGACTGCAAATCGGCGAGCACCATGCCCGGCAATCCGTCGGCCTTGCGTCGCCGCGTCGACCCGCCGTTGTCCGCGCCCGCGTCGGCGTCAGCGGACCGGCCGGCGGAGTCGGAGCGAGCCTCGGCCAGTTCGGAGGTGTTACTCACGTGGTGTGTGTCCTTTCGCGACCACTCCGCGGAAATACGGACGCGGTCGGTGGGTGCAGCTCAATCAGAGCTCGTGCCCGTAAGACGGGCGGTTCCAGAGGAGATTGCACGGCAAGCGCCTGAGGGGACGGCGCGCCCGGTGCACTATCACGATAACACCCCGCCCGAGGCCCCCTCCATCGGGCCGGTGCGTGTCGTCAAGACGTAACGCGCACGGTTGCGCCGACGGCGTCCACCGCGAGGCGTTCGACCCGCCATCCGGGGCCTGCCGCGGCACCGACCCGGTAGACGTCGGTCGCATCGGTCAGCGCCAGCACACTCGGTCCGGCCCCGGAAATGGTCGCCGCGATGCCCTGCGCGCGCAGCGACTCCATCAACTCCAGGCTCAACGGCATCGCCGGGCGACGGTATTCCTGGTGCAGGCGGTCCTCGGTGGCCGCGAGCAGCAGCGACGGATCACTGGTCAGGGCGGCCACCAACAGTCCGGCGCGCGCGGCGTTGGCCGCGGCGTCGGCGTGTGGCACCGTCGCCGGCAACAGGCCGCGGGCGCGCACCGTGGACAGTTCGGTCGACGGGATGAACACCACCGGCATGATCCGCGGGTCCGGGGGCAGGCTGATCACGTGCGGCCCGTCGGCCGCCGACCAGGCCACCGTGAAACCGCCGCGTAGGCAGGCCGCCACGTTGTCCGGGTGCCCCTCCAACTCGCACGCCAACGCGAGCAATGCGTCGTCATCCATCAGCTTCGCGCCGTCCGGCAGCAGCGCGCGGGCGGCGGTGACACCGGCGACGATCGCGGCCGAGGACGAGCCCAGTCCCCGACCGTGCGGGATCCGATTCGTGCAGGAAATCTGCAGCCCGATGAACCCGACCCCGAGGCGCTCCAGGCAGGCGCGCGCGGAACGCACCAGCAGGTGCGACTCGTCGCGCGGCAGGGTGGTCGCACCCTCTCCGGTGATCTCGATCGACACCCCGAAATCCATGGTGCGCACGGTGACGTCGTCGTAGAGGCTCAGCGCCAACCCAAAAGAGTCAAAGCCCGGACCGAGGTTTGCGCTGGTCGCCGGTACCCGCACCGTGACCGGACCCTCGCGCACGTTGAGCGCCAAATCAGGCCAGGCCGAGATGGGTCGCGGCCACGCCTGCGTCGATCGGAACGGTGACCGGCTTGGGGGCACCCGCGATCGCCCACTCCGGGTCCTTCAGACCGTTGCCGGTGACCGTGCAGACCACCTGCAGACCCGCACTCAGCCAGTCGTTCTCCCGGGCCAGCAACAGCCCGGCCACGCTGGACGCCGAGGACGGCTCCACGAACACGCCTTCCCGGCCGGCCAACAATCGATACGACGCAAGGATCTGACGGTCCGTCACAGCTTCGATGCGACCGCCGGATTCGTCCCGTGCGGCCAGGGCTTGCTCCCAGGAAGCCGGGTTGCCGATGCGGATCGCGGTGGCGATCGTCTGTGGGTTCTTCACCGGCGCACCGTTCACGATCGGCGCGGCACCGGCGGCCTGGAAACCGAACATGCGCGGGCGCCGGGTGGCCGGACCGTCGAGGTAGTACTCGGTGTAGCCCTTCCAGTAGGCGGTGATGTTCCCCGCGTTGCCCACCGGCAGGCAATGCACCATCGGGGCATCGCCGAGCGCGTCGACGATCTCGAACGCCGCGGTCTTCTGTCCCTCGATCCGATACGGGTTGACCGAGTTCACCAACGCCACCGGATAGGACTCGGACAACCCGCGGGCCAACTCCAGACAATCATCGAAGTTGCCGTCCACCTGCAGGATGCGCGAGCCGTGCACCAACGCCTGGCTCATCTTCCCCAGCGCGATCTTGCCCTGCGGCACCAGCACCGCGCAGATCATGCCCGCGCGCACCGCATAGGCCGCAGCCGAGGCCGAGGTATTCCCGGTGGACGCGCAGATCACCGCCCTGGCCCCCTCCTGCGCGGCCCGGGAGATCGCCATCGTCATGCCGCGGTCCTTGAACGACCCGGTGGGGTTGGCTCCCTCGACCTTGAGCCACACCTCGCAGCCGGTCATCTCGGAGATCACCGGCGCGGGCACCAACGGCGTGCCACCCTCGCGCAGCGTCACTACCGGAGTGCTGGCGTCGACCGGCAGGCGGTCCCGGTACTCCTCGATCACCCCACGCCACTGGTGGGTTTGGCCGGACCGGGGCGTCGCGGTGGTCATCTGGATTGCTCCGCTCCCTCGACCCGCATGACACTGGCAACACTGCGCACCACGTCGGTGCGGCGCAGTTCCTCGACGGTCGCGGCCAACGCCGCGTCCGTGGCCCGGTGGGTCACGATGACCAGCGTGGCGTCGTCGGAGTGGCCCTCCTGACGGACCGTCTGAATCGACACCCCGTGCTCGGCGAACACCGTGGCCACCCCGGCCAGCACACCGGGTTTCTCGGCCACGTCGAGGCTGATGTGGTAGCGGGTCAGGTTCTCGCCCATCGGGCGCACCGGCAGTTGCGCGTAGGAGGACTCGCCCGGGCCACGTCCACCGCCGACCCGGTGGCGGGACACGGCAACCAGGTCACCCAACACCGCGCTGGCGGTTGGCGCGCCACCCGCGCCGCGACCGTAGAACATCACCGGGCCCGCCGCGTCGGCCTCCACGAACACCGCGTTGAACGCATCGCCCACCCCGGCCAACGGGTGGCTGCGCGGGATCATCGCCGGGTGCACCCGCACCCCGATGCGGGATTCGTCCTCGGACAGTTCGCAAATCGCCAGCAGCTTGATGACGCTGTTCATCTCCCGCGCCCGGGCCACATCCGCGGCGGTCACCTCGGTGATGCCCTCGCGGTGCACATCGGCCGCGGTCACCCGACTGTGGAAGGCCAGCGAGGCGAGGATGGCCGCCTTGGCTGCCGCGTCGAAACCCTCCACGTCGGCGCTCGGGTCGGCCTCGGCGTACCCGAGCGCGGTGGCCTCCTCCAGCGCGTCGGTGAACGAGGCGCCGGAGACGTCCATCCGGGACAGGATGAAGTTGGTGGTGCCGTTCACGATGCCCAGCACCCGGCGCACCTTGTCGCCGACCAGCGACTCACGCAGCGGGCGCAGCAACGGGATGGCGCCGGCCACCGCAGCTTCGTAGTACAGATCCACGCCGTGCTTGTCGGCCGCGGAGTAGAGCGTGGCGCCGTCCTCGGCCAGCAACGCCTTGTTGGCGGTGACCACCGACGCGCCGTGTTCCATGGCGGACAGCAACAGGGTGCGGGCGGGCTCGATGCCGCCGATCACCTCGATCACCACGTCCAGGTTCTTGGTGACCAGGGCGGCGGCGTCGGTGGTGAACAGGGCGGGATCGACGTCGAGGTCGCGCACCCGGTTCGGCCGGCGCACCGCAATGCCCACCAGCTCGAGCTCCGCGCCCACCCGCTGCGCCAGGTCACCGGCGTGCAGCTGCAACTGCCGGACCACCTCGGTGCCGACGACACCGCAGCCGAGCAGCCCCACGCGCACCGCTGCCATCGTGCTCCTCAGATCGTTGTCGGTGACGGCCATTCTTTCACCGACCGGCCCTGCTACCCCGCGCCGCGACTCGCAGGCTATGACACGTCGAGGCGCGCCAGGTCCTCCTCGGTTTCCCGACGCAGGATCAGGCGGGCCGTTCCGTCCCGCACCGCGACCACCGGCGGGCGGCCGAGCAGGTTGTAGTTCGAGGCCATCGAGCGGCAGTAGGCGCCGGTGGCGGCCACCGCAACCAGGTCCCCCGCGGCGATGTCCGCGGGCAGCCACAGATCGCGCACCACGATGTCGCCACTCTCACAGTGCTTGCCGACCAGCCGGGCCAGGGCGGGCGCGGCGTCCGAGGCCCGGGAGACCAGGGCGGCCGTGTAGCGAGCGTCGTAGAGCGCGGTGCGGATGTTGTCGCTCATCCCACCGTCGACCGAGACGTAGAGCCGTCCGACACCCCGTTCCCCGGTGCCCACGGTCTTCACCGTGCCGACCTCGTACAGCGTGATGGTGCCCGGCCCGACGATGGCCCGGCCCGGCTCCACGGACAGCCGGGGCAGGTCCAACCCGGCGGCCTGGCACTCCCGTTCGACGATCTTGCGCAGCGCGATCGCGGTGGCCGCGACGTCGGCCGGATCGTCCTGCGAGGTGTAGGCGATGCCCAGCCCGCCACCCAGGTCCAACTCGGGGAGTTGCACGCCGTGCTCGTCGCGCACGGCCGCGGCCAGGCCGACCAACCGGTGCGCGGCGACCTCGAAGCCGGAGGTGTCGAAGATCTGCGAACCGATGTGCGAGTGCAGACCGACCAACTCCAACGAGGGCAGCCCGAGCACTCGACGCACCGCTTCCGCGGCGTCCCCACCGGCCAGGGAGAAGCCGAACTTCTGGTCCTCGTGCGCGGTGGCGATGAACTCGTGGGTGTGCGCCTCGACGCCGACGGTGACCCGGATCAGAACTTTGGCACGGACACCGTGGCGGGTGGCCACGTCGGCCAGCCGGGCGATCTCCGGGAAGGAGTCGAGCACGACGTGCCCGACGCCGGCCACCACTGCGGCCTGCAGTTCGGCAACCGACTTGTTGTTGCCGTGCATGGCGATGCGGGCCGGCGGGAAGCCCGCGCGCAGCGCCACGGCCAGTTCCCCGGCGGTGCACACGTCCAGACCCAAGCCCTCCTCGTCGACCCACCGGGCCACCGCGGCGCAGAGGAACGCCTTACCGGCGTAGAACACGTCGGCGCCGCCGAACGCGGTGGCGTAGGCCTGCGCCCGGGCCCGGAAGTCGGCCTCGTCGAGCAGGAACGCCGGGGTGCCGAACTGCCCGGCCAGGTCCCGCACATCCATCCCCGCCAGGCTGACCGCACCATCCTGACCACGCGTCAGATTCATCGGCCAGACGACCGGATCCAGCGCGTTGAGGTCGGCCGGAGCAGCCCCCACGCCGTCCGGACCCTGGCCCTCGGCGTGCCGCGGCCCCGCCGGGTGCGCCGACCTACTCACCGCCGCACCCCTCTTCCCCGTTGCGTCCGACCGAACGTGGCCTATAGGCCACGTTCGGTCGGACGTTACGGGGGTGGTGGGGGGTCACATGCGCTCCGGTGCCGAGACGCCCAGCATCGCCAGGCCGTTGGAGATCACCGTGCGGGTGGCGTCGTTCAACCACAGCCGCGCCAGATGCAGGTCGGAGACCTCTTCCTCCCCACGCGGCAGGATCCGGCAGCCGTCGTAGAACCGGTGGTAGGTGCCGGCCAGATCTTCCAGGTACCGGGCGATGCGGTGCGGTTCGCGCAGCTCGGCGGCGGTGGCCACGGTGCGCGGGAACTCCCCGAGTGCGCCGAGCAGCAGCGCCTCCCGGTCATCGACCAGCAATTGCGGACGGAAGGACTCCGGCGCCGACCAGTTCAGCCCGAGCTCGCGAGCGTTGCGAGCCAGCGACGCGGTGCGGGCGGCCACGTACTGCACGTAGTAGACGGGGTTCTCCGGTGCCGCCCGGGTGATCTCCTCGACGTCGAGCACCAACTGCGAGTCGGTGGACGCCCGGGCCAGGCTGTACCGCGCCGCGTCCACCCCGACCAGGTCAACCAGTTCATCGAGGGTGACCACGGTGCCGGCGCGCTTGGACATCTTCAGTTCCTGGCCGCCGCGCATCAGCTTGACCAGCTGACCGATCAGTACCTGCACCGAGCGATCCGGGTCGTCCCCGGCGCAGGCAGCCAGCGCACGCAACCGGTTGATGTAGCCGTGGTGGTCCGCACCCAGCAGATATACGCACGTGTCGAAGCCCCGGGAGCGCTTGTCCAGGTAGTACGCCGCGTCGGCGGCGAAGTAGGTCTTCTCCCCGTCGGCCTTGACCAGCACCCGGTCCTTGTCGTCGCCGAAATCGGTGGTCCGCAGCCACACCGCGCCGTCGAGGTCGAAGACGTGGCCCTGCTCGCGCAACGTCGCGATCGCCTCGTCCACCCGACCGCTGTTGTGCAGGGCACGCTCGGAGAACCAGACATCGAAGTGCACGCCGAAGCGCTCCAGGCTGGCCGCGATGTCGGCGAGCATCATCCGGTAGCCGCGCTCCAGCAGCTCGGGCAGCGCGGCCGCCTCGTCCATCTCGGCCAGCTGCGGCGCCGCCGCCAGGATGCGCGCGGTGACATCGGCGATGTACTCCCCGGCGTAGCCGTCCTCCGGCGCCGGCAACCCGCGGGCGGCCGCGTACAGCGACGCGGCGAATTTCTGCATCTGCACGCCGGCGTCGTTGATGTAGTACTCGCTGACCACGTCCGCGCCGGCGGCTTCCAGCACCCGGCGCAGGCTGTCGCCGACCGCGGCCCAGCGGGTGTGGCCCAGGTGTACCGGACCGGTCGGGTTCGCCGAGACAAACTCCAGGTTGATCCGCTGCTTGCGCAGCGTCTCGCTACGCCCGTAGGCGGGTCCCGCCGCGACGACGGTCAGCGCCAGGCGTCCCGCGGTCTCGGAGTCCAGCGAGATGTTCAGGAATCCCGGTCCGGCCACCTCGACCGCGCGCACGCCGCCGGCCCCGCGCAGGTGCCGGGCCACGATCTCGGCCAGTTCCCGCGGCGGCATGCCGGCCGACTTGGCCAGTTGCATGGCGATGTTGCTCGCGTAGTCGCCGTGGTCGCGGCGACGCGAGCGCTCCAGGTGGATGTCCCTGGGTACGTCGACGTCGAGTTCGCCGGCCTGGACCGCGGTGTAAACGGCGATCTGGACGGCGTCAGCGAGTTCAGCGGGCGTCACGCGGGCAAGACTAATGGCCGCGCGGTGATCGCCCGACGCGCATTAAGGCCCGCTACCTGCGCAACGCACCCCGCACCGCGGCGACCAGGTCGGCAGGCTCGAACGGCTTGGTCAGCACCGCGCTCACGCCGATCCGTTCGGCCAACTCCCGGTCCTGCGCGGTGATCACCGCGCTGATCAGCACCACCGGCAAACCGGCCAGTCCGTCGGCGGCGCGCAACCGCGCCGCGGCGCTCAATCCGTCCAGCATCGGCATGGCCAGGTCCAGGGTGATCACGTCCGGCGGATCGGCCAGCACGTCGGCCAAGGCCGCCCACCCGTCGCATGCGGTGCGCACCTCGAACCCGTCCAACTCCAGGTTCAACGCGATCAGCCGACGCACCGATGGGTCGTCATCGACCACCAGCACCCGCGCACCTTGGGACATGGCCGGAGGCTAGCCGGGTGGATCGTCCGGTTACGGGCACTTTGCCCAACTTCGGCGAGCTTGCGAGCCGAAGCATGAGGAGCCGGTGGCGAGCGCGCGGGCCGCTGATAATGTCGGCCGCGCCCGAGCCCCCGTAGCTCAGGGGATAGAGCGCCGCCCTCCGGAGGCGGAAGCGCAGGTTCGAATCCTGCCGGGGGCACGAAGACGGATAGAGCGCCGCACAGCCCCACAGGCGGAAGCGCAGGTTCGAATCCTGCCGGGGGCACATGGCAGTCGTTCTGATCGTGCTCTGCGCGCTCACCATCGTCGCCCTGACCTACCAGGGCGCCGGCGCGTGGCTGCGTGACCGCGAGCGCCGCCGACGGGCCGACGGCGGCCCGAATCGGGACGGGTCCTAGCGACCTCGCTCCGCAGCGCGTCGCGCCAGCAGCAGCCCGAGCGCCGCCACCACGACGATCGGAACGCCGGCGAGGATGGCGATACCGAGGACGTCCGCGCCCCGCTGCAGCGCCGAGACCCCCACCAACACCACGATGATGATCAACAAGGGGATGAAGGCGAGCAGCCGCAGCCGGAGGAATCCGATGAAGGTCTCCCGCATGGCCCGACCGTAGCGACCTACGGAAACAAGCACGCCGCCGAGGGCACCTGGTAGAGCGGCGAGGAACGGATGTGCGGCCCTGAGGGCTGCGCCTTCTAACCCCGCGGGCGCAGCCGCACGTTGGGTAGTTCCGGCGCCCCCAGGGTGAACGACCAGGCGTCGGGGAAGCGCCCGTAGCGCGCCCCGACACCACCTTCGGCGCGTTCCCGCTCCCAGTCGGTGCGGAATTCCACGATCTCCTCGTGGGTGCGGGCGACGAAGTTCCACCACATGACGATCTGCTCGCCCAACGGTTCACCGCCCAGCAGCAGCAGCCGTGCGGGCGCGTCGGGGCCGGCCTCCAGCCGAAGAGTTCGCGCGCCGGGCGGGCAGTACGCCAGTTCCGCGGCCGTCGCCGGTTGTCCGTTCACCCGAACCGCACCGCTGTCCACCAACACGCCGTGCTCGAACTCAACGGGCACCGCGAGCTCCAGGATCTGCCCTTGACGTAGCGTCAGTTCCGCCCCCAGCAAGGGTGAATGCGTCGCGACGGGTGAGCTTACCCCGGCCAGTTCACCGAGGAAAACCAGCGACCGCGCACCGTCCAGGTCGAACGGCACGGGTGCGTAGTTGATGAAGTCGGGATCGGTGAACCGGGCCCGATCCGGCAGCGCCAGCCACAGTTGCGCCCCGTGCAACACCGTGGTGTCAGGGGTGGAGTACTCCGCGTGCGCGATGCCGCGGCCGGCGGTCATCAGGTTCAACTCCCCCGGCCGCACCCACGCGTGCATCCCCGTGGTGTCGCGGTGCTCGATGGTGCCCTGGAACAACCAGGAAACCGTGGCCAACCCGGTGTGCGGATGCCCCGGCACCAGCATGCCGCCGCTGTCCACGACCCGGTCCGGCCCGTAGTGGTCGAGGAAGCACCAGGCCCCGATCAACGACCGGTCGCGTTGCGGCAGCGTGCGCCGCACCGTCATCGCCCGCGGCCCGCCCAACGGCACCTGACGGGGCGTCAAGACGCAGGCCCCGTGGGCGGGACAGCTGTCCGTGGAATCGGTGAACGGATCGGCCTTGGTAGTGCTCACCCGCTCAGCCTAGGCAGCAACCGCCACGCGGTCCCAGCGTGGCCCGTTGATGGCCATGATGACGGCTGCGGCGGAGGCGACGATGCCGGACACGAGCAGCGGTCCACGGCCGTGGTGGTGCCAGGCCAGGCCGGCAATCACGCCGGCCACCAGCACGCCCGCGCCAGTGATCGCCTGGTACAGCCCCTGGGCCGCGCCCTGTCGGTCCGGCGGCGCCAGCGCCGCCACCCACGCCTTGCCGACCCCGTCGGTGCAGGCGGCGAACCCGCCGTAAATCGGCAGCAGGACGAACACCCAGCCCGCGCTGTGCACCAACCCGAGCCCGAGGTAGGCGACGGAGAAACAGGCCAGCCCGATCGCGAACACCAGGTGCCGCGGCAGTCGGTCGGACAATGCCCCGGCCGGATACGCGGCGGCTGCGTAGACCGCGTTGTACAGGATGTAGGCCCCGATGACCCCGCCGGTGGACAGTCCGAGATCGTGCGCGCGCAGCAACAACAGCGCGTCCGGGAAGTTCACCAGCGAGAACACCCCGAGCACGATCAGCAGCGAGCGCAACTGCGGGGGCAGTCCCCGCGCTGATACCACCGGGCGCGGGACCGACGGGTCCCGGGCCGGCCGGGCCGGTTCGGCCACCCAACGCACCAGCAGCACCGAGCCGACCGCCGGCACCAACGCCACCCACAGCAGCGGCCGGATGCGATGGTCGAACGCCTCATACAGGCCAAGCCCGATGGCCGGGCCGAGCACCGCACCCGCGGTGTCCGCGGCCCGGTGGAACCCGAAGATTCGCCCGCGGGCGGCCGGGTCCGCGTCCACCATCAGCAGCGCGTCGCGTGGGGCACCGCGGATGCCCTTGCCGATGCGGTCCACCGCCCGTCCGGCCAGCACCACCGGCCACACCACCGCAACGGCCACCAGCAACTTGCCGACCCCGGCCAGCCCGTAGCCCAACGCGATCAACGGTCGCCGGGCCCGGCGGTCGGCCAGCCACCCGCTCCACAGCTTCAACACCGAGGCCAGGCCCTCGGCCAGGCCCTCCACCAACCCGACCACCGCCACCGGGGCGCCCAGGGTGACGGTGAGGAAGATCGGCAGCACCGGGTACAGCAATTCGCTGGCCGCGTCCTGCAACAGGCTCACGCCGGACAACACCCGCACATTGCGGGTCAGCCAGCGGCGATCGCCGGACCCGACCGGTTCGCTGCCGTGTTGATCGGTTCCCTCGCTTCGCTCGGTCACATGCTCAGCGACTCCAGCAACGCCTCGCACGCCGCGGTTGCCTTGCGACAGGTCTCCGCGGTCAACCGGGCGTGCATGTGCATGGATGCATGCCGGGCGCTCTCGTGGTCGGCCACCTTCAGCACGGCGATGGCGGCGGTGAGGATCGCGGGCACCGCCGACTCCTTCCAGCCGGCGTGCCGGGACAGGGTGCGCACGGTGGCATCGATGATGTCCGCACAGTCCAGGCACGCCCGGATGCACTCGCGCATCTCCTTGACCATGCCCTCGTTCAGCGACGCGTCCGCGCAGACCGAGGCGGCCTGGGAGGCCAGCTGACAGGCGGCGATCGCGGCGTCGAGTTTCTTGCGGTCGATCAGGCCGAATCCCGTCGGGTGCACGTCGACGATCTGCCGGGCAATGCTCTGGGCCATCGCGGAGCTCCTCTCCCCCGGCCAGAGGCACGACCGGTGCGGCTCATTGTTCCGGGCGGGGTGCGCGCCTCGCACACGCGGGGCGGACTCAGTCCTGCCCGTCCTCCTGGCGCAAATGCCCACCGACATGGCCGACCACGATGCGCCGACGGACCTCGTCGAACCACCAGTAGATGCGCAGCACGGCGGTCTCCGGGCCGTGCCCGCGGGCGATATGCGGGCCCAGGGTCACTTCGCGGCCCTCGAACGAGCGGCGGTAGGCCGCCTCGAACGGCACCTGGGCACCGTGCAGGGCCGAGTGGTACCCGCTGCAGCGCTGCTGGAACGCCTCGTGCGGTCCGTCGGGCAGTTCGCCGCTGTTCCAGTCGTCGCCGATCTGCTCCATCAACAGCAGGTTGGCCAGCACCCGCTCGGGGTCCTCGTACTTGCTGAGCGCGGCAGAGGTGAAGGCCTCCTCCAGGATCACCAGGTGCGGGCAGCGCTCCCGGGCGATGCGCACCGCATCCAGCACCGAGTCGGGGATCAGCTCCTCCTCCAGAGCCTCCACCACGGTCGGGGTCAGCGGCCGCGCCGGGGAGAGCATGGTGGCCAGGTCCGCGGAACGTACCTGGGCCTCGGAGTCCCGCTCGGCGCGCAGCGCCTCGGTCTCCAGGCGCGCCTCGAACAGTTCGGCCTCCAGCGCCCCGATGCGCCGCTGCTGACGTTCGTGGTCGTCGGACAGCGCCACCCACGCCTCGTGGTCGACCGGGCCCGGACGGTCGGCCTCGAGCAGCGCGGCGCGCGCCGCGGCCGCCTCGACGGACCGCGCCGCGGTGTCCTGCAGGTATTGCTCGCGACGCAGTCGGCGGCGCAGGTTGGGCTCGGAGATGGACAGCGCAGACAGCCGGCCGAGGGTGTCGAACAGCTCGGTGCCCATGCCCTCCCGGCCCAGGTAGGCCAGGCTGCCGCCGACGTAGGCGCGGTGGAAGTACGGGTCGTCGCCGACCGCGAAACCCGGCCAGTACATGCGGACCGCGCCGGAGTAGCAGGACAACGTCTTGCCGATGGCGTCGGTGACCGCGTAGCTGGACTGCAGGTCGATCTCCACCACGTGGGCCAGCCCGAGCAGTCGGTCAGCGGCCCGGGCGCGGTCCAGGAACGGCTCGCCCTCGGAGTCGTGGGAGATGGCCAGCACCGGCAGCCGTCGGTCGCGGCTGGTCAGGAACTTCACATAGCCGGGCACCTGCGGGACGGTCAGCACCCACGGCTCGCCGACCCGGCGGCCGTCGATGCGCACGTCAATGCGGTCAACCACGCGGCGCACCACCGGCGGGCGGTGCGGCGCCACCTTGGGCCGGGTAACCAGGCCCTCGCGCGGGGAGAACAGCGCCACCCGCACCCGCAGCCAGGCCTGCCCGCCCTCCACACCGATGTCGATGTGGGTACGCCAGCGCCAGGTGGCATCCTCCGGGTCGGCCTGGTCCACCTCGAACCCGACCAGCCCGCCGGCCACGCCGAACAGGCTCTCCCACTCGATGACCAGGTCATCGGCCCGGTGCGAGCCGCCGGACAGCGGGCTGGGGGTGATGCCGAAGCGGTCGTGCAGCCAGCTGACCACGGCCGCGACCGCCTGGTCGAGGGCCTTGGGCCCGAGCTGGGAGGGCAGCGGCAGGTGGGCCGCGTAAATCGTCTGCATGCCCACCTCCTCGGCCCACGTCGGGTACCCGATGCTTCGCTGCCGCGAGGGGTCCAGTCGTGTTTACAGTGATTAACGGCGTGCGCCGCGTGACAGATTTTGCCACGCCGGATAAAAAACGTCGCTGTGGCCTCCCCTCTTTTGTCACCGGAAGTCACGCGACCGGCCACCGGTGGCCACCTGCAGCGTGGTGAACGCCTCCGCGACCAGGCTGATCACCTCCTCGGTGCGCTCCACCCGACCCCGCACGATCAGCGCCGCGCTGTCCCGGGCGACCCGGCGGTACCGCGCCCAGGCGCCCGGTGAACAGATCACATTGAGCATGCCGGTCTCGTCCTCGAGGTTGAGGAAGATCGTGCCGGAGGCCGTCTGCGGTTGCTGACGGTGCGTGACCACCCCGGCCACGCTCACCCGGTCCCGGTTCCCCCGCTGCGCCAATCCGGCCACCGGCAACACGCCGTCGGGCAGCTGCCCCCGCACGTGCTCCATGGGATGCCCGTCCGGGGTGATCCCGGTGGCCCACAGGTCGGCCATGGTCACCTCGACGGGGGTCATGCCGGGCAGCCGCGGCGCCCGCCCACCGAGCACGGTGCCCGCCAACCGGTCCGGGCCGACCTGCGCCACCGCACCGGCCGCCCACAGCGCCTCGCGCCGGGCCACGCCCAGACCGTCGAAGGCCCCGGCGGTGGCCAACGCCTCGATGTGCGCCGCACCCGCGCCGGTGCGCAACGCGAAGTCGGCCAGGTCGGTGTACGGCCGAGCGGCGGCGATCCGCTCGGCCAACTCGGTGCCGATCGAGCGCACCGAGCTGATGCCGAGGCGCACCGCGGCCCGGCCCAGTACGACCTCCGGCTCGTGGTCGTCGGGGCCGTACGGTTCCAGCCCGGCACCGGCCACGGAGGCATTCACGTCCGGGCGGCGCACCTCGACGCCGTGTCGGCGGGCGTCGGCGACCAGCGATTGCGGGGAGTAGAAGCCCATCGGTTGGGCATTGAGCAACGCGGCGCAGAACGCCGCCGGGTAGCGCAGCTTGAGCCAGGAACTGGCGTAGACCAGCAACGCGAAGCTGATCGAGTGGCTCTCCGCGAAGCCGAAGTTGGCGAACGCGGCGATCAGGTTGAAGATCTCGTCCGCGGTCGCCCCGCAGATGCCGTGGGTAGCGGCCATGCCCGCGTAGAGCTCGGCCCGCAGCGCCGCGATCTGGTCCGCGGAGCGCTTGGACCCGACCGCGCGACGTACCCGGTCGGCCTGGGTGGGCGTGCAGCCGGCCGCGTCCACCACCATCTGCATGAGTTGTTCCTGGAACATCGGCACCCCGAGCGTGCGCCGCAGGCAGTTCTCCAGCGACGGGTGCGGGTAGCGAATCGGCTCCTTACCGGCCCGCCGCCGGATGAACGGGTGCACCGAGCCGCCCTGGATGGGGCCGGGGCGGATCAGCGCGATCTCCAACACCAGGTCGTAGAAGCAGCGCGGTTTGAGCCGGGGCAACGTGGCCATCTGCGCGCGGGACTCGACCTGGAACACCCCGACCGAGTCGGCCCGGCACAACATGTCGTAGACCTCGGGCTCCTCCTTGGGCAGCGTGGCCAACGTCCAGTCCGTGCCGTGGAACTCGCGCACCAGGTCGAAGCAGCCGTGCAGCGCGGCGAGCATGCCGAGGCCGAGCAGGTCGAACTTGACCAGATTCACCAGCGGTGAGGCGCAGTCGTCCTTGTCCCACTGCACGACCGTGCGGCCCTCCATCCGGGCGTACTCGACCGGAACCACCTCGACCACCGGGCGGTCGCAGATCACCATGCCGCCGGAGTGGATGCCGAGATGACGGGGGAACTTGGCCACCTGCGTGGCCAGGTCCATCACCTCATCGGGGATGTCGTCGTTGCTGACGTTGCCCGGGTCATAACGGTGCGCCTCCTTGGCGAAGGCGTCCTGCGCGCCGAGGGAGTAGCCCAGCGCCTTGGCCATGTCCCGCACCGCGGAGCGCGGCCGGTAGGAGATCACGTTGGCCACCTGGGCCGCGTGCCGGCGGCCGTAGCGGGTGTAGACGTGCTGGATGACCTCCTCGCGGCGTTCGGACTCGATGTCGATGTCGATGTCCGGGGGCTCGCCGCGTTCCGGGGACAGGAAACGTTCGAACAGCAGGCCGTAGTAGACGGCGTCCACCGCGGTGATGCCCAGCGCGTAGCAAACCGCGGAGTTGGCCGCCGAACCGCGGCCCTGGCAGAGGATGTTCTGCGAGCGGGCGAACTCCACGATCTCGTGCACGATGAGGAAGTAGCCGGGGAAGTCCAGCTGCTCGATCATCGCCAGCTCGTGGTCGAGCTGGGCGTACGCACCGGGTTGGCGTTCCGCGCCGCGCGGGCCATAGCGCACCGCGGCACCGCGTTCGGTGAGCTCGCGCAGCCAACTCATCGCGGTGTGCCCGGCGGGCACCGGGAAGTCCGGTAGCCGCGGGCGGATCAGGGCCAGGTCGAACGCGCATTGCGCACCGAACTGCGCCGCCCGGGCAACCGCATCGGGGTAGCGGGTGAAGCGCGCGGCGATCTCCGCACCGGAGCGCAGGTGTGCGGTGCCCGCCGCGGGCAGCCAGCCGGCCACCTCGTCCAGGCTGCGCCGGGAGCGCACCGCGGCCAGTGCGGTGGCCAGCCGACGTCGGTCCGGGGCGGCGTAGTGCGCGTTGCCGGTGACCACGGTGGGCACGTCGAACCGGGCGGCCAACTCGACCAGGGCATCGATGCGTTCGGAGTCGGTGGGATGCCCGTGGTCGATCAGCTCGACCGCGACGTGCTCGCGGCCGAACAGCCCGACCAGCCGGTCCAGTTCCCTTGCCGCGTCGGCTTCCCCGGCCGCGCCGCCGACGGCCAGGGCGGCGGGCACCGCCCCCTTGCGGCAGCCGGTGAGCACCAGCCAGTGCCCGTCGGCGGCGGCGCCGAGGGCCTCCAGGTTGTGTACCGGGCGGCCCTTCTCCCCGCCCGCGGCGTGCCCATCGCTGATCACGGTGGACAACCTGGCGTAACCGTCCGGGTCGCGGGCCAGTACCAGCAGGTGGTTACCCTCCGGGTCGGCCACGCCATTCTGAGGCTTCGTCAGGTTCAAACTCAGCTCCGCACCGAACACCGTGGGCAGCTGGTAACGGGCGGCCGCCTCGGCGAATCTGACGACCCCGTAGAAACCGTCATGATCGGTGATGGCCAGTGCGGACAGGCCGAGCCGCACGGCCTCCTCGACCATCTCCTCGGGGTGACTGGCGCCGTCCAGGAAGCTGAAGTTGGTGTGCGCGTGCAGTTCCGCGTACGCGACGGTGTCGACCACCGGCTCGATGTCGCGTGGTTTGTAGGGCGCACGGTGGTGGCTGCCCGGACGTTCGGGGTCCTCGCCGAAGGCGAGTTTCGGTGGCCGGTTCTCCCCCGGCGGGTTGAACTTCCCGGACAACCGTCGTTCCAGTTCGCGCCAGGGCATCGGCGGGTTCTCCCACCCCATCACACTCACCTCCCTCTCTGTCACCCACTGCAACCACCACCCCGTTGCGTCCGACGAAACGAGGGCTATAGCCCACGTATCGGCGAGCTTGCGAGCCGATGATGTGCCGCCGCGTCGGACGCAAGGCAGGTGATGGGGGGTTAGTCGTAGACGGCTTCCACCGACCAGGCGTCGTCCTCGAGTACCAGCAACCAGCCGGCGCCATCCGCGGTGGCCACCTGGAAGCGGACCCGAACCCGCGCGGTGCGCGCGTCCCACCAACGTTCCTCGGCCGGCCACGGACCCGCCCAGGACAGCACCCGACGAGGTGGGTCGCGGCCCACCAGCAAGCGGGCGGGCGGGGCGGAGACCGCGTACCGGGTAGTGACGCTGACCGGGTGTCCGGCCGCGTCGAGTACTCGGGCCTGCACCGGGGTGGGCGGCACCAGCGCGGGGCTGGGCGCGGTTACCCGACCCGGCCAGGGGCCGTCGTCCTTGGTGGGTTCGCGCGGGTCGCCCCAGGGCACGTAACGGACCCGATCGGCCGGGCCACGGCCACCGCCGAGCACCGCGGTGAGCACGGCGGGCTGGCCGAGCATGCCCTGCACCCGGGACAGCGCGCGGCCGGCCCGTTCGGCGCCCTCGGCGTCACCGCCGGCCGACCACAGCCCGAGTTGGTCACCGGCGTGCGGGATGACCTCGTCCGGGATCAGCCGCAGCACGCTGATCCCGGAGCGCAGGCGAGTGGTGGTCAGCCAACCATCGAGTTGCCAGCGCACCCGGTCGGCAACCGCGGCCGGGGTGAGCACCCCCTCGTGCCGCCACACGCGTTCGTGGCGTTCGCCGTGCTCGGTCTCCGCCTCGATGCGCAGCCGGGTGCAGCCCAGGCCGAGCGCGGCCAACCGTTCGTGCAGGGCGTCGGCCAATGGGCGGGCGGCGAACGAGGCGCGTTCCACGGACTCGGCGGGCGGGTCGAGCTGAGTGTCGACGACCAGGTCCGGCGGGGGCCGGCGGGCCGAGGGCGGGCGCGGGTCCAGGCCGCGGGCCAGCCGGTGGGCCAGCGCCCCGTCGGCACCGAACCGGGCGATCACGTCGGCGGCGGGTAACGCACCGAACTCGCCCAGCGTGCGCAGACCCAACCGCCGCAGCAGGTCGGCGAGTTCGGGGCGGTTGAGCACATCGAGCGGGTGCGGGGCGAGGAACTGCGCGGTGACGCCGGGCGGCACAACGGTGCCACCCCGGGCGGCGAGTTCGGCAGCGAAGGCGCCCTCG
>Ga0137412_10000446_pt1 | contig 28825 bp, 19 predicted proteins | sample CZODoug2_1_16fun_FD_122160 | JGI IMG/M metagenome (GOLD analysis project Ga0137412, IMG submission 122160) | Vadose zone soil fungal communities from Angelo Coast Range Reserve, California, USA - CZODoug2_1_16fungal (Hybrid Assembly) | ecosystem: Environmental > Terrestrial > Soil > Vadose zone...
GACGCGCGCACCGACCTGTTCAGCCTGGGAACCGTGATTTACGAAATGGCGACCGGCAAAACGCCCTTCGCGGGCGGCTCCACAGCCGAAGTGTTTGCTGCGTTGTTGCGAGAGAATCCGCCGCCGGTCAGCACGGTGAACCCGGCCATGCCGAAAAGGCTTGATCCCATCGTGGCCAGGTTGTTGGCCAAGGATCCCGCGCGACGGTACGCCACCGCCGAGCAGCTGCAGGAAGCGCTCGAAGGGCTGGGCCCACAGTCGAGCAAAGGCGTGGCGGCGAGCGAGAGGGGGCGAAAGTGGCCCTGGGCGATTGCCACCGTCCTACTGCTTGCACTGCTCGCAGGCGGTCTAGCGTGGTGGAAATTTCGCCCCGCAACCACGCCACCGGCCGCGGAGAGCGCCGCCGGAGTTGCCCCGAAGGCGGCCAAGGATTCCATCATCCTGGCTGACTTCATCAACCACACCGGCGATCCGGTGTTTGACACCACGCTCAACCAGGCGCTGCAGATCGAGCTGGAGCAGTCGCCGGTGATCAATATCGTGAGCCCGCAGCACCTGGCGCAAAGCGTCAAGTACCTCGGCAAACCGGAAGGCGCCGCGGTGACCCCGGAAATTGCGCGGGAGATTGGCGTGCGCGAGGGAATCAAAGCCATCCTTACCGGAACCATTGCGAACCTAGGCAAGCAGTATGTCGTCACGCTCACCGCACAGAACACCGCTACCGGGGATGAAATTGTCAGCGAACAGGCACAGGCTCCTGACAAGGAGCACGTATTGGACGCGCTGGGCAAGGCGGCCGGCGTCATTCGCGGCAAGCTGGGCGAGGATCTGGAGAGCATCAAGAAGCTCGACACCCCCTTCGGCCAAGCGACCACGACGTCCCTGGAAGCCTTTCGTGCCTACGCGCTGGGGGACAAGGCCCATGTGAGCGCGCGCGATATTCCTGAGGCGGAGGGTCACTATCTGCGCGCGATCGAGCTTGATCCCAACTTTGCCATGGCCTACGCGCGGCTGGGCGTGGTGTACATCAACACCAGCCAGGTGGCCAAGGCCGACAAGTACTTCGCCAAGGCTTACGCCCTTTCGAAGAATGTGAGCGAGCGGGAGCGGCTCTACATCACCGGGCACTACTACCAGAACGTAACCGGCGACATGCCCAGGGTGGTGGAAGCACTGCAAGAGTCTATCCAAACCTACCCCACCCAAGTTGATAACTACATCAACATCAATGCTGCGTATACCGCCTTAGGTGACTTTGCGAAGGCTCTGCCTTTCGCAGAGAAGGCAGTAGAGATGCAGCCGGAAGATTCGATTGCGGCGGAGAATCTGTTGAGTGCCTATATCGGCTTGAATCGGATGAATGACGCCCGCGCTGAAATGGAACGCGCCGACAAGCTGGGCCTCAACAACACTACGCTCGACCATACCGTGCGGATGCAGACTCATTTTCTGCTGGGCGAGGCCAATGAGATGCAGCGGATGCTGGCCCTGTCAGCCGGCCAGCCGGATGAGTTTCTAGCCACCGAGGCTCTCGCTGGAACTCAGCTCTTCTCCGGTGAGTACCGCCAGGCGGCGGCAACCACGCAACGGGCCTACGATCAAGCTGGTGTGGCCAAGGCTCCGGATGTGCAGGCGAATGCACTTTTGACCAACGCGGCCAGCCGTGGATTTGCGGGCTTATGCGAGGGCAATGAAGAGGCCGTGCAAAGGGCTTTGGCCTTGGATAAGAGCAGGCAGACGCAGTCGTTTGCGTTGCTCACGGCGGGCATTTGCGGTAACAGCAAACTGGTAGGGTCCATGGCCCCGGACTTAGGGAAGAAGTTCCCGGACGACACGCTGATCCAGCGGGTATTTATCCCTCTGGCCAAGGCTTTTGTGGCTCTTTCCGCGGGGCAGCCGCGAGTGGCGATCGATGATGCAGAACCAGCTAAGGCGTTTGCCCTGGTTTATCCGGGAACCTATGTACAGGGCCTGGCCTATCTGCAGCTGCATGACCCCACCCAGGCTGCCAATGCCTTTCGCATTACGACCCAGTCTCCGGGCGGCAACCTGCAAACGACAGCGCCTTTCTATGCACAGGCGCAGCTGGGTTTGGCGCGGGCCTATGCGATGGGTGGCGACAAGGCGGACGCGAAGAAAGCTTATGAGGCCTTCTTTACCACCTGGAAAAACGCAGATGCAGATCTGCCCATGCTGCAGGCGGCCAAAAAGGAATACGCTGCGCTGTAAAGGGGTTGCGCGACTCTGTGTTCCGACCGGAAGAGACTTTAGCCGCGCAGCCCAGTTGAACAAATTCCAAGCGAAGGGCACGGCTTCCACAGGCTGCCGAACAAGTAGGCCTTGTATCAGGGCACGACTTCAGTCGTGCCGCAAATTTTTCAGCTACGGACGGCTTTAGCCGCCGAGGTAAGGCTTTTTGCTGCCGTTTCCAAGCGACGGGAGCGCGCGGAACGATAAGAAAACCTACCTCAGGGGCTAAAAGCCCTCTTCATTCAATTATTTTACGGCCCGACTAAAGTCGTGCCCTGATACAAAGCCGACTTGGTTCCGCAGCCTGGAAAGCCGTGCCCTTCGTCCGTGCCTTTTCCGAGCCTGTCGCCGCTTGAGCGTCTTTGTGAGACAACGAATCCCAAGTCATTGACATGGCACCGCTGATAGACTGCTGGCACCGATGACGATAGTGGAAGGAACACAGTTCGGCCCATACCGCTTGCTGGAGAAGATTGGCGCCGGCGGCATGGGCGAGGTTTATCGCGTTCTGGACACGCGCCTCGAGCGCGAAGTCGCGTTGAAGCTGGTTTCCGATAGCTACCTGATTGCGGACGCGGGCAGTGGATCCCCATCCCCCCTCCAGGCACACGACACCCCCGCGACACCTCAGTCCGGCAGCCACGTGTCACATGAGCGTTTTTTGCGGGAAGCGCGTTCGGCAGCCACGCTGAACCATCCGAATGTATGCGCAATCTACGACACCGGGGAGCAGGATGGCCGCCCTTACCTGGTGATGGAGCTGCTACGCGGAGAGACGCTGAAGCGCTACCTCGCCAAGGCCGGGGGAAAGGGGCTGCCGGTCGAAGAAGTGGTGGCGTTTGCGCAGCAAGCAGCGGCTGCGCTGGCTGCGGCCCACGCCAAAGGCATTATTCATCGAGATATCAAGCCGGCAAATCTATTCGTGGTGGATGCTCTGCGCGGTAAGCACCAGATCAAGATTCTCGATTTTGGGCTGGCGAAGAAGCAGGCCGGTATAGCCACCGCCGACTCGCGCACATACGGGGCACCGGGGAGCGGCAGCTCGGATGAGACGGCAGTCGGACCAGTCGAAGGAACACTCGAGCTGACCACTCCCGGCTCAGCCATCGGAACGGTTTCGTACATGTCTCCGGAACAGGCGCGCGGTGGGCACCTGGACGCGAGGACCGACCTGTTCAGCCTGGGCTCGGTTGTTTACGAGATGGCGACGGGAAAGACGCCCTTCGGCGGCAGCTCGACGGCGGATGTATTCGTGGCCCTGTTGCGCGAGGATCCGCCGCCCGTAAGTACGGTGAATCCGGCTATGCCAAAGGGGCTCGACGCCATCGTTGCCAAGTTATTGGCCAAGGATGTAGCCCGGCGGTACTCGAGCGCTGAGGAACTGCAGGAAGATCTGGAAGGCGTGAGTGCGTACCCTACGGCTCCGGCGAAAAAAGCAGCTGCCAAACCGCCAAAGTGGCCGTGGCTCGCGGCCGTGGCAGCGCTCCTGCTCCTTGTGCTGGGGCTGGCTTGGTGGAAGTACCGTCCTGAAGCTGCACCTGCGCCGGGTGGCACGGCGGGTAGCAACGAACCCAGCGCAGCGGGGACCAAGGCCGCGAAGGACTCGATCATCCTGGCAGACTTTGTCAACCACACGGGGGACCCGGTTTTTGACACCACCCTCAACCAGGCGCTGCAGATCGATCTGGAACAGTCGCCGGTGATCAATATCGTGAGCCAGCAGCATCTGCTGCAAAGCGTGAAGTATCTAGGCAAACCCGAAGGCACGGCAGTTACGCCTGCGATCGCCCGGGAGATTGGGGAGCGCGAAGGCATCAAGGCCATCATCACCGGAACCATCGCCAACCTGGGTAAGCAGTATGTCATCACGTTGACGGCGCAGAACACGGCGACGGGAGACGAAATCGTCAGCGAGCAGGCGCAGGCGCCGGATAAGGAACATGTCCTGGATGCGCTGGGCAACGCGGCTGCGGCCATGCGCGGCAAGCTGGGTGAGGACCTGGAAAGCATTAAGAAACTGGACACGCCCTTTGGGCAGGCGACGACATCGTCGTTGGAAGCCTTTCGCGCCTATGCTCTGGGTGACAAGGCGCACGCCAAAGCGCATGACATCCCTGAGGCAGAGGGTCACTATCTGCGGGCTAAGGAATTGGACCCCAACTTTGCCATGGCCTATGCGCGCCTGGGCGTAGTGAACATCAATTCGGGTCAGGTGACCAAGGCCACCAATTATTTTGCCAAGGCCTACGAGCTGTCGAAGAATGTCAGCGAGCGGGAGCGGTTATATATCGCCGGTCATTATTACCAGGTAGTCGAGGGCAATATACCCAAAGTCATCGAGACGCTGCAGGAGGCCATCCAGGCTTACCCTGGGCAGATCGACAACTACATCAACATTAACGTTGCCTACCAGTCACTGGGCCAATTCGAGCAGGGCCTTTCCTATGCTCAGAAAGCGGTGGAGATCGATCCCCAGGATTCGATCGCTAGCGAGAACCTCTTGTCCGACTACATCGCCCTGGGCCGGACGGCTGATATGAAGAAAGAGTTAGAGCGGACCGAAAAGCTGGACCTGAACAGCAGCACGGATGACATGGTGATCTACATGGTTGCCCATTTCCTCCTGGGCCAACCGCAGGAAGTGCAAAGGCTGGTGGCGAAAATAGCTGGACGGCCGGACGAATTTCTGGCTACGGCAACGCTGGCCATGACGCAGCAGTATTCTGGCCAGTTCCGCCTGGCGGCGACTACCCTGCAGCGGGCGGCCGACCAGGCGGCCCGCTCCAAGGCCCCCGATGCAGAAGCCGGTTTCTTGCTGGAGGAAGCGCAGGCGCGCGGACTGGCTGGGCTCTGCAACTCCAGCGACGAGGTGCGCCAGGCGCTGTCACTCGACAAGAGCAGGCAGACGCAGGCCTCCGCGACGTTGTCCGCAGCGCTCTGCGGCGATGGCAAGCTGGCCATGCAGTCGGCATCCGAGTTGAGTAAGAAATATCCCCAGGACACGCTTATCCAGGATGTGTTCGCTCCCCTGTCCAAGGCGTTTGTGGCCCTCTCCGCGGGCCGTGCGCAGGAGGCTATCGATGCCGCTGAACCAGGCAGGCCCTATGATGCAGTTTATCCGGCATCGTATCTGCAGGGCCTGGCATACCTTCAACTGCACGATGCCGCTCATGCGCTGGGCGCATTCCAATCTGCGGTCCGCGTCAACTCCGGGACCTTGCAGCAGGCGTTTGCTCCTTTTCGCGCACAGGTCTTCCTGGGGTTGGCCCGGGCCTACGCCATGGGCGGCGATAAGCCAAACGCGAAGAAATCCTACGAAGCGGCGTTCGTGATCTGGAAAGACGCGGATGCGGACTTACCAATGTTGGTGGCGGCAAAGAAGGAATACGCCGCGCTTTAGATCAAAAGGGAGATGTCTTGTTGCGTCGAACCGTCTTTATTCCCCTCATCGTTCTTATCCTGCTGTTCACTGGTTGCAAGTCGACCTATTACAAGACCATGCGCACGCTGGGCAAGGAGAAGCGCGACATCCTGGTGTCGCGTATCAAAGATGCCAAAAAAGATCAGGATCAAACCAAGAAGCAATTACAAACGACGATGGAGTCTTTCCAGGCGTTGACCGGTTTTAAAGGCGGGTCACTGGAGAAGTCTTACAAGCGCCTTAACTCCGACTATGAAAGCGCTGCATCGCAGGCAGGTAAGCTGCACGACAAAATCCAGTCCATCGACCAGGTGAGCAACGATCTATTCAAAGAGTGGCAGGGCGAAATCAATGACATGGATAATGTCAAGTTGAAGTCGCAGGATCTCGTCATGCTGCGCAACGCGAAAACGCGGCAGGCGACGTATATGCGCGCTATGCGTAGTACGGAAGATCAGATCGCGCCTGTCTTGAAGGCCTTTCAGGACCAGGTGCTGTTTTTGAAGCACAACCTCAATTCGCGCGCGATTGGCTCGTTGAAAACCACTTCGGCGGTCCTGCAGAGCGATGTGGCCGGCCTCATCAAGAGTATCGACGCTTCCAGCCAGGAGGCGGACAAACTCATCACGTCGCTCGCTGCTTCGGATGATACGAAATAAGTTCACAATTCCAAATTGAGAGGAAAGTATGACTACATCGGCTCCGGTAACGCCGGAACGCATCATGCAGTTCGCCTGGGGATATGTTCCACCGCTGGTTTTGGAAGCGGCCATTCGCCATCGTGTTTTTGATGTTCTGGACGGCGGGCCTAAAACGATCACGCAGGTGCAGAAGGAGACCGGCGCCTCAGAGCGCGGGCTAACCGCGGTGATGAACGCGCTTGTGGGCATGGAATTCCTGGCAAAAGATAAGCAGGGACTGTTTTCACTCACGCCCGAAAGTTCTACCTTCCTGGTCAGCACCAAGCCCAGCTTTCACGGTGGATTCCTTCGTCACGCCAGCGAGCAGTTGATTCCCAAATGGCTTCATCTGAATAAGATCGTCGAAACCGGACGGCCTGAATCGGCCGTCAACCTGGAGGAGGCAGGGAGTGATTTCTTTCAGCGCTTCGTCGTAGACATCTTTCCCTTGAGTTATCCCGCAGCGCAGACGCTGAGCCGCCATTTAAGTGCCAATGGGGCAGCCGGCCCGGTCCGTGTCCTCGACCTGGCGGCGGGTTCAGGAGTTTGGAGTATCGCGCTGGCGCAGGGCTCGGAACAGGCGACTGTCACCGTCGTGGATTGGCCGGAAGTCATTCCTGTAACCCGCAAGACGGCAGGCAAATTTGGCCTGGCCGACCGCTATTCCTTTATTGCTGGGGATCTGTTGCAGGTTGACTTTGGCAGCGGGCACACGGTGGCGACGCTCGGTCATATCCTGCACAGCGAAGGCAGAGACCGCAGCCGGGAGTTGCTCAAGAAGACGTTCTGGGCGCTTGCACCGGGTGGAACCATCGCTGTTGCCGAATTTCTGGTGAATGCCGATAGAACAGGTCCACTAAACGGGCTCTTCTTTGCCGTCAACATGCTGGTGAACACCGACAGCGGAGACACCTACTCGTTTGAAGAAATCAGCAGCTGGCTAACAGAGGCCGGCTTCACGAACCCACGGACCCTGGACGCACCGGGCCCGTCGCCACTGATTTTGGCCACGAAGCCATGAGAAGTCGCAGCTAACGAAGCCAATGACGAAGGGCACGGCTTCAGCAGCCGTGCCCCTTCGTTCGTTCACAAGGTATTTTCCTGCACTGTTAATTCGCGCCAGCTCCGTAGCCAGGTGTGTCAACTTTCTTGAATCCCCCGGGCACCTCGAAGTTCGACGAGGAGACGGGCGCCTGGGAAAAGTTCGACCTCTGCACCGTTGTCTCCATCAAAGTCGCGCTTGTGGTCTGCGTCCCGTCGGAATTTGTTGTTGTGGTTGTTGTGTCAGACGCCGGCTGCGGCTTCTTTTTGTGGAAGCCCCCAAGTGCGGAACCGCCCAATGCCGACCCCAACATTCCCGCCATCGAGCCATTACTCGGAGAGTTTGCGGCGGGAGCAGGCTCCGAATTCTGCGCACTAGCGGGCCCGGTTCCGCTCCCGCCCATTCTCGTAACTTCCATCACCCGCGTGCCCTGAAGCTTTGCCATCTCTTTTGCCATTTCTGTCATGGCATCTGCCGATCCGGGCTTGCCCGCGAACAACTGAGACATCCCGGGATTTTGACTCATATTACGGGTCATCTGCGCTTTAAAAGCCGACAGATCAACGCCCTCCATCAGCTTTAGACCGAACCGTTTGTCGAAGTCCTGGATTTCCTTTACCTCCGGCGGATCAGGGGTGATCCATGCGTCGGTCGTGACTACGTAAGTGACTGCGTTGGGACCTTGTGTAGCAGCCGCATTGGGATCGGTGGCGTGCATCTGCAGCGTGACCAGCTGCTCCTGTGCGGTAAGGCCGTTAATCTGCTTGGTCGCGCCCGTATTCTTCACTGACACATCAAAGCTGGTCTTCACATCGCTTTTTGGTTGTTGTGGCTGCGGTGCCTGATCCTGTTTCGCTTTGTCCTGCGCTTGCTCCATCTGCTTGGGCATCTGCTGGAACGCCTGCCGCATTTGGGCGAAGGTTACGACGGTGTAGGTTTTGTGCAAATTGTCGATGTGGGTGACGGTTTCCTTATCAAGATCGGTGATCTCGGTAAAATCCCTGCCCACCACGGCTTTCTGGTTGCCATGGACCATGGTCGTCGTCGTGTTGGGCGCCAACATGTCGCGCAAGGATTTACTGAGGAAGCCCATCGACTTGAGCGGGGCCACCATACTCCCACCCGTGATCTGAGTGGTCTCCTGGTAGCTTGCGTCCGCGAACGTAAACCGGCTGGCCAAAAGGATGATTCCGAGTGCTGCTACCTTGCCTAAATTCATTTACCGCCTCCGTACATCGTGCAATTCCCGAAGAAGTCCGTTCCTATGTGTGTCGCGCGGCGATCCATCGTTACAAAAGGCGGCGGGGTAGCGAATCGGCGAGGCGGCGCGGACCGGGCATCGTCGGCAGAATTATAGGCTCGCGAGGCCTGCGTGGACCAAAAACTTCATATCGCTTAGAAATCGCATCCAGCTTACCAACAGAACCGAAGTAACCTAAGCGAAGGCGTCGCAGGCGACAAATCAAGGATAGTTGCTGATTTCAATCAGGTTGAGGTCGGGGTCGCGAAGGTAAATCGAAAGCATTTCGCCTCGGGCACCGTCGCGTGTCACCGGCCCCAATTCGATGGCGCAGTTTTTGGCGTTCAGATGAGAGATCACCTGCTCCAGGGGTGCCTTGGTGATGAAGCACAGGTCCGCCGAGCCAGGGGTAGGACGCACCGCCTTTGGCTCAAACTCCTTTCCCACCTGGTGGAGATTGATCTTCTGCTCCCCAAACCGGAGCGCCTTTCGATTCCCGAACGTAATCAGTTCCATGCCCAGGGCGGACGTGTAAAAAGCGACGGTGGCATCGATGCTGGCTACCGTAAGAACAAGATGGTCGAGATGATCAATAACAAATTCCATACCTCACTTTAATAGGAGGCCCGCGGATTGCAGCCGGGTCAGAGGCACTCCATCAGAAATATCAGCGCGAGCGGCCGCGTAGCTCTGAAAGGAAACCGCAGATCTCTCCACTACGCTACGCTCCGGTCGAGATGACAATTCTTCTTGCACAAACAAATTTGTCATCTCGACCGGAGCGTAGCGTAGTGGAGAGATCTGCGGTTTCCTTTCAGAGCAGCTCGAGGCTCAGACATACAATCCCGAGCCTCGGACCCCGAGGCCTAGTACAGGATCTTCAGCCCGAATTGAATGATGCGCGGTTCAAACGTGCTGGTAACGCTGCCGCCGCTGCTTGGCGCGCCACCAAGAGTACCGCCAAGTCCACTGGCGGGCAGATAAAGGTTGGTGTGGTTGAAGGCGTTATACATCTCGGTGCGGAACTGCACCTTGAGGCCTTCGAGAGGCGTATCGAAATTCTTGTTCAATGCAAAGTCCGTGGTGTAGTACGCGGGCGTTCTACCCGGGTTGCGGCTATTGTTGCCGAATGGGCTCAGCAGAGTTCCGCTGGCGTTCCTGGTAGCCGGCAACGCCAGCGCCGAGTAGTTGACGTATTGGATATATCCACTGGACAGCTTGACTCTTTCGGTGAGAGGAACCCCATTGACGCGGTTCGGACGATACTCGTTTGCGCCGCGATACGTAGCCGCGATCTGCGGCGAAAGCGCATTGGCGGAGTTCGGTGTGTAGGTAAGGTTGAAAGGCGTGCCGGCCTGCATGGTGTTGATCCCGCTGAGCTGCCAGCCACCCACGAGGGTGTTTACCAACCCATTGCTTTGACCGAGAAACTGCTTTCCGCGTCCAAAGGGCAGGTCGTAGACCAGGCTCGTGATATTGGCGATGGGTAGATTGTAATCAGACTGCGCGTAGTCCGCTGCAATGTTGTTCCCGTCCTGGGGAGAAGGAGTGTTGCCCTCGAGCGATGCGCTGGCGTTATCCAGCGAATGCGACCAGGTGAATGAGTTCAACAGCGTTAGACCAGCAACCGACCGCTGTTCATAGCGAACCTGCAACGCCTGATACTGCGACCAGAACTCATTGACCGCCGCAGTGATGTCGCTGGGCCACTGCGTGTACGGCCGGGTAAACCCATTTGCAGGATTGATCTGGTTGGCGTTCAGGAAGCCCTGCAGTTTCACTCCATGGTTTCCGACAAAAGCGATGTCCAGCAAACTGTTCTTTGCCAACTGGTTCTGCACGCTCACAAAGAAATCCTGTACGTAACTATCCCTGGTGTTTTTGGGAATGTAGGTGATGTTGTCGGTCTTGGGGTTGAAGGTAGTGGCCAACCCCTGGGGGTATCCCTGGTCCACAGTGCGGTAGCCGGCGGTACCTGGTTTTGGTTGCGTTACGGAGACGAACAGAGCGTTAGGCGCATTGATCGCCAGAATGTCTCCCGAGCCGGCGCGCGTGTAGTGCACGTAGCTGATACCGTAACCGCCACGGACCACAATGTGGGGAGTGGCCGCATAAGCAAAGCCCAGCCGCGGACCGAAGTCACCAAAATCAGGGTTTACCAGCGTCTTGCCGTACACTCCGCCGGCCGAAACAGGAGTGACGCTGCTGGTCTGCGCATAGCCCGGAGTGATGGTCAAAACAGTTTGCGAAATCGGGTCAAAGTTCGACAGCAGATTGTGCTGCTCAGAATACGGCGAACCGTACTCCCAGCGCAGACCCAGGTTCAACGTCAGCTTGGGCAGGATCTTCCAGTCGTCCTGGGCGTAGGTGCTCTGCATCGTTTGCCGTAGATGGGCGACGAACAGGTTGGCCAGGGAGTAGTTGTTGGTGGTACCGAACAGAAAGTCAGCCCAATAATTGTCGGCCACTGCTGCGTTGACGCTGGTGCAGTTTGGGTTGGTCGGAACCTTCACACCGCCGACGGTCGTGCTGGGGCACAAGCTGTAACCCCCAGAGTAGCTAAACGAACCATAAAGCGGGTTGTTGTCGTTTACCGCCATCCAGATGTGCTCGTACTCGTAGCCAAATTTGAGCGAGTGCTTTCCTTTCACCCAGGTGAAGTTCACTTTCGGATCCAGTAACGATGGATTCTGCCATTGCGGATTGGTGCTCTGGCGCCCAAACGAGCTGAAATTGGAGACGCTGGTAGAGGGCAGGCCGCCCGCCACCGTGGGATTGGTGGGAAGACCCGGGATGGTAATCGCGTTATCACCAATGGAGAGCGAATACTTGCCGGCCTTGGTCTTGGAGAGACCCACGCGTGCATCGATGACTTTATTGGCGCCCCACAAGTGCGTGTAGCCGAGGGCCACCTGCTGATCGAGAATGCGGATCGTGCCGTTCGTCTGGCCATCGAGCGGAAGCAGGATGGCGGGATAATTCACCCCGGTCTCCTTACGGTCGCTTACGCGCACAAACCAGGAACTCGTGTTGTTCTGCTGGTAGTCGAGCCGAATGTCGCCTTTATCCGAATTGTCAGTGAAGGGAACCAGCTTGGAGTAGTCATTGGTTGCCAAACCGGTAGAAGCCAATCCGCTGACCGGTAGACCCGGAATCTGCTTGAAGAAACCGATGATCTGCTGGGATATGGGGTTAATGGCGCTGGCCGGTATGGGGCTGCCCGCGGGATAGACAGCTCCCGTAATCGGGTTCTGCACTGGAACGACCAGCACGCCGTTGAGTTCGTTCTGCGTAGGCAGAGTCAAGACAGTCAGCGGCTTGAGCGTCTGTCGAAAGCCTTCGTAGTCCACAAAGTAGAACAGCTTGTTCTTAAGGATCGGCCCGCCGAAGTTCACGCCGAACTGGTTGCGATTGAACGTGGGCTTTTGGAAGGGAACAATGTTGCCGGTGTTGCCGACCACCGTCGGTTTGAAATAGCCGGCGGCGTTGAGATCGGTATTGCGGAGGAACTCCCATAGTGCGCCATGGAAGCGATTTGTTCCGCTGGCCGACGCGACGTTAATGGTAGCCCCGGACGAGCGGCCATACTCCGCGTTCTCATTATTGGTCACCACATTCCATTGCGAGACTGAGTCCGGAGGAATGGCGATGATCTGGTTATCAAAGCCCTGGTTGCTCTCGCCGTAAGCATTGTTGTCCATGCCGTCGAGCAGAAAGTTGTTGAACATACTGCGTTGCCCGTTGATGTTATAGGCGCCCTGGCGCACCAGGCTGTTGATCGAGCTGGTCGTAGCGGCCGTTGGAGCCTGCCGGGAACCCGTTACCAGGCCCAGCAGGTCGGAGTAGTTCCGGGTCACCAGGGGCAGTGCTGCCGTTTGATATTGGGTGATCGTCTGGCCCCGCTGGCTGGAGTCGGTTTCGAGTTGCAGAGCCACGTCACTCACTTCGACCGAACTCTGGGTCTCGCCCACTTTCAATTCCAGATCAATGCGTTGGCGGCTGCCGATAGAGACGGCGATGTTCTGCGCCACGGCTTCAGCGTAGTTGGTCGCTTTCGCCGAAATGGTATAGACGCCGACATGCAGGGAGGGAATTTCGTAATCCCCGCTGCCATTGGTGGTGGCGGAAGTCTCGATATTGGTAGCAATGTTGGTGGCGGTGATGGACGCGCCCGCCACGGCTGCGCCGCTTTGGTCGCGGATGGTTCCGACCAGGCTTCCAACGTCGAACTGGGCCTGCGCAACGCTGCCCATGAAAGATAGCGACACGGCCAAAGAAAGAGTGCGAATTGCTCGTCTGACTATGATGTTCATATCTCTGACGATATGAACAACCAAGGAAAGGAAGTTTAAAGCAATGCAAACGCCAGATGAATATGAACGGTGGATGAAGAGCTTACAACATGACAAATTTGCAAAAGAATTTTATTGACGGTAGCTCAAGTGAAGCTCCCGGTCCGCGCCCGCCATAGCGCGCCATCAATGGGATCGACCCCCTGCTTTGGCGCCTGCACGGCGGGAAACTCGCGCTGCACCGCCGCCATCAAGGCGTCCCGAACCGGGGGAACGTTTTCCAGTATGCTGCCCGTGTAGGCGATGGGCGGGGTCCATCCGGGTTCGGTCGAAGCGCGCCGCAATCTCCGGATGACCAGGCGGACCAGGTAAGCAAGATCCTCCCCTTGTTTCCGCAATAGTGCAGAGGCTATTTCGTCGCCCTGGTCGGCACAACTCAACACCACCCCGGTCAAGGTGGAAAAATCGGGAGCGGGCAGCGCATTGGCGTATTCCACCAGGTGATGCAGAGAAGATAATTGCCAGAAATCCAGCACCGCGGGCAACAGCAGTGTTTCGCGTTCCTCGTCCGTTGCCAGAAAGATGGCACGCAGGCTTTCGAGGCCGATCAGGTGCCCGGATCCCTGGTCTGCCAGCGCGGGTCCCCATCCTCCGGCAGAAATCAGTTCCCCTGCGATGGTGCGTCCCACCACGTTGGAACCCGTGCCGGCCATCACCAACACCCCGGCACGGCCGGGAAAAGCCGCTTCCAGTGCGATCTCAACGTCTCCAAGAATCAGCAAACCGCCACCGACCCGGGCGCCGATGGACTCCTGCAGCCAATCCTTCACCAGCGGAACTGTTTCCCCGGCAGTGCCCACACACGTGCGGGTCACCTGTTTCATGGAGATGCCGGTGCGCGCAGAGAGTTCGGCCAAGGCCGCTTCAAGGTTCTGGCAGGCAGTCATGGCGTCTACCCGCATACGCTTGATGGTGCCCGTGCGCACTCTGGCCAGCTCGCGCGTTTCATCGGCGAGTACGTAGTCTGTTTTCGTTCCACCGACATCCAGAGCTAAAAAGAAACTCATCTCGTCAAGCACTCCGGACCCGGCACGCTACGTAGCGGCAAAGTGGGCCTCAATCTCCTCGAGAGTCTTACCCTTCGTTTCCGGAAGAAAGAAGGCTGCGGTCAACAGGTAAATGAGTGTGAACCCACAGAACAGGAAAAACATCATGGAATAGCCATACTTGCCGACCACCGGCAGAAAGATCGCCGCCAGCGTGGTCGAAACCATCTGGTTGATGACCAGCGCAATACTCATGCCATTGGATCGGATGCGGGTAGGCATCAACTCGGACAGTGCGAGCCACACGCAAACCCCCGGTCCCAGCGCATAGAACGCGGCGAAACCGTACAGTCCTATCGCCACCAGCCAGCCGTGCACCGCATCCGGCAAAGGACCGACATAGGCGTGCTCAATTTTGAGCGGAGCCGCGCGCGCCGCGTCGAGGTTCGCAAAAGGGTCGCGGAAGAACGCCTCGACCTTGGTCGAGGGCAGGCTGCTCTGCCGGTCGATGGTAACCGGGGCCTCGCCCACCGCCGAACGCATCGTTCGCGTGGCCCCATCGAACCCTCCGTAGGAATAAATCACCGTCAGCGCTAGACGGTCAGGCGCACTGCCCGCGAAAGCATTGGGAGGAAGCAGGCGCCTGGCGATGTCCTGATCGAAGTGCAGCGCAACGCCTTGATCCGGCCCCACCTGGGATTGGATTGCATCCCGAACGTCAAACCTGTTCTTTTCCGTGCGCAGAAAAAGAATACCCACAAACGCCAGGCAAACGATAATGCCGGAGGTTCCCAGGGTCAGCAGGAATTTGCGCCCTTTGCGATCGACCAGCGTCATGCCGGCGATGGTCATCAGGAAATTAGTGGCCGTGAACAGTACATATCCCCAATGGGCGTGAAGATCAGAAAGTCCGCTTTGCAGCAGGATGTCGGTGTTGTATCCAATGATGGAGTTGATTCCCGTCGCGGTGTTGCAGAAGAGGATGACGCAGGCCAGCAGGAAAGGGAGAACATACTTTCGTTGCAGGAGTGCATCCTTGACCGCTCCGCGCGCCGTCGACGCACGTTGGCTAGCGAGGGATGTTTGCTCCATCTCGTCCAGTTCCACTGCGGCCTGCTCATTGCTTCGCGATCGCAGCAGCGCATTCAGAGCCTGCTCTTTGCGACCGCGGCGGAAAAGCCACCGCGGCGACTCAGCGACGAACAGGCTGCCGGCCAGAAACAGGATGCCCGGCGGCATCGACATCCAGAAAATCCGCCGCCACGCTTGATCTTTCACGTCCAGCAGGGCTGCAGGCGTAGTGGAAGCGACCAGGGCGGCCACCCGGTAACTGTAGTAGATGCCGATGAGCGCCGCCAGAAAAATGCCCAGGGTCAGCAGCCACTGGAAAGCGCCGGTGCCCTTGCCCCGGTCCTGGGCCGACAGGCATTCCGCCAGGTAAAGGGGTACTACCATGCCCACCAGCCCTCCGCTGACGCCCTGCAGAAGGCGGCCGAAAAACAACGGTGCGAACCCATGGGAAAGGGCGATCACGGGAATGCTAATGACAAAAATCGCTCCGCTGATCACCATCAGAGGCTTGCGTCCGAGCCAGTCGGCAAGCAGCCCCGCAAACAGGGTGGAGAAGACGCTGCCCAGCAACACTGCGGCAACGATGATCGAGAGCTGGCTGGCGTTCAAGCGGGAAGTGGCTTCCAGGTAAGGCAGCGCGCCGCCGATGATGCCGACATCCACCCCATAGAGCAACCCGCCCAGCCCCGCAACCAAAAGAAGCAGCCGGTTATAGGTGGCGTTAGGATTCACAGCGGCAACGGTTGGCATCGAGGCGACCAGGCAAGAAGGATTGAACTCCAAACCATCAGAATAACCTGCAGGCGAAAACCTACCTATCCTGAAAACACTGACGCTAGCAGTGTTCCTTCCCCAAGCACGGTCCAGGGAGGGGGCGAAAACTGCTGTTTCGGAATGGTCGAGAGGCTACCGCAGCCGGCGCTTGGTTTCCATGAGGGCTTGCTTGGCAGCCAAGTCGCTGGCAATGCCAAAAACCATGAACTCAAGCGGTCCGCCGCCGGAGTTGGCAAAGGACTGGTGCTCGCCCAACCGCACTGGAACTGCGTCCCCGCTGTGGATCTGGGCCGTCTCGGAGCCAATGGTCACGCTGCCATCGCCCGCCATTACGTAATAGATCTCGCTCATATCCGGCTTGGATACTGGACCCACGGTAGTCCCCGGGGGCAGGAGCAGGTGATCCACATACGACCAGGTGCTCGAGAAGACCGTCGGGTCCAGGGCCCGCCGATATTGCACCGTCCCAGTACCCCCATCCATGTGCTCGACCGGCTTCAGCAGCGACCGATCCAGATGCATAGTCATAAACACGGGAATCGGATCAATCGGGACGCCCACTCGTCCATCCTCGAGATTGAAAGCGTCGTAAACGCCCTTCATGGTTCCGACGTTGAAATTGATCCACTCTACCGGCTTGTCGGTAGCGTTATAGATAGCGTGCGAATGGCCCAGGCGGGTTGGCGCGCCTGCCGGCCCCTTCAGCGTGGAGGTGCGCCCATCAATCGTGAACTGGGCTTCGCCGTCGAGGATGACGAACATTTCCTCGCATTGGTTATGGAAGTGGGCGCCGATACCGCTCTTTGGCTCGATTACCCCGCGGTGCATAAAAAACAGGTTGGTTTCGAGCGACGTCGCATCGAACAGTGGCCGGTAGTCCAGCGAGCCCGGGCCATCGTGCACCGCTTTCATGTTGCGATACTTCGACGGATCAGCATGCGCGATTCGTTGGTCAAGCGGCGTCACCGGTATGAGCGGAGCCTGCTGGGCGAGCAACAAGCCCGGCGTCATCAGCCACAAAAAAGCAAAGATTCTTCTCACACACGTGCTCCCGCTTCGACCAGCGGTGGCCGCAATCCCAGCTTGGCCAGGATGATGTAGACCAGGAACCCGCACGCGAACGCATACAGCTCCGAAGGATTGTCTGCTTTGACCAAAGCCGCCGGAAGTCCCGGAATATGTTCCGGCATGCCGACCAGGAAGCCGATCACCCAGGCAATATATCCGGCCCAGTTGATACCGAGCCGCGGGCCGGACCACCGTTTGCCGGCAAGCAGATAATCCGCCACCATGGCGCCACAGATAGGGCCGAAGGAGGCAGCGATAATGCTGAAGAAACCGATCAGGTTGTCGGCCACGCCGCTAATGGCCAGGATGGCGCTGATCGTGACCCCAACCATGGTCGATACCGGCCGGGAAATCTTGGGCAACATGGTGCTGAAGCTGTTCGCCGCAATGAAAGCGGAGAAGCAGGTGGGCACCAGGCACGCAGCAGCAAAGAGAAAGAACATCACTGACGCCAGGGCCCCTACGCTGGCAATGGCGGCGGTGTAATCGTAGTTGACGGGTCCGGCATTCCGGCCCAGGTAGCCGGCTACCGAAAGCACCGAGACCCCGCCGGCAATGATTGCCCCGGCAACGATGCCGGTGATCCCGCCGAGAACAACGTCTTTCCGGTTGCGGTTATTCATGCCGAAATCGGTGCCCGCTGCGCCTGCGGTGGCGAAGAAACCGATGGTGACCAGGAGCGCATTCAGAAAGCCGGTCAATGGTTCCTGGTGCGGCGGTTGGTACTGGGGAATCCCCGTGCGGTTGGCCCACAGCACGATCAGGATCATCAGGAACGGGATCCAATTCAGATACTTGGCGACCTGGGCCACATAGTGGATGCCCTTGATCGCCACCCATCCCAGGCAGTAAAGCCACACCAGCGCGATGACGCTATAGAGAATTCTCGAGGTCTGGCCCAGCCCCTTCATGATGAAGCCGGTGGCAATGGCGGCGTCGACCGCCACCCAGCCAACCTGCAACAACCCCATCAGGATTCCGGGGATCAAAAATCCGCCGGTAGTTCCGAAGGTCGAGGTGCCGACCACGTAGAGCGTGCGTCCGGTCTGCATGCCCAGCATCGCCGGCACGTAGTAGTAGAGCCCAAAACAAAGCAGCCCGGCGACCACCAATCCCCACAGCACCACCGTGGGGCTGGCATAGCCAATCGTCGGCCCAGCCAGCTTGAGGTAATAGCCGACAAACAGGAAAATGCCGAAGTAGCTGGGGAAGGTGCTCTTGTACCAGGGAACCCTGGCTGTGGGAGGAACGGGAACTGACGCGCTTACATATTCAGGAACGTTTCGTTCCATAGGGCTCCTTAAACCGACGTGTAGTCGTTCACTGAATAATCCGCAAAATGGCTTTCCATCCGGGGCCATACTTCCTGATGCAAATCCAGGGCCACCCACTTCTTTTGCAAATCGTGGGACTCGAAGGCAATGCTGAGACGCCAATCGCCGTCGGCCTGGTTCGGCCGCAGCAGTTCTACACCGCGAAAGCCTTCCTGGCTGGAAATAGCAGACCGAAAGATTTCCTTATAGGTCTTCTCCAGGCCCGCCTGTGCCCCCGGCTTCAGCTTCATGTCGACAAACAGGACGAACATCGTCACCTCACCATTTCAGTTTGAACACATCGATGGCTGTGCCACCCAGAACTTTCTCATATACCTCGGGGGCGAGCTCGAGCGCCTTGTATTTCGCGTATTCCACCGGCACATTGCTGGGCAGATCGGCGCCCAGCATTACACGGTCTGCGCCGATGGTGTCGATCATCCAGCGGATATCCTCGCCAATGCACCACGACGTTTCGAGATAGAGATTACCGCATACCGAAGCAGCGACCTGGGCCTCGGCCGTGAATACCGCAAAACCGGCGTGGGCGAGAATGATTTTCAGGTCAGGATATTTGCGGGCTGCGGGAATACAGAGTGCGGGCAGTGCGAAGGGCACTCCGGGGCCGGTATGGACCATCGCCGGAACGCCCAGCGAGTGGGCAGTGGCAAACACCCGGTCCCCATCCTCCGACAGCGGATTGACCCCATGCCCGATGGTATGGAGCTTGATCCCAACAAACTTCAGGTCTTTGATGCAGCGCTCCATTTCGCGCTCGTAAGCGTCGCGAGGCCCGTGCGGGGTGGTGCTGGCGATGCCGAAGAACCGGCCCGGATGCTTGGCGCACAACTCCGCGATGCGGTCGTGCGTTTTTGAAGCTGTGGTCGCGCCTGGATACGGCTGGACGATGGTCGCATCCACTCCACATTCCTCCATGCGGCGAAGCATATCTTCTTCTGTGCTGAGCAGGCCAAACACACAGCATTCGCCCAGGTGGGCATGGGTATCAATCTTCCTGGTCATGAATCCTCTCCGTATTGAGTTCAGTGGCCGTGCGGAAATTCACCCAACTCTGTATCCAACACATTCTTCTGGGCAGAAATTCCCACAACCATGAGTTCGAGGTCTGCCGATCCGTTATTTACGAAGGAATGCGCTTCGTTAAAGCGAATCGGCACCCCGTCGCCTTTATGAATAGGCGCGGACTCCGCATTCACTTGCACTTCGCCATCGCCGTTGAGTACGTAAAAAATCTCTTCTACGCCCTTATGGTAGTGCTTACCGATAGACGCTCCCGGCGGAACGAGGATGTGATCCACGTACGCCCAGTTGGTCAGGAACACATCCGCATCGAGCGCCCGGCGGTACTGCACCGTGCCTTGGCCTCCAAGGTAGTTCGGCATGGGTTTCAGCGTCGTTTTATCCAGGTTCATGGTCATGAACGTGGGGATCGCGTCCTTGGGGGCGCCAACCCGGGCATCGTTCAGATTGAAGGCATCATAGTGGCCCTTGATCTGGGCCACGTTGATGTTCATGAATTCGACCGGTTTGTCTGAGGGATTGTAGATGGCGTGGGAGTGGCCCATCCGGCACGGCGCTCCTACGGTTCCCTTGAGGACCGAGGTGCGGCCGTCGATGGTGAACTCCGCCTGGCCGTCGAACACGATGAACATCTCTTCGGTGGTGTTGTGGAAGTGATGACCGACGCCCCCGCCGGGCATAATTTCGCAGCGGTGCATGAAGTTGAGGTTGATGTCCATGGCCGAGGGAGGGACCAGCAGTTCGCAAGCCATGTCACCGGCGCTGTTGTGGGAACGGCTACGGGTGTACTTGCTAGGGTCGGTGTGACCGATCCTCGCCGCCAGAGGTGTTTGCGCCCACAGCGAAGACAGAGGAAGAAGCGCAAGGGCACCAAAAATCCGTAGCAGATACACGCGTCGCATCATATCGTTTCCTCGCATGCTTGTCAGTCAGGGCGCAGATCCGCGCCCACCGTTTAAGCCGCCCAAGAATATATTTCGAGAATGGGAGGGTCAAGGCAAAACAGGAATGTTGCGGAGAAAAGTAAACTGTGTTCCGATATTTTGATATTTGATTCGGAAGTTCATCGTCCAACCTTCAGGGGTGGCTAGGGAACTGCAGTTTCTCTCCACCTCAAACGAATGCACTCAAGCCTTCTTGAGGTCGACAGCCAACTGCTCCGCAGTAGCCTGGACGGCTGCAATGATTTCTTCTTCGTGAGCCTTATCGCGAAGCCTGGTCTTGGGCATGGATGAGCTGATCGCCGCGGAAACCTGCCCATTCCGTCCAAAAATCGGCGCGCAGAAGCAAATCCCGTCGTACGCGCATTCCTCACGATCGATGGCGTATTTCTGCAGCCGGATGCACTCATACTCCTGGTTCAGATCCTTACGATCCGTGATGGTGTGCTTGGTAAACCGGTAAGTCCCAAAGCTCCGCAACAATCGTTCCCGATGCTCCTGCGCCTGAAAGGCAGTGATCGCCTTCCCCAGGGAACTGGCATTGGGCGGCAGAATATGTCCGACTACATTGCTCATTCGAATTACGTGCGGGCTCTCGACCACGGCAATCACTTCCACCCGGTTCTCAAACAAGGCGGCCAACGTTGACGTCTCGGCGAGCTCACGGCTGAGCGCCTCCAAATAAGGCACCCCGACGCGATGCAGTTTTCCTAACCACTGCGTGGGCGTCACGGCGTGAATTCCCGGGGCCAGCATGTACTGACCGCGCCCATCCACCACCACGCAGCCCAGCGTTTCAAGGGTACGCAGAATACGAAACGCCGAGGTCTTGGAAAGTTCGATCCGCTGGGCGATCTCGTTCATGGATAAAGGCTTTAACTCGCTCTGGAGGAACTCCAGCACCTCCAGAGCCTTGCCCACGGCACGGGAGAAATATTGGTCCCCAACGCGCGACTCGGTAGCGGTCTCGGCCTTCACCAGGTTGGAGGACCCAGCCTTTGCCGGGCGAGCGGATTTCGTCTTCAGCATAGGACCGTCGACTTCATGATATCGAAACCTGCGAACCCGCAGTTGGCAGATGATAGCGGAACTCACACCGGATTGTCGAAAAATAATCCGAATTCCGAATTTAGGTTCAAAAAACGTTTGCGCATCGTCAGTGCACGGTGATATAGGTTTCTCCGCACGATTTCAGGAGGCGAGAGCCGTGGTCAAAAGACAAAGAACATACAACCTAATTCTGTGGGCGAAGACGCTTTGCGCTTTGGCAGCGATTTTGCTGGTTTGCTCGCAGGGTTATGCCCAGGTTGCGTCCGCCGAATTGAGCGGAAACGTATTGGACTCTTCCGGCGCGGCGATCGCGGGCGCCACCGTGCAGGCCGTTAACGTCGAGACCTCCATCGTGCACACGACCACCAGCGGGAAGGGCGGAGACTATGTGCTTACCTCGCTGCCTCCGGGTAACTATACCGTTACCGTGGAGGCGCCCGGCTTCAGCAAACTCGAGCAGACCGGCATCGTTCTACAGGTCAACCAGCAAGCTCGCATAGACCCGGTGCTCAAGGTAGGCCAGGCGGCCGAAACCGTCAGCGTGACTGGCCATCCGCCGCTTCTTGAATCCGAGTCGTCTTCTGTGGGAACGGTGATTGCTCAACAGTTGGTGAACGAGTTGCCGCTTAACGGCCGGAACTTTGTCCAGTTGGCGACGCTCAGCCCGGGGGTCAACGGCGTGGGCGAATCGACCACCGGAACCATCATGGGCGGAAGCAGGCCGGACGACCGCCGCGCCGCCTCAGAGATCTTCTCCAACGGTAACCGTGAAGGCGACAATAACTTTCTTTATGACGGGGTCGATAACAACGAGCGCCTGACGCTCTCCATTACCCTTCGGCCGGCCGTAGATTCGGTACGCGAATTCAAAATTCAGACCAATCTTTATAGCGCCGACGTGGGGCGCAATTCCGGCGCGGTCATCGACGTCATTTCCAAGTCGGGCACGAACCAATTGCACGGCAGTCTCTTCGAGTTCATCCGTAACTCTGCCGTGGACGCGCGCACCTACTTCAATGCGGCAGGCACCAGCTTCCCCACTTTCCGCTTGAATCAGTTCGGCGGGTCGCTGGGCGGCCCGGTCGTCATACCCAAGCTCTACCATGGAAAAGATAAGACGTTTTTCTTTGTAGACTATGAGGGCTCGCGCAACAGTGTCCAGATCTTCGAGCGGGGAAATATCCCCACGCTGCGCATGCGGCAGGGCGATTTCGGTGAACTGCTTCCCGGTACCCTTATCTACGACCCGCTGACGACCAAGCCGAATCCCGCGGTCCCCGGCGGTTTTCTTCGTACTGCCTTTCCGAACAACATTATTCCTTCAGACCGGTGGGATCCGATCGCGGCGAAAATGATCAATGCCTACCCCACTCCAACCAGCACCGCGCGGCTCAACAATTACTCTGTACCCAGGATACAAACGCAGAACTATGACCAGGGTGATGTCAGGATCGACGAACAGATCACGGCGAAGGACGCTATCTTTGCCCGCTGGTCCATTCAGAACACAACCACGATTGCACCCAGCACCTATGCGCAGAGCACGATTCCCGGCATCTCTACACCAGTGAGTCTCAGCGACGAGGCATCATTCGCTGGGGTCTCCTCCTCGCCAACCCAGCATGTGGCAACGAGCTATGTGCGTGTTTTCTCTCCCACGCTGGTCAACGACTTTCGTGTAGGTTTCAACCGTTACCGCCTGGACTACGTGCCCATCAATTTCGCGCCCGGGGGCGGCCTTGGCAATCAGCTGGGTGTGCCGAATTCGAATGTCACGCCTCGCGAGCAAAATCTGCCCATCTTTTCTCCGGCCAGTTATCTGGGCGTCGGTCAATCCCGCTCCCTCCCGCTCTATCGCCGCGAGAACACCTTTCAGGAGCTCGACAACCTGACCTGGACACAAGGAAGACACACCTTCAAGGTGGGCGCTGACTTCCGCCGGCGACAGCTGACCATTTATCAAACCAACCAAGGCAACGGCCGTTTTAATTTCTCCGCTGCGTTCACCGATTCGCGCAATCCGGCAGGCAAGGGTGGTGATGCCGCAGCAAGCTTTTTACTTGGTTTTCCAACGACCGACGCCCACGACTACACTTACCAATTTCCAGGAATACGCATGAACGAGGCTGGGATTTACTTTGCAGATGATTACCGGGCCACCAAGAACCTGACCCTGAATTACGGCATGCGGTGGGATTACTTCAGCCCACCCGATGAAGCGTTCAATCGTTGGTCCAATTTTTCCCCTGTCACCGGCCAGTACCTGGTCGCAGGCGTGAATGGTGTCAGCAATACTGTCGGTGTGTTGAGATACTGGCCAAACTTCGGACCCCGGTTTGGCTTTGCGTATCAGGCACTGTCACATACGGTCATCCGAGGCGGAGTGGGCCTCTTCTACAACGCCTCCGGCAGTGAGGCCGGCAATATGCGGTTGGCCCGGAATCTTCCTTTCGGCTTGACCCTGCAGACCACGCCTGGAGACGTCAACGTCGGGCCGACGGTGAGCCAGGGCTTCCCCGCATTGCAGCCTATCGTCATTCCCCCTGTGCCGAACGGAACGGCGACGGCGATCGCCCCGAATTTCCGTCCTTCCTACGCCGAGCAGTTTAATCTCGGCGTGGAACACGAGATTGTACCCCTGGAAATGGTGTTGAAGTTCACCGGTGTGGGTAACCTGGGCCGCCACTTACAAGACGTCTGGAACGCCAACCAGCCGATTCCCGGACCGACCTCGACCGTGTCTCGGCGTCCGCTTTACAAGATCGATCCGCTACAGAGCGATGTGAATAACTACATCTCTGATGGATTTGCGGAGTATTTCGCTTTTCAGTTCACCGCCGACAAACGGCTGAGCCACGGTGTCAACGCGCTGCTCGGTTACACCTACTCTCACGCCATTGATGACGTACCACTGGAATTCGGTGGGGGCGCTGCCGGACCAAATCCGCAGGATTCTCGCTTCCCACATGAAGTAAGCAACTCGATCATCGATCAACGCCACCGTTTGACCTTGAGCTTTCTCTGGGCATTCCCTTTCGGGAAAGGGCAAAAGTTCCTCAACAATGGTGGTGTCACCGATCTGCTCCTGGGTGGATGGCAGATGAATGGAATTCTATTTACGCAGAGCGGTCTCTGGTTCTCGCCCGTCTTGCAGACATCCACAACCAATGGAACATCAAGCCGTCCCAACATCATTGGTCCCGTCGTCTACCCCAAGACTCTGCTGCACTGGTTTAGCCCCTCTGCCTTCGCCACCCCGGCGCAGTACACCTACGGCAATGCTGGACGCAACTCGATCGTCGGGCCAGGGCGGACGAACTATGACGCGTCGCTCTTCAAGAACTTTACGATTCATGAGCAGATGATGTTCCAGTTCCGTTTCGAGGCGTTTAATGCGTTCAACCATCCCCAATTTAACTATCCGAACGCGACCGTTGGAAACTCGCAGGTAGGCCAGATTACGTCCATTGTCGGCAACGCTCGTAACTTGCAGGCCTCGCTCCGGTTCCAGTTCTAAAAAGCAAGCAAGGGATCATCATGACTTTTCTCGGACGTAAACGAAATTTCGTTGTTGTCTCGCTTGCTTTGTCAGCCGCACTGCTGGCAGTCCAGCCCGCGGCCTGGGCGGCCAAACGCGATCTACGGGTTTATTTCATCGATGTGGAGGGTGGGCAGTCCACGCTTTTCGTTACCCCAACAGGACAATCTCTGCTCATCGATACCGGCTGGCCTGAGAACGACGGCCGGGATGCGGACCGGATTCTCGCTGCGGCCAAGAGCGCAGGCATCACCAAGATTGATTATGTTTTGCTGACCCACTATCACGATGACCATAGCGGTGGCATCCCTCAGCTGGTCGACCGCATTCCCGTGGGCACCTTCATCGATCACGGGGCCAACATCGATACCAAGCCCGGTGGACCCACGGAAAAGATCTACGCTGCGTACCAGCAGGTTCTGGCCACCGGCAAATCGAAGCACATGGTCGCACATCCGGGCGACGTGCTGCCCATCACGGGCATGAAGGCCACAGTCATCAGCAGCGATGGCAATGTAATCGACCACTCTCTACCGGGCGCCGGCGAGAGGAATCAATACTGCGACACGCCTGAAACCAAGCCAAACGACCGCAGCGAAAACTCTCATTCGCTCGGAATATTAATCAATTTCGGCAAACTCAAAATCCTCGATCTCGGCGACCTCACGTGGGACAAGGAAATGATGTTCATGTGCCCGGTCAACCGGATTGGGAGCATCGACATCCTGGTGGTCTCGCACCATGGCCTCAACGCGAGTTCGAGTCACGCGTTGATTGACGGCATCCATCCTCGCGTAGCTATTATGAACAACGCAGCCACCAAGGGAGGATCGCCGCAGGTGATCGACGAAGTGCTGAAGGCTCCTGGACTGGAGACACTCTGGCAGCTTCATGTTGCGGAGAAAGCCGGCGCGGAGCACAACACGGCCACGGAATACATTGCCAATCCACAGGGCTCGGATCCGGGAAATTATTTTCTCTTGACTGCCAGTCCGAAAGGCAGCTTCACGCTCTACAACTCGGGAACCAAACAGACCAAGGATTACGCGGCCAGGTAGGTTTCCTGATGCCTTGTTACATTGGGTCAGGAGAGAACTCCCAGGAGCATAGCCTTGATTGCAGTGGATTGGGGTACCAGCAACTTCCGTGCGTTTAGGGTCAGTGCAGAGGGATCCGTCTTTGCCAGGGCCTCTTCGCCGCAGGGCATTCTGCGCGTAGGCGAAGGGAATTTCGAAGAAGCTTTAAGGGCCGAGGTCGGCGTCTGGCTCGCAGCCGGCGAGAAGCACATCCTCCTCTGCGGCATGATCGGCAGCCGGCAGGGTTGGGTCGAAGCTGAATACCTCCCTTGCCCCGTCGGCATCGACGAACTCGCGGACGCGGTGGTCCCCGTGCCATTCTCCGGCGCGAGTGTGCGCCTGGTTCCCGGGGTCATTGGGCCGGACGCTGCAGGCGTGCCGGAGCTGATGCGCGGCGAGGAAACAGCAGCCATGGGCATGCTGGATGCGTGCGCAGGCGCAGGCCTGGTCTGCTTCCCCGGAACGCATTCCAAGTGGATCCAGCTGAGTGATCGCAAGATTGTGAGTTTTACCACCTGCATGACCGGAGAGCTCTACGGTGCCCTGCGTAAATGCACCATCCTGGAACGCACCATGACCAGCAACGCCGCCGTGGACAAAACGGCATTCGACAGTGGCATCGCCCGCTCTGCAGACCCCGGCGGGCTTCTGCATCATCTCTTCGGCGTGCGCACGCTGCCGCTGATGGGTCAACTCAAGGAAGAGAAGTCCGCCTCTTACCTCTCTGGTTTATTGATAGGGCACGAGGTGCGCGCGACCATGCCGAAGGGGAATCATGTGCACCTGGTAGGCGCGGCGCATCTTTGCGGCCTCTATGCCCAGGTGATCGAGGCTTGCGGAGGCGTGGCCACCATGGAGGATGAGGATGCGGCAGCACTGGGTTTGGCTGCCATCGGCAGGAGGTTGCATTGGACGTAAGAGCATGGCTCGCCCGCTGCCCCCTGGTCGCGATCCTGCGCGGCGTTCAGCCCGCGGAAGTGGAATCGATTTGCGCGGCATTGGAACGATCGGGGGTGAGCATCGTTGAGGTGCCTTTCAACTCCCCAAGCCCGCTTGAGAGTATCTCCATCTTGTCGCGAACCTTCGGCGACAGAATGCTGATAGGGGCCGGCACGTTAACCACGGTAGCCCAGGTTGACCTGGTGGTAGCGGCCGGTGGGCAGTTGATTGTCACGCCTCATGCGAACACATCGATTGTGCGTGCTGCCAAGCAGGCTGGTCTCTTTGCTTTCCCGGGATTTTTTAATCCCACCGAAGCGTTCGCATTATTAGAAGCCGGCGCGGATGCGATCAAGCTTTTCCCCGCGGAAGTCCTCGGTCCGCCTATGCTCAAGGCCCTCCGTGCAGTGCTGCCCAAGTCATCCATGGTGATTCCCGTAGGTGGAGTAGACGTACATCAAGTGGCTCCCTGGCTGGCAGCGGGAGCGCAAGGTCTAGGCGTCGGCTCGTCGATCTACAAACCCGGGGACGACGCGTCCACGGTAGAAGCAAAAGCAACAGCCCTGGTGGCAGCAGTGCGCGCCTATCAATACGAAGTCTGAAGGAGACATCACGTCATGAAAAGAAGAGCATTCCTACGTTCTCTGGCTGCCACGGCAATGGCGAGCGGCATGCGTACCTTACCGTCTTATGCGGCGCCTCTCCCCAAGATGAAGATCACTCGCGTGCGCGCCTACCTGCCGCCCCATCCTAACCCGCTCTTCAACCAGAGCGACGTGGTCGTCACCATCGAAACCGATGCGGGCATCACCGGCATCGGCGAAGGAGGCGTGAAGGACACTATCTCCCAATCCGCCGGAAGACTCATCGGCCGAGACCCGCAATACATCGAACGGTTGTGGCAAGACATGAACCGGGCTTTCTTCTATCCAGCCGGCCGCGAGCGGACCGACGCCATCGGCGCCCTCGACCTGGCCCTTTGGGACATCAAGGGCAAAGTTCAGGGACTACCTGTTCACCAGCTATTAGGCGGCATGGTGCGCGACCACGTCGAGTGCTATAACACTGCCGGCGTCATTCCAGGGATCACGAAAGAGACCAGCCTGAAGGATCGCGCCCGCCTCACCATCGAAGCCGGCTATCGCGCCTTCCGCTTTGGCGCCTCAGAAGCGCCGGCGAACGGTACCTACAACACCCGCGAGCGCATCAACGTCATGCGCGAAGAATGCGCCCAGGTGCGCGAAGGTGTCGGCAAAAACGGCGACTGGTGCATCGACTTCCATCAGCGTTTCGACTTGCCCGATGCCATCCGCGGTTGCAACTCGATCGAAGACCTCGCTCCCTTCTTCGTGGAAGACCCGGTGCGCACGGAAGCCTTTCAGCAAGACCTCCCCATCCTGCGCAGCAAAGTCAATGTTCCCCTGGCCGCAGGCGAGGAATGGGGAAACCGCTGGGACTTCAACAAGCTGGTCGAAGATCATTCCATCGATTTCGTACGCGCCACGCTGCCCAACGTTGGCGGCATCACGGAGATGATGAAGATTGCCGCGATTTGTGAGACCCATTTTGTGGGCATCGTCCCACATTTCACCGGGCCAATTGCGACCGCAGCCCTCGTGCATAGCCTCGGCACTTTCTCCGGACCAGTTTTGATGGAATACAACTACCAGGGGCGCACCCTTCCCCACTTGCCGGTGTGTCTGGATTTCAAAAATGGAAAGTTATATCCAAATGATCGTCCCGGGCTGGGAGTTGAGTTGGACTTCAAACACCTCACCCAGATTGCAGAGATCACGGAGCCGGTGACAGCGCGCGCGCAAACCTATTTTCGTCCGGATGGGTCGATTACGAACTGGTAGTGAACCCAGGATTGCTTGGCTTCACTCGATATGACCACCCGCTAGGCTGTCCGTTTAGCTAGCGACGGTATTTTTTGTTCGAGGCAGAGTGACAGCCACTCGTGCAAGTCTCCCTTGGTCTGATTCGACAGCTCGACAAACTTCAATCCAGCCAGCCCAGCTTCGCGGGTGTGAATGATCTCGG
>Ga0137412_10000447_pt1 | contig 28812 bp, 25 predicted proteins | sample CZODoug2_1_16fun_FD_122160 | JGI IMG/M metagenome (GOLD analysis project Ga0137412, IMG submission 122160) | Vadose zone soil fungal communities from Angelo Coast Range Reserve, California, USA - CZODoug2_1_16fungal (Hybrid Assembly) | ecosystem: Environmental > Terrestrial > Soil > Vadose zone...
TGCACACTGGTCAGCCCCTGGTGCTGCCCGTCCCGGTGGATGGACTCCAGGATCTTCGGGCCATAGCGGTCCCTGAGGAAAAGCAGGAACGACCAGGCCTCGCCGTAGTCGGCGAGGATCTCCCCGCCGTCACCCTCGTCGCCCCACAACGTCAACGAGTTCTCCGGCCCACCGCAGGGTTGCGGGTTCGGGTTGTACTTGGTGCGCACGATGCCGAAACCGTTGAAACAGACGATGTGGCTCTCGTTCTTCTTCTGGAACACGGTGTGCGTGGTGGACGCGTACCCGGTCAGGCTGATCGCGTAGTCGGACAGCCCCTCGTTGATGAAGTTGACCTCGAGGGGGTCCACGTAGTGCTGCAGCAGATGCTGGTACTCGTGGGCGAAGATGCCCTCGTACAGCCGCGGACGCGACGGCCGCGACTTGCAGATGTCCGGGTTCTGGTCGTCCTTCGGGTCCACGCCGGTGCGGTGCGTCCAGTCGTAGGCATCGATGGTCATCACGTTGCGGTCGGTCAGGTCGTTGAACTGTGCGGAGAAGAACCCGGCCACGTAGGTCTGGTTCTTCGGGAACTCGTAGAAGTTCGGGTCGCGCACGTTGTCGATCAGCGTCACGGTCTTGTTGCCGTCACCGCTGAAGTCCAGGCCCTTGGTCAGGTCGTTGTCGGTCTTCTTCGACCCGTTGCGCGGCGGGGCGACACTGAACGCCTTGGACTCCTTGGGCAGCATGTTGTCGTCGTACTGCTGCATCAACGCGGTGACCTCGGCGTCGTTGATCGTGGTGCTGCCGGGGATCTGGTAGCGACAGTCGCCCTTGGGGAAGTCGGTGCCCATGACGCCGTCCGGGCCGGCCCCGGTGGCCACCCAGACCTCGATGTTCTCCCCGACGCCGCGAAGCGTGTACTGCTTGGTGTAGAGGACGCCCTTCACTTGGTCCAGGGACAGCCACATGCGCTTGGTGCCTACCGGCGGGGTGGCCCCGGAGCGTTGGGTGAACTGCGCAGCACCGGCCGCGGTCTTTCGCCACGCGGCCAGTGTCGGGCCCACCGAGGCGTCCAACGGGTAATGCGCGTTCGTCGGCAGTTCGGTCACGTCGGACAGCGTCGCGGAGGCAGCGTCGAGTAGGTCCCGGCCCGGGGCCGCAGCCCGGGCGCTGCCACCGGGCAGCGTGGCCAGGCCGCCGAGCAGGAGGCCCGCGATGGCGACGCCGCAGACCGTGCGCAACCGCCGCATTCACTTGCCCCTTCGCCGGCACACCTAGCTGATCACTGTGTCGTCCCATTTGTGGCGGAGCGCACAGATTTACCCTGTGGATACGTAAACGTTCCGTGACCGGCTTGGTTCCCCGCGTGGCCGGCCGGGCGCAACCTCACCCGGATAGCCCGGGCGGGCGGCTCTCGTACGGGGTGGACAGCACCACGGTGGTCCGGGTGGACACGTTCACCGTGCTGCGGATCTCGCCGAGCAGCGCCTCCAGCGCGCCCGGCGTGGCCACCCGCACCTTGAGGATGTAGTTCTCGTCGCCGGCCACGCTGTGGCAGGCCTCGATCGCCGTGATCCCGGCCAACCGCTCGGGGGCATCGTCAGGTGCCGCGGCGTCGGTGGGCTTGATGGAGATGAACGCGGTCAGCGGCAGCCCGATGGCCTCGTGGTCGACCACGGCGGTGTAGCCGCGCAGCACGCCGCGTTGCTCGAGGCGGCGCACCCGCTGCTGGGCCGCCGAGGTGGACAAGCCGGTGCGCTTGCCGAGGTCGGTGAAACTCATCCGGCCGTCGGTGCACAACAGTTCGACGATCTGCCGGTCGATGTCCTCCACGGGAGCACACCGTAAACCCGCCACCCGGGAATGCCTCAGGCGGGCAGCACGACCAATTCACGGGGCGTCAGATTCAGCCGCTCCCCGCCGGTCTGCGTGCACACCACGATGTCCTCGATCCGGGCGCCGTGCCGGCCGGGCAGGTAGATGCCCGGCTCTACGGAAAAGGCCATCCCGGGCTCCAACAGCGCGTCGTTGCCCTCCACGATGTAGGGGTCCTCGTGCCCTTCCAGGCCGATTCCGTGACCGGTGCGGTGGATGAAGTACTCGCCGTACCCGGCCTCGGCGATGATCCGCCGGGCCACCCGGTCCACCTCCTGGCAGCCGATGCCCGGCCGCACCGCGTCGCAGGCCGCGTTCTGCGCGGCGAGCAGCACCTCGTAGTAGCGGCGGAACTCCGCATCCGGCTCCCCCACCGCGTAGGTGCGGGTCTCATCCGAGCAGTAGCCGGCCTCGGTGGTGCCGCCGATGTCGACCACCACCGGGTCGCCGACCTGCACCACGCGGTCGGAGACGTCATGGTGCGGGCTGGCGCCGTTGGGACCCGAGCCGACGATGACGAAGTCGGCCCGCACGTGCCCCTCGGCCACGATCGCCTCGGCGATATCCCGGCCGATCTCCCGCTCGGTGCGGCCCGGCTTGAGCCATTCCGCGATCCGGTCGTGCACCCGGTCGATCGCGGCCCCGGCCTCGCGCAGGGCGTCGATCTCCTCCGCGGTCTTGCGGATGCGCAGGTCACGCAGCACGCCGCCGGCCAGGGCCTGGTCGATGCCGGGCAGTCCGGCGCGCAGGCGCAACACCTTCTCCGCCCACATGTGGTCGTCCACGCCGTACACCGCGGTGCCCGCGGGCAGGATCTCGGCGACCAGCGCGATCGGGTCGTCGGTCTCCTGCCAGTCCGCGATGGCCAGGCCGAGGTCGGACACCCCGGCTGCTTCCGCTGCGGCGCGCTCCAGGAACGGCACGATCAACACCGGGTCGGCGTTCGCGGGCAGCACCAGACAGGTCAGCCGCTCCAGCGGCTTGGCCACGTAGCCGGTGAGGTAGCGCAGGTCCGGCCCCGGCGTGATCAGCAGAGCATCCAGACCGGCGGCGGCAGTTGCGGCCCGGGCCCGCTGCAGGCGGGCGGTGAAGACGTTGGACATGGTGCCAATCCTGTCAGGCCGCATGGCAGGCTGCCGGGCATGGCGGAGTTGATGTTGCTGGACGCCCCCTCGTTGTACTTCCGGGCGTTCTTCGGGGTGCCCGACTCGGTGCGTGCCCCGGACGGCACTCCGGTGAACGCGGTGCGCGGCCTGTTGGACTTCATCGCGACGTTGGTCAAGCTGCGCCGCCCCACCCATCTGGTGGCCTGTCTGGACGCCGATTGGCGGCCCGCGTTCCGGGTCGCCGCCCTGCCGTCGTACAAGGCGCACCGGGTTGCCCAGGGCAACGCCGAGGAGGTACCGGTCGACCTGGAGATCCAGGTACCGATCATGCTCGAGGTCCTCGACGCGTTGGGTATCGCGCATCTCGGGATCGCCGGCCACGAGGCCGACGACGTGATCGGCACGCTGGCCACCACCGCGACGTGCCCGGTCGATGTGGTCACCGGCGACCGGGACCTGTTCCAACTGGTGGACGACGAACGTCGGGTGCGGGTGCTGTACATCGCCCGTGGGGTCAGCAAGTTGGAGATCGTGGACGAAGCCATGGTGACCAGGAAGTACGCGATCCCGGGCCGCAGCTACGCCGCGTTCGCCACCCTGCGGGGTGATCCCAGCGACGGGTTACCGGGGGTGCCCGGCGTCGGGGACAAGACCGCCGCGGCGTTGATCAGCGCACACGCGGATGTGCCCGGCGTGCTGGCCGCCGCAGCTGACCCTGCGTCAGGTATCGCACCGGGGTTACGGGGCAAACTATTGGCCGCCGCGGACTATCTGGCGGTGGCGCCCACGGTCGTCGGTGTGGTCCGGGATCTGCCGGTGCCGAAGCTGGATGCCGGGCTGATGGCAGGTCCCCGCGATCCGGAGGCACTGCTCGCGCTCTCGGATCGCTGGGGGCTGGCCGGGCCGTTGAATCGGGTGTTGCACGTGCTCAGCGAGGTTGTGAGTTAACCGAGGAGTACGCCACCACGCCGCGTCGAACTGCGGAAATGGCCGCGTCCGCCACGGCTCTGATCTCCTCGTCCGCGGCGGCAGCAGCGATCTGCCCGAGCAGATCGATCAATTGTTTGCACCAGCGAACGAAATCCCCCGCCGAGAGGTCCGCGTCCTGCAGTACCGCGTCCAACGCGCGACCGTTCGCCCAGCGGTACGCAGCGGTCACGAACCCGAGATCCGGCTCACGCAGGAACGCGACCCGGTGGTCCTTCTCCACTCGGTCCAACTCCGCCCACAGCCGGGTCATCTCGGCCAGCGCGTCCCGCACGCGGCCCTCGGGCAACCGCGGCGGGCCGGCGTCATCGGCCCGGCGGGATTCATACACCAGCACCGACACGCAGGCCGCCAGCTCGGCGGGCGAAAGGCCGTGCCAGACCTTCCGGCGCAGGCATTCCGCGGTGAGCAGGTCCATCTCGGTCCACAGTCGGGCCAACCGTCGACCCTCGTCGGTCGGGCGATCCCCGTCGAGGTAGCCGCGCACGTCGAGCACAGCGCACACCCGGTCGAAGGTGCGCGCGATGGTGCCGGTGCGGCTCTGCACCTGGGCGCGCAGCTTCTCGGTGTCCTTGGCCAACTGTTGCGTGCGGTGCGCCCGGCGGGCGTGCTCCTCGCGGTCCGGGCAGGAATGGCACGGATGCTCACGCAACTCCCGGCGCAGCCGGGTGACCTCGCCATCCTCCCCGTCCGACGGGGCTTTCCGCGAGCGGGGCGCCGCGGCGCCGCCGGCCTTGTTCTGCAGGGCGCCGGCCAGGTCGCGTCGCGCCTGCGGCGAGCGGGGATTGAACGTATGCGCCACCCGCAACCGACCCAAAGGCTCGACCGGGCCGACGAAATCGGCCTCGGACAGCCGCCGGTACTGCCGATCCGCGGTGATCACGTTGGGCCGCGGGCCATCGTCCTCGATGCCCGGATCGAGCACCACCGCAAGCCCGGCGAAGCGGCCGCGGGGCACCATGATCATGTCCCCGCGGCGCAGCTTCTCCATCGAGGACGCGGTCCGTGCCCGGCCGTCGCGGGACCGTTGCCGGGCCAGCTCGTTCTCGCGCTCGGACAGCGCCGCGCGCATCCCGAAGTACTCCGCGAAGCTGCCCCTGTCGCACTCGGCCTCGGCTAACTGACGGGCCAACAGATCGTCCTGCTTGCGGATCTGCGCGGCCAACCCGACCACCGAGCGGTCGGCCTGGAACTGGGCGAACGAGGTCTCCAGCAAGGCCCGCGCGCGGTCCCGACCGAGCTGACCGACCAGGTTCACCGCCATGTTGTACGACGGGCGGAAACTCGAGCGCAGCGGGAACGTGCGCGAGGAGGCCAACCCAGCCACCGTGCGCGGATCCATACCCGGTTGCCAGAGCACCACCGCGTGGCCCTCGACGTCGATGCCGCGGCGTCCCGCCCGGCCGGTGAGTTGGGTGAACTCTCCCGGCGTGATGTCCGCGTGCGTCTCGCCGTTGAACTTGACCAGCTTCTCCAGCACGACGGCCCGGGCGGGCATGTTGATGCCCATCGCCAGGGTTTCGGTCGCGAAGACCGCCTTGACCAGGCCGCGCACGAACAAGTCTTCGACCACTTCGCGGAAGGCAGGCAGCATCCCCGCGTGGTGCGCGGCAATGCCCCGCTCCAGCCCGTCCAACCAACCGCGGTAACCGAGTACGGCGAGATCGGCCTCCGGCAGCGACGCGGCGGCCGTCTCGGCCAATCGGCGCACGGCGTCGCGTTCCTCGCCGGTGTTCAACCGCAAGCCTGCGCGCAGGCACTGCTCCACGGCTGCATCGCAGCCGGCCCGGCTGAAGATGAAGGTGATCGCGGGCAGCAACCCGGCCCGGTCCAGCCGCACCACCACTTCTGCCCGGCTGGGCACCAGCCCACGGTGCCGCGGCGGCCCGGTCCGCCGACCCCGTCGATCTGACGGCCCGTCATCCCAGCCGGTGCGCCGGGCCAATCGCACCAGTTCGGGGTTGACCTGCCGCTGGGCATCATCCACGAACAAGTCGACGATCTCATCGCGCACCATCACGTGTTGCCACAGTGGCACCGGCCGGTGCTCAGAGACGATGACCACGGTGGCGCCCCGCACGGTTTGCAGCCAATCGCCGAACTCCTCGGCGTTGGACACCGTGGCGGACAGCGAGACCAGGGTGACCGACTCGGGCAGGTGGATGATCACCTCCTCCCAGGCCGCCCCGCGGAACGGGTCGGCCAGGTAGTGCACCTCGTCCATCACCACGAAACCCAGCCCGCGCAGCGTGGCCGAGCCCGCATAGAGCATGTTGCGCAGCACCTCGGTGGTCATCACCACCACCGGGGCCTCGCCGTTGATCGTGTTGTCCCCGGTGAGCAGCCCCACGTTGTGGTGGCCGTGCCGCGCCGCCAGGTCGGCGTACTTCTGGTTGGACAACGCCTTGATCGGCGTGGTGTAGAAGCACTTGCGTCCACCGGCCAGAGCCAGGCTCACCGCGAACTCCCCGACCACGGTCTTGCCCGCACCGGTGGGGGCGGCCACCAGCACGCCGGAACCGGCCTCCAGCGCGCGGCAGGCCTGCACCTGGAACTCGTCCAGCCCGAACGGATAATCCGCGGCGAACCTGTGCAGCTCGCTGCGTTCCTCGACGGCGCGCAGGCGCGCGGCGGCGTAGCGCTCAGCCGGGGAGGACATGGGGCTCAGCCTCCCAGACGGCTACTCGACGTTGATGCCTCTGCGCGCCCGTCGGCGATCGATGATGGTGGTGACCACGATGGAGATCCCGTACAGGAACACCATCGGGGCTGCCATCGCGGACATCGTGCCGGGATCGCCGGTGGGCGTGGCCACCGCGGCGAACACGAAGATGCCGAACGTCATGCCACGCCACCAGGAGCGCACCCGGCGCGCGGAGACAACGCCGGCCAGGTTCATCATGACGATGACCAGTGGCAGTTCGAAGGAGATGCCGAACACGAACAGCATGCGCAGCACGAAGTTCAGGTAATCGTCCAGCGGCACCTGGTTGTGCACGTCGGACGGGGCCAAGCCCAGCAGCACGCGTACCGCGGTGGGCAGGATCAGATAGGCCAACCACGCGCCGAACGCGAACAACGGGACGCCGATACCGACGATCCCGTAGGCCCAGCGCTTCTCGTTGCGGTGTAGCCCCGGCGCCAGGAACGCCCATCCCTGGTACAGCCAGACCGGGGAGGCGAATGCGATACCGGCGAACAGCGCGACCTTCATCTGCAGCGAGAACGGACCCACCACGCCGGTGACAACCAACGCCCCGCAGCGCCCGGTGGAGACGCCCTTCACACCCGGTTGGCACACCGGGCTGATCATCGCGTGCACGATGTGGTCGTAGAGGTACCACCCGGCCACCGCGCCGATGACGATGGCGATCAGCGAGCGCACCAACCGGCGCCGCAGTTCCCGCAGATGCTCGATCAGCGGCATCCGGGCGGCAGCATCGGAGGACGACCCGCGCGGCGCCCGGTTTCCGATGCCGGCGCTCATTGCGGCAGCAATATCAGGTGTCGGTGCGGTCCGCCGCCGGAGGCTCGACCACGCCGCTCACCTGACGTGGCTGCGGCGCCGCGGCCTTGTCATCTTCCGTGCGGATCGACTTCTTGAAGATATGGAGGGAGTCGCCGAGGGACTTGGCCATGTCGGGCATGCGCTTCGCGCCGAACAACAACATGACGACAAGTGCGAGAAGAATAATCTCGCCGGTTCCAAGCCTGCCCATTACTACGCCTCTCGTCGGTGACTTCAGATTACAGGCGATTCCATCTTTAAGGGACATCTCAGGGTTATCGCTCGGCGATGGTCCCTGTGCGGCCGATGGTATGTGCCGGACGTCGGTCAGTGTCGGGTACGGGACAGATCGCCGGCCGCCTGCTGCAGTGCTGCGCTGGCCTCGCGGAGTTCACGCGAAATACGACGTACTTCGCGGCCGAGGACTCGCACATGCCTAAATAAATGTACGGCGGGGATCGCAACTACGATCAGACCGGCGACGCCGATCAACACCCACAGCCCGATCCACACGCCCCCGACGTTAGCCGATGGCAGGCGGCGGGGTGTGTTCCGCGCCCGCACCGGCGCCCACCAGGGCCCGGACCGCAGGCACGCCACGGGCCACCAATTCCTCGACGACGTCCGCGGTCACCGGCCGGCGCACCCGCAACGAACAGTCCGGGCAACCGAACACGTAATAGGAGCCCTTGGGCGGCGCGCTCACCACGATGCGTACATCGTCGGCGTTGACCCGGACGTGCCCGCACGCCGGGCAGGTGACCTTCAGTTGGGTCATCGCGGTAGCCGCTCTCTCACAGGGCCTCACCGTACGCGGCCAGGGCCTCAGTGGCCCGTAACCGCACCGTCTCCGCGAGTTCCGGCGGGTCGAGCAGCGTCGCGTCAGCACCCAAGCGCAGCGCCAATCGCACCACCCAGGCCGGGTCCGCGGTGCGCAACCGCACCACCGTCCCCCCGTCGGGCTGCTCCTCGACCGCCTCGCACGGGTAGTACTCGCTGACCCAACGCGCCCGCGGGGTGAGTCGGAAGGTGGCCACGGTGTCGTCCGCGCCCGGCCGGAACAGCCCGGCGTCCAGGTCCCGGCCGGCCTCCGTCGGCGGGGTGGCCGGGGTGTCGAGCACCTGCAGCGCCAGCACCCGGTCCAGCCGGAACAGTCGGACGTCCTCGGCCCGATGACACCAGCCCTCGAGGTAGGTGTGGCCGTCCACCAACGCCAGCCGCATCGGGTCCACGTCACGTTCGGTGGCCTCGTCGCGCCAGGGCACCCAGTAACGCAGGTGCAGGCGCTTCCCGTCGGCCAGCGCCGTGCGGGCACCCGCCAACACCTCCGCCGCCGGTGCCTCCGGTGGCGCCACCCCGACCCGATCCTCGGCGTCCGCGGCGGTGGACCCAGCCACCTCCTGCAATTTCGCGATGGCCTTCTCCAGTGCCTCGGACTCCCCCGCGCCGGGCAGCCCGGAGAGCAGACGCAGGCCGACCAGCAACGCGGCCACCTCGTCGATACCCAGCCGCAGCGGCCGATCGATGGTGTCCGCGTTGCCGAGGAACACCCGACCGGACTCCCAATCCGCCTCGATCAGGTCGTCGGGCAGGTGGCCGGGCAGCCCGCAGACGAACAGCAGCTCCAGGTCCTTCACCAGCTGCGGCTCGGTGACGCCCGCGGCCGCGGCGGCCTCGTCCAGTGCGATGCCCTGGCGGTTGAGCAGGTACGGCACCAACGCGAGCAGCCGACTGAGCCGGTCCGCCGCCCCACTCATGCGTCGACCAAAGCGCGCAGCCGGGCCACCACCGCGGCGCGCAACTCCGCGGGTCCCAGCACCACCACCGCCGGCCCGTGTGCGGCCAGATCCCCGGCCATCCGGTCGGTGTCGAAGTAGCCGAGCTGCAGGTGGTCCCAGCCCGGATCGGCGGGTCGCACCTCGGTCGCGGTACGCCGCAGACCCAGCCCGGCGCCCTCCCGCACCGCGACCTGCGCCGTGCTGCGCGGCTGCGGCGGGACCATGCGCTGCAACTGGTCCCGGATATCGGTGCCCGGTGGCACCACGACCGCCCCTGGCAGACCCTCACTACGCACGTCGCCGGTGATCCGGCTGACCCGGAACACCCGGGGGGCTGCGCGGTCCCGGTCGAAGCCGACCAGGTACCAGGCTCCGTTGCGGGCGAGTAAGCCCCAGGGCTCGACCCGGCGCGCCGCCGAGGTTACGTTCTGCCCGGCCCGGTAGTCGAAGCGCACCGCGCGCCGATCGCGCACCGCACCCCACAACGCCGCGAAAGCCGGTTCGCCCGCGGACAGGCGAGGCTCCAGACCGAGCAGCCCGGAGGAGTCCGGATCACCGCCGGCCGCTTTCAGCTTGAGCAACGCGGTACCCGCGGCAGTGGACAGCGAGGCCTGTTGCCACGCCCGCGCGGCCAGTCCCAGCACCGCCAACTCGTCCGGCGCGAAGGTCACGTCGGGCAGCGCGTAGGCATTCCGGTCGATGCGGTAGCCGAGGTCATCGCCGTGCAGCGGGTCCAGGGTGCCGGTGTCCAGCGGGATACCGAGGTCGCGTAGCTCCTCTTTGTCCCGCTCGAACATCCGCTCAAAGGCTTCGTCGGTGGCGCACTCGGCGTAGCCGGGCACCGCCCGACGAATCTGATCCTTCGTCAGATAACGCCGGCTGGCGAGCAGACAAATGGTGAGGTTGAGCAGCCGCTCGGTACGTCTGGCCGACACCGCCCCACCTCCCGGGCCCGACCATAGTCCGTGCTGCGCGGTGCTGCCGGGTGGCGCACGGGTAGCGTGGGCGGGGTGATCCGCTGGCGGCGCGGGGTGGTCAGTGCCGTACGGGCGCAGTGGCCGGGAGCGGTCGAGCTCACCGTGGACTGCGACGGTGACGCGCTACCCGCGCTGGCCTATCCCGCCTTGGTGGGCACCCCGGTGGTGGGCGACGTGGTGCTGCTCAATGTCAACGCAGTGCTGCACGGACTGGGCACCGGCGGGCTGGCCATGGTGGTGGCGTTGCCCGAACGGCTGCCCCCCGACGCGGTGCCGCACGGGCACCTGGTGAAGGCCCGCTACACCCCGTTGCAGGTGATGGTGGCCGGCGCCGACGAACCCGGCGGGGAACACCATCACCTGCTGGCCGACGCCGACGACCTGGGCGGGATGCCGGTGGTGGTGGCCGACCTGCACTCCGCCCTACCCGCGATCAGCGCGGCAATCGAGGCCGACCGACCCGGCACCCGGGTGGTACACGTCAGCACCGACGGCGGGGCCCTCCCGGTGTGGTTCTCCCGCGCCGTGGCAGGCCTTCGGGAGGCCGGGCGACTGGTGGCCACGGTCTCCACCGGGCAGTGTTTCGGTGGGGATCTGGAGGCGGTCACCGTGCACTCCGGGCTGCTGGCCGCCCGCGTGGTGGCCGGGGCGCAGATCGCGGTGGTCACCCAGGGGCCGGGCAACTTGGGCACGGACTCGCGGTGGGGGTTCTCCGGGGTGGCCGCGGGTGAGGCGGTGAACGCCGCCGCGGTGCTCGGCGGCCGCCCGGTCGGTGCGCTGCGGGTTTCCGCCGCCGACCCACGCGAGCGACACCGCGGTGTCTCGCACCACAGCCTGACCGCCTACGGCCGGGTGGCGTTGGCGGCAGCGGACATCGCGGTGCCCACGCTGCCGGGCGAGTTCGGCCGAAGCGTACGGGCGCAGTGCGCGGTGCTATCCGACCGGCACCGGTTGGTCGACGTGGAGTTGACCGGGTTGGACGCGGCGCTGCGCGCCTCGCCCGTGGCGTTGTCCAGCATGGGGCGCGGGCTGGACGAGGACCCCGGCTACTTTCTGGCCGCCGCCGCGGCGGGCCGGCACGCGGCCGCGCTACTGCCCGGCTGAGGCCGGCGCCACCCCGGTGCGGTAGGCGCCGAGGATGTCGATGACGAACACCATGGTGTCCGTTCCGGTGATGCCCGCGCGGGCATTGCCGGCCTTGCCGTAACCCAGCGCCGGCGGGACCACCACCAGCATCCGGGTGCCGACCGCCTGCCCGATCAACGCCTCGAGCAGTCCCTTGACCGCGCCGCCGACCGGAGCACCGTTGAGCGTGCCCGGTGGCGCCATCCGAATGGCCACCGGGTTGGCGCCGTCAGCGCGGGTCCAGGTGGAGTCGAAGACCTTGCCGGTACCCCAGATCAGGCCGGTGTACTGCACGGCGATCCACTCGGCCGCTTTCACCGTGGGCCCATGGCCCGCCACCAACTGCACCTGCGCGAGCTTGGTCGGTGCCGTGCCCTTGGGGATGGTGACCGTCGGGTTGGTGGTGCCCGAGACGGTGGGCAGCGCCGAGTTGGGCTTGACGGTGACCGTCGTGCCGACCGCACCCCGGTCGCGGGGGAAGGCGCCGAGCACGTCGATCACGAACATCAGGGTGTCGTTGGGCAGGATGTTGGTACCGGACGGGGGCTTGATCCCGAAAGCGTCCTGCGGTGCGGCGATCAGCAACACCCGCGAGCCCACGCGCACCCCCGGCAACTTCAGCGTCCAGGCCGGGACCACCTTGTTCACCGGCTGCACGAACAGATCGCCGCTGGCGAAGGTGTCCTGGAACGGCTTGAGGCCGGCCCCGAGGCTCTCCCACACCTGACCCTTGAAGTCAGCGACGACAACATCGGTGCCGGTCAGCGCGCGTCCGGTGCCCTTGTGCAGGACCTTGAGCATGGACTCCTTGGGCGGGGACGTACTGGCGGTGATCGTCGGATCGACGCCGGTCTCATTGCTGGACACCGCCGGGAACGCGAACGGGGTGTCGGTGCTGCGCAGATTCGGCGGGATTGACGGCGCGGCACTGGGCTTGGACCCTCCGCCGCCACATCCGCTCACCAGCAGGCCCAGGCACACCAACAGCGCGGCAGCACGTCGCATCGGGCACACCCTTAAATTCGACACCGGTCGGTGGTGGAGTCTAAGGGGGCGCCGGTCACATCGAGGCGATGAGCTTTTCCACCCGCTCGTCGGTGTGCCGGAACGGGTCCTTGCACAGCACGGTGCGCTGCGCCTGGTCGTTGAGCTTCAGGTGCACCCAGTCCACAGTGAAGTCGCGACGCCGCTCCTGGGCGCGACGGATGAACTCCCCGCGCAACCGGGCCCGGGTGGTCTGCGGCGGCACCGACTTGGCCTCGAAGATGGCCAGGTCGCGCGCCACTCGCTCCACCGCGCCCTTCTTCTCCAGCAGGTAGTACAGGCCGCGATGCCGGTTGATGTCGTGGTAGGCCAGGTCCAATTGGGCCACCCGCGGGGCGGACAACGCGAGGTCGTGCTTGGCCCGGTAAGTCTCGATCAACCGGTGCTTGATCACCCAGTCGATCTCCCGCTCGATCGAGCTCAGGTCCTCCGAACCGACCGCGAGCACGGTGCGCTCCCACAGGTCCAGCACCCGCTTGACCACGCCGTCGTCCAGCGCCCGGCGGGCGGCAAAGTCACGGGCCTTGGACAGGTACTCCTCCTGGATCTCCAGCGCGGTGGCCTCGCGGCCGTTGGCCAGGCGCACCTTGCGGCGCCCGGTCATGTCGTGGGAGATCTCCCGGATGGCCCTGATCGGGTTCTCCAGCGTGAGGTCGCGCATGACCACACCGGACTCGATCATCCGCAGCACCAGGTCGGTGGAGCCGACCTTGAGCATGGTGGTGGTCTCGGACATGTTCGAGTCACCCACGATGACGTGCAGGCGGCGATAGCGCTCGGCGTCGGCGTGTGGCTCGTCGCGGGTGTTGATGATCGGGCGCGAGCGGGTGGTCGCCGAGGAGACGCCCTCCCAGATGTGCTCGGCGCGCTGGCTGACGCAATAGACCGCGCCGCGCGGGGTCTGCAGCACCTTGCCGGCGCCGCAGATGATCTGACGGGTGACCAGGAAGGGGATCAGCACGTCGGCCAGCCGGGAGAACTCGCCGTGCCGGGCCACCAGGTAGTTCTCGTGGCAGCCGTAGGAGTTGCCGGCCGAGTCGGTGTTGTTCTTGAACAGGTAGACGTCGCCGGCGATGCCCTCCTCGCGCAGCCGACGCTCGGCGTCGACCAGCAGGCCTTCGAGGATGCGCTCGCCGGCCTTGTCGTGAGTGACCAGGTCGATGACGCTGTCGCACTCCGGGGTGGCGTACTCCGGGTGCGATCCGACATCGAGATACAGCCGGGCGCCATTGCGCAGGAAGACGTTGCTGCTACGGCCCCAGGAGACCACGCGACGGAACAGGTAACGCGCCACTTCGTCGGGCGACAACCGCCGCTGCCCCTTGAAGGTGCACGTTACGCCGTACTCGTTCTCCAGCCCGAAGATGCGGCGATCCATGCGTGTCACATTACGCCGCTCTCACCGTCAGGGTTGGCGATCTCCCCTTGAGGACGTGCGAGTCGAGATGTCCGCGCCGGTCAGAGGGCTGGGCCGCCGTCCGCGTCACCGGTCTCGGTGCTGCCCGGCTTGGGCGGCGCCGGGCCGACCGGCGGGCGACCGGGGGCCTCCTCCGCGGCCGGTGCCTCGGCGGGGGCGGCGGGCGGGGGCGGCGCGGGGGCGGCGCCCAGAATCTGCTCGAGCCGGGCCCGGGTCAGCCGACGGAACTTACGCTTGGGCCGGCCGCGGTCCAACACGGCAACCTCGAGCTGGTTGGCCGTGACCACTCGCGGACCCTCGGCGTTCGCCGCCAGTCCACCCTCACCCAGCGCCCGCACGGCGAGCAGGACTGCCGTGTCCAGGCCTTGCCCGGCAACGTAGTGCTGCTCCAGGTACGTGCCGATCGGTTCGGTCTGACCGCCCATCACCATGTAGCCGTGCTCGTCGGCCACCGAACCATCGTAGGTCAGCCGGTAGATCTGGTCGGCCTCGGCGTTGGCGCCCACCTCGGCCACCACCAGCTCCACCTCGTACGGCTTTTCGCCGGCGGAGGAAAAGATGGTGCCCAAGGTCTGGGCGTAGGCGTTGGCCAGGCCGCGGGCGGTTACATCACGGCGGTCGTAGGAGTACCCGCGTAGATCGGCGATGCGCACGCCCATGATCCGCAGGTTCTCGAACTCGTTGTACCGGCCCACCGCGGCGAAGGCGATCTTGTCGTAGACCTCGCTGATCTTGTGCAGCGCGGGCGACCAGTTCTCCGCGACCAGCACGATGCCCGCGTCGTACTGCAACACCACGGCGGACCGACCGCGGGCGATGCCCTTGCGGGCATAGTCCGCCTTGTCCTTCATGATCTGCTCGGGCGAGATGTAGAACGGGGTGGTCACCGCGGCGCCTGACCTCTCATCTTGGTGGGCCTACTAGCGAGATGCGACGGGAATGTGACGGATGCTCAGCTCGTGGCATGCGGGCCGTCGGGGGCGGACATCCGACCCTCGACCACGCTGCGCACGATCGCGCCGATCTCGTCGTCAGGCATGCGATGCGCCCCGTCGGCGGTGATGGTGAACACCACCGGCCAGATCGCCCGGGTCAGATCCGGGCCACCGGTGGCGGAGTCGTCATCCGCGGCGTCGTAGAGCGCCTGCACCAACACCCGGATCACGTCGTCGGCACTCATGCCGGGACGGTGCAGCTTCTTCAGCGCCCCGCGGGCGAACAGTGAGCCCGATCCGACCGAGTGGTAGTTGGTCTCCTCGTAGCGACCGCCGGTCACGTCGTAGCTGAAGATGCGCCCCTCGCCGGTCTCGATGTCGTAGCCGACGAACAGCGGGACCACCGCAAGGCCCTGCATGGCCAACCCGAGGTTGCTGCGGATCATCGTGGACAGCCGGTTGGCCTTGCCGTCCAGGGAGAGCGTGGTGCCCTCGATCTTCTCGTAATGCTCCAGCTCGACCTGGAACAGTCGCTGCATCTCCAGACCGATGCCCGCGGTGCCCGCGATGCTCACGCAGCTGAACTCGTCCGCGGCGAATACCTTCTCGATGTCGCGCTGGGCGATGATGTTGCCCATCGTCGCGCGCCGGTCGCCGGCGATCACCACGCCACCGGGGAAGGTCGCGGCCACGATCGTGGTGGCATGCGGTGCCTCGACGTGGGCGCCCGCCGGGATCGCCCGCCGGTGCGGCAGCAGTTCCGGTGCGTACGAGGTCAGGAACTCGCTGAACGAGGAGGTGCCCTGACTCAGGAAGGCGGCCGGGATACGTCCGGAGCCGTCGGGGATGGTGGACACGCAGATCCCTTCGGTGGCGTGCAGCGCATGGTTCGTGGGCACCGACCCTATCCGCGGACCGCACACGAACGAACGCACCGTCCCCCGAGGGAACGGTGCGTTCGCTGAGCGCGTGATTCGCGGGTGGCTACTGGCCACCCTTCTGGACGAACGAGCGAACGAATTCCTCGGCGTTCTCCTCGAGGACCTCGTCGATCTCGTCGAGGATCGAGTCCACGTCGTCGGAGAGCTTCTCGTGCCGTTCGGTTACGTCAGAGGTCGACTGCGCCTCGGGGGCTTCTTCGGTCTGGTCGGACTTGCGGGCCTGCTGCTGGCCGCCGGTGTCTTTGGTCGCCACCGCGGGCCTCCTTCGTTTCTGCGACGCGCCCGAGCGCACCGATCGTGTAGTCGATTTTACCGGTGCCCGGCCCGCGGCGGTGTCCGAATCGCCCGACCCGCGCCGCTGCGTGCCATCAGCCGCCGGCCAACACCCGCAGCAGGTCCTCCGCGGTCGCGCAGCGATCCAGCAGGTCACCGACGTGTTTGCGGGTGCCGCGCAGCGGCTCCAGGGTCGGCACCCGCTGCAGCGAGTCCCGCCCGGGGAGGTCGAAGATGACCGAGTCCCAGGAGGCCGCGGCGATCTCGTCGGGGTACTGGTCCAGGCAGCGGCCGCGGAAATACGCGCGAGTGTCCTCCGGCGGGTTGGTCATCGCCCAGGTCACCTTGGCATCGACCGCGATGCGCTCGAAGCGGTCCTTCTGGACCAGCTTGTTGTACAGGCCCTTCTCCGCACGCACGTCGGAGTACTGCAGGTCGACCAGGTGCAACCGCGGCGCGTCCCAGTCCAGGCCGTCACGATCCCGATAGCCGTTGAGCAACTCCAGTTTGGCCACCCAGTCCAGCTCGCGGGACAGGCTCATCGGGTCGGTGGCCAGCCGGGTGAGCACCGACTCCCAGCGGTTGAGCACGTCCTGGGTGACGTCGTCCGCTTCGGCGCCGTATCGGTCCTCGACGTACTTGCGGGCCTGCTCGCAGTACTCCATCTGCAGCTGCACGGCGGTGAGTTTGCGGCCGGACTGCAGAGTGATCAAGTGCTTGAGCGAGGGGTCGTGGGAGACCTGATGCAGCGTCTGCACCGGGGCCTGAACGGACAGGTCCGCGGACAGGAAACGGTCCTCGATCATGGACAACACCAGCGCCGTGGTGCCCAGCTTGAGGTAGGTGGAGACCTCGGCGAGGTTCGCGTCACCGATGATCACGTGCAGCCGGCGGTACTTCTCCGCGTCCGCGTGCGGTTCGTCCCGGGTGTTGATGATCGGGCGCTTGAGCGTGGTCTCCAGGCCAACCTCGACCTCGAAGAAATCCGCCCGTTGGCTGATCTGGAAGCCATTCGTGCGCCCGTCCTGACCGATGCCGACACGTCCCGCGCCGGTGACCACCTGCCGGGAAACGAAGAACGGGGTGAGGTGGCGGACGATCTCGGCGAACGGCGTCGCCCGGGTCATCAGGTAGTTCTCGTGGGTGCCGTAGGAGGCGCCCTTGTTGTCGGTGTTGTTCTTGTAGAGGTTGATGGTCTGGGCGCCGGGAATGCGCGAGGCCTGTTCGCCGGCCACGGCCATGATGACCTCACCGGCCTTGTCCCAGGCCACCAGGTCGCGCGGGTTCGTGCACTCCGGTGAGGAGTACTCGGGGTGCGCGTGGTCGACATAGAGCCGGGCGCCGTTGGTCAGGATCACGTTGGCCAGACCCACGTCCTCGTCGGTGAGCTGCGAGGCATCCGCCAGGTCGCGCGCGAGGTCGAAACCACGTGCGTCGCGCAGCGGGTTCTCCTCCTCGAAGTCCCACCGGGCCCGGCGCGCCCGGGAGGTGGCACTCGCGTAGGCGTTGACCACCTGCGAGGAAATCAACATGGCGTTCGCGCTCGGGTGGCCGGGCACGGAGACGCCGTACTCGGTCTCCAGCCCCATGACCCGCCAGACACTCATGAGGGAAGCGTATGTCCCCGTGCTGACACTCGCACGGTCGGCCGCGCCATTACCCCCGGCCAAGGTTGTGGATGCAGATTGCGCCGGGTGGGGTGTGATCGGCGCCTCTGACGTCACCGGGGTTGCAATGTGCATCCGTGGCCATGCCGCCAGTTGTCCACAGTCCGGCCGTTTCCGCCCATTGCGTCCCCCTGCTCGCCACCGTGAGCGCATGGATGTGGTGACGGCACTGGAAAAGTGCGGTGGCGGGGCCCGGTGGATCCGGCTGCGGCGGCTCGGGGTGGCGGAGATGGCCATCCGGACGGCCACGGCGCACGGACGGATCGTCCGGCTGGAGTGCGGCGGCTACGCCCTGCCGGACACCCCACCGGAATTGGTCGTCGCGGTGTCGTTGGGCGGGGTGGCGTCGCATCTGAGCGCCGCGCGGATGCACGGACTGTCGGTGTGGGTTCCGCCCGCACTCCCCCACGTGACGATTCCGCGGGGCGGCGCCCGAACGTCCGCGGACGCCACGGTGCACACGACACGGCTGTCGTCAGCAGACGTCGAACCCTGGCGACCGGTCACCTCGATGCATCGAACCTTGCTGGATTGCGGTCGTTCGCTGCCGCTGCCCGACGGGGTCTGCGTCCTCGACTCGGCGCTGCGCGAACGCCTCGTCACCTGCCAAGAACTCCAATCGATGGCCGCCGCTGCCCGCGGTCCCGGCTCGGTCAATGTCCGCCGGGCCGTCCGACACATCGACCCGGAGGCCCAATCCGCGCTGGAGTCGGTGCTGCGCGTCCTGCTGCTCACCTGTGTCGGAGTCGTCCTGACCCAGGTCCGAATCTCCTCCGTTGGGCACGTGGACTTCCTGGTGAACGGCTGGTTGGTGGTTGAGGGTGACGGCTTCGAGTTTCACTCGGCGCGGGAGGCGTACCGGGAGGACAGACGCCGGTCGAACGTCTTGACGACGAAGGGTTACGCCCTGTTGCGGTTCACCTGGGAGGACCTGCGGTTTCGGCCGGAGTGGGTGATCGCCCAGGTCGAGGCCGCGCTGGCCATCGGGCGCCCCGCGGCCTGACGCGGCGCCAGGTTGGTGATGCACATTGAAACTGGGGTGGCGGTCGGACCGCCTCTGGTGTCGCCCCCGTTGCAATGTGCATCCGTGGCCTTGGGGTGGCGGACCCGAAACGGCGAATGGCAGGACCCGAAGGCCCCGCCATCCTGTGCAACTGGTCCGGCTAGAGGTACTGGCCGGTGTTCGCCACCGTGTCGATGGAACGGCCCGCTTCGGCGCCCTGCTTGCCGGAAATCAGGGTACGGATGTAGACGATCCGCTCGCCCTTCTTGCCGGAGATGCGGGCCCAGTCGTCGGGGTTGGTGGTGTTGGGCAGGTCCTCGTTCTCCTTGAACTCATCGACGCAGGCGGCCATGAGGTGGGAGACGCGGATGCCGCGCTGCTGGGCGTCCAGCCAGTCCTTGATGGCCATCTTCTTGGCGCGGTTGACGATGTTCTCGATCATCGCCCCGGAGTTGAAGTCCTTGAAGTACAGGACCTCTTTATCCCCGTTGGCGTAGGTGACCTCGAGGAAGCGGTTCTCCTCGTTCTCGGCGTACACCCGCTCGACGGTGCGCTGGATCATCGAGGTGACGGTGGCCTTGCGGTCACCCTCGTGCTCGGCCAGATCGTCGGCGTGCAGGGGCAGGTCCTCGACGATGTACTTGCTGAAGATGTCCTTCGCGGCCTCGGCATCCGGACGCTCGATCTTGATCTTCACGTCCAGCCGGCCCGGTCGCAGGATCGCCGGGTCGATCATGTCCTCGCGGTTCGAGGCACCGATGACCACAACATTCTCCAGTCCCTCCACGCCGTCGATCTCCGACAGCAACTGCGGGACGATGGTGTTCTCCACGTCGGAGGACACACCTGAACCGCGGGTGCGGAACAGCGAGTCCATCTCGTCGAAGAACACGATGACCGGTGTGCCCTCGGAGGCCTTCTCCCGCGCCCGCTGGAAAACCAGCCGGATGTGACGCTCCGTCTCACCGACGTACTTGTTCAGCAGCTCCGGGCCCTTGATGTTGAGGAAGTAGGACTTCCCCTCGGGCTTGCCGGTGTGCTCGGCGACCTTCTTGGCCAACGAGTTCGCCACCGCCTTCGCGATCAGCGTCTTCCCGCAGCCGGGAGGGCCGTAGAGCAGCACGCCCTTCGGCGGGCGCAGCTTGTGCTCGATGAACAGGTCACGGTGCAGGTAGGGCAGCTCGACCGCGTCCCGGATGGCCTCGATCTGGCTCATCAGGCCACCGATCGCGGTGTAGTCGATGTCCGGGACCTCCTCGAGCACGAGCTCCTCGACCTCGGCCTTGGGCACCCGCTCATAGACGTAGCCGGACCGCGTCTCGAGCAGGAGCGAGTCGCCGATGCGGATGGCCTGGCCGCGCAGCGGTTCGGCGAGCCAGACGACGCGCTCCTCGTCGGTGTGGCCCGTCACCAGGGCGCGCTCACCGTCGGCGAGGATCTCCTTGAGCATGACGACCTCGCCGATGCGCTCCCAGTCCATGGCGCGCACGATGTTCATCGCCTCGTTGAGCATGACTTCTTGACCCGGCTTCAGCTCCTCGAGGTTCACCTCGGGGCTGACCGCGACGCGCAGCTTGCGCCCGCCGGTGAAGATGTCGACGGTGCCTTCCTCGCCGGAGCCGATGAAGACGCCATAGCCCGACGGCGGAGCCGCCAGCCGGTCGACCTCTTCCTTGAGCGCAACGATTTGCTCGCGCGCCTCGCGCAACGTGGCGACCAGTCGCTCGTTCTGCGAAGACGTCCCCGCCAACTGCGTCTGAAGCTCGATCACCCGTTCCTCGAGCTGGCGCATGTGCCGCGGGGCGTCGGTGAGTCGACGACGCAGCACCGCTACCTCTTGCTCGAGGAACGCGAGCTGACTCCTGAGGTCTTCGGCGCCTTCGTTCTCATTCTGAGCAGACACGGTCCCCACCTCCCAGAGGCACTGCGACGACCCTACAGCGCACCATGTGCGAGGCAGCGAAGCCTGACCCGGTGCACACCGTGTCGTTCTGGCCGGCCCCCGCTGACAAATCGTGCTCCTGGCGCGTCGTCGGTACCTGATGTTGGGTCCGGTCTGGGCCGAACGTCGATCCGATCCAACCGAACGGCTGACAGACCGTCGACAGTGGGTCCAAAGGCAAGGGGGGCTACCCCATGGGAGTGAACGGGCCTTGTGGGCATTTCATCCCGGCTGCCACGATCCGGACCTCTCGTAATCTTTCGATCACAGAAGGTGATCCGATGTCGGGACCGACCGCGGGACGTCCGCCGAGCACGCTGGCGGCCATCTCAACGCGCGCACCCAGCGGTTCCGACCTGGGCATCGAGGGTTTGTCCGACGCCGAGGAGATCGGCCGCAGCGAATTCGCCGTGGTGTACCGCGCCCGCCAGGCGACGCTCAATCGGTTCGTCGCGGTCAAGTTGTTCAGCGCCGACGAGGCCGGCCACGCACGCTTCGAACGCGAGCGAGCGCTGGCCGGCGCGTTGTCCGGCCATCCGCACATCGTGACCGTGCACTCGGCCGGTACCTCCGCGCACGGCGCGCCCTATCTGGTGCGGGAGTACCTGCGTCGGGGCACGCTCGCCGAACACGTACACCGGCACGGGCCACTGCCGCACGCCGAGGCGCTGCGGGTGGCCGCGCACCTGGCCGCTGCCCTGGGCGCGGCGCACCGCCTGGAGGTCGTGCACCGCAATGTGCACCCCGCCAACGTGCTGGTGTCCGACCACGGCGGCGCGGTGCTGACGGGTTTCGGCAGCCCGACCGAGGAACCCGCGGGCGAACTGCTCCCCCGCGACCCGGCCGACGTGCTGTTCACCGCCCCTGAGGTACTCGACGGCGACCAGCGCGGCCCCGCCGCGGACGTGTACGCCTGGGCGGCCACCGTGTATTACCTGCTGACCGGCCGGCCGCCATTCCCCGCGCACAGCGGCGACGGCTTCGCGACGGTCTACATCCGCATCGTCAGCCAGCCCGCCCCGGCCCTGGCCGCCGAGGTGCCCGCGGTGCTGCGCGAGGTGGTCGCCGCGGGGCTGGCGAAGGATGCCGCGGATCGTCCCGCCGACGCCGCCACGGTGGCCGAGGCCCTGCTCCGCGCCGCCGCCGGCGACCCGCCGGCCAGCGGGGTGCTCAGCCCCGACGCGAACATCACCAACGACCGCGGCCTGATCCACCTGCTGCCCCGCCCGCGCCGCCGCTGAACCCCGCCCGCACTGCCGCTGAACCCCGCCCGCGCCGGCGCTGAACCCCGCCCTGCCGAGGGCGGTTCCGCCGTTGGGCCGAATGGGTGGCGGGGACGGATCGTTCGCTAAGGGGTCGGGCCCGGGCATTTGCCGCAGGATTTTTCCGTCCCGTTGTGTCTGGTTCCCCGCCGAATACGAACGATTTGGCATACACCCTTCCGGACGCGCGCCCTCACACCTTTCGATGACGCCGGCTAACGTCACCAATGCGTTCGGGGGAAGTAATTCGACTGCCACATCGGTGCAAATCGAGGGCGTCGCATTTCTTGATCTCCAACGTCTGGGCGGCACTGGGCCTCGCGTGATCAGGGGGATATCTAAATGCAACGGCGCAGGGTCTTGCGGGCGGGCTTGTTCGCCGCCGCCGTCTCCGCCGTGGTGCTGATCGCTCCCGCCTCGGCCGCGCCCGACGCGGCCGGCCCGCAACGGCTGGGTCAGGCCGCCCGGTGGCACACCGAGCGCCCGGCCAACGGCGCCCCGGTGCCCGCCGGCGGTGTGTACGACGAGGGCGTGCCCACCGTGGCCGGCACCCCGGCGCCGGGCAGCCCGCCACCGACGCCGCACCCCGCACCGCCGGCCCCGGCACCGAGCCCGACGCCCACGCCGACACCCAGACCAACACCCAGCCCGACACCGCCGGCTGCACCTGCGCCCGTGACCAGCGACCCTGCCGCGCCCGGCCCAACGCCCAGCCCGACGCCCACCCCCACCCCGACGCCCACTCCCTCCCCCGTGCCGACCCCCTCGGCCGGACCGGTGGTGCCACCGCCGCCACCGCGGGCTCCCGGGCCGTCGCGCAACCTCGCTGACCTGCTCACGTTGACCAACCAGGACCGGTTGCGCAACGGCTGCGCGGCGCTGACCGTCAACACCTCGCTGATGCAAGCCGCGTGGGGCCACGCCCAGGACATGTCCCGACAGGACTACTTCTCGCACACCTCACTGGACGGGCGCACCTACGACCAACGCATCCGACAGGCGGGGTTCACCGGGGATGACATCGGGGAGAACATCGCCTCCGGGTTCCCGGACGCGCGCGAGGTGCAGGACGCCTGGATGGACCACGCCGGACACCGGCGCAACATTTTGGATTGTTCGTTCACGCAGGTCGGCATGGCATATGTGCCGAATGGCGAATACTGGGTCGTCGACTTCGGCGGCTGACCGGAATTCTTGTCAAGGATTCGGTGAGGGATTCAATTGACCCTGTTGTGAATTGTCATTGTCCAATTCCGGGTAAGCCCCCTTGGCGGGGCGGCGGCGGCGCACCGGAGCGGGCACGCCGGGAGCCATACGTCGGGTGGTGACCAGGAAGCCGGTATGCCCGATCATCCGATGGTCCGGGCGGACCGCCAGCCCCTCCACGTGCCAGGTGCGCACCAACGTCTCCCAGGACGTCGGCTCGGTGAACAGCTTGCTCGCCCGCAGGGCTTCCACCAGCGTGGACAGTTGCGTGGTGGTGGCCAGGTAGCAGCACAGCACGCCGCCGGGCAGCAGCACGTCGCTGACCGCGGGCAGGCACTCCCACGGCGCCAGCATGTCCAGCACCACCCGGTCCACCTCGGCGTCGGCGGACTCGCCGGGTAGCTGTTCGACCAGGTCACCCTCGGTGAGCCGCCAGGCCGGATGCGGTCCGCCGAAGAAGCGCTCCACGTTTTTGCGGGCCACCGCGGCGAACTCCGGGCGCCGCTCGTAGGAGGACACCCGTCCCTGCGTACCCACCGCGCGCAGCAGCGAGCAACTCAGCGCCCCGGAACCGGCCCCGGCCTCCACCACCCGGGCTCCCGGGTGGATGTCGGCCAGCCCGATGATCTGCGCGGCGTCCTTGGGGTAGACGACAGTCGCACCGCGCGGCATGGACAGCACGAAGTCGGACAGCAGTGGGCGAAGCGCGAGGAAGTCCTGCCCGCCGTTGGTGCGGATGACGGTGCCCTCGGGCGCCCCGATCAGCTCGTCGTGCGCGAAGTTGCCCTTGTGTGAGTGGTAGGACTTGCCCGCCTGCAGGGTGATCGTGGAGTGCCGACCCTTCGGATCGGTCAGTTGTACGAGGTCCCCGACCCGGAACGGCCCGCGACGGGACACCTCGGGACGCTCGGGCTCGGTCACGAGCGGCAACCCTAGGGCGTCAGGCGCTCACCACGCGGCGCACGTCCGCGGCGGACAGCACGCCGAAGATCGCCCCGTCGGCTTCCAGCACCAAGTATTCAGTCGCCGGGAAGGCGTCCAGCCGGCGTAGCAGGTCCTCCCCGCTCAGCCCGGCGTCGAGGACCAGGCCCGGCTCCAGCCGCCTCGACAACGTGGCCACCGCTACCCAGGGCCGCCGGCTCTCCGGGGTGGCCGACACCGAGGCCTCGTTGACCAGGCCCACCGGACGACCGGAGGAATCAACCACCACCAGCCCGTACGCGCCGGCCTCGGCGGCCCGGCGCAACGCCTCACCCAGCGGCAGGTCGGAGTCCACCGGAATGGCGCGGCGGGTCAGCCCGCGCACGGCGAGTGCGGGCAGCTTCTCCCGCAGTTGGGCACCGCGCATCGCCGCCGTCGCCCCGACCCAGATGAACCCCGCCAACAACGCTCCCCAGACCACGGAGAACGGCTGTGCCTTGCGATCCCCCCAGGAATCGATGACCAGGGGCACGAAGAACACCAGGACGGCCAGCCCGCGGCCCACCCAGCCGGCCGCGATGGTCGCGGTGGTGTTGCGCCCGGTGATTGCCCAGAGGGTGGAGCGCAACATCACCCCGCCGTCCAACGGCAGGCCGGGCAGCAGGTTGAAGATGCCGACCACGATGTTCGCGTACATCAGGGCGTCGAGCAGTTCCAGAGTGATGCGCAGCGACACCGAGTCGTTGGGGTCGGCCGCCGCCGAACCGCCGGTCAGGCCGCCGGGGTCGCCGCCCAGGGCGTGGATCGCCCCCCAGGCCACGATGCCGAGGAAGATGGACAACGCCGGTCCGGCCGCGGCGATGGCGAACTCCCGACGCGGGCTACGCGCTTGTCCACCCATTTCGGTGACCCCACCGAGCAGTTGCAGGGTGATCCGACGCACCGGCATGCCGAAGCGCATGGCGGTGACCGCGTGGCCGAGTTCGTGCACCAACACCGAGGCGTAGAGCAGCACGGCGTAAGCGAAGGACACCGCAAAACGCCCGGCGCCGATCTCTGGAATGTCGTACCGGACGTTCGGCGCGAACATGACGGTGATCAACAGCGCGACCACGGCCCAGGAGGGGGTGACGTAGACCGGAACGCCCAACACCCGGCCCATCAGCCAGCCCGAGCCCCGCCGCGGCGGCTCCTCAGCCGTTGGACGGGCCGTGTCGGTCACCGCGCGTCCCCGCCTTTGCTCGTGCCCCGTCCCCGGCACCGGCGCCGTGGGCTGAACCACGATGGTATGGCGCCGGAACCCCCACTGCCCGGCGGCGCGACGCTCAGTCCGGCTCCGGGACCAGGTGCAACAGAGCGCTGCGGACGCACATCAGCCCGGCGTGCTCGTCGAGGAACCGGGCCACCACGCGGCGGGCTTCAGGAGTGCGATAGCCCTCGATCACGATTCGACCGCCCGGACTCAGCCGGGCTGCGACCTCGGTCAGACGGTCCACCGCGGGCCCGGCCAGGTAGGCCAGGGCCGAAGGACCATCCGGCAGCACGCCGTTCACCGGTACGTCCACCCGCTCGGCGCCGCCCGCGGCGCCGAGCACCACGGGTACCGCGGTCTCGGCCGTGCCCAGCACCAGTAGCCGACCGGGCAAGTCACGCACCGCCGCGGCCGCGTCGGCCAATTCGAGCAACTCCCGGGCGGCCGGGGCATCCGCGCCACGACGCAGCTCCTGCAGCGTGAGCCGGACCGCCTCGGGCACCTCCTCGCTCTCGTAGAGCCGGCGCAGCGCTTCGACCTCGCCGCGCGCCTCGGCCAGCTCCGCGCGCAGCGGACCCAGCGAGGAGCGCATCTCCTCGCGAGCCGCGCGCAGCTTGCCATTGGTCTTGCGCAGGCTCGACTGCACCTCGGCGAGGGCGCTGCGGGTCTCCTCGCGGGCAATCCGGGCCCGGCGCACCTCGGGCGGGAGGAAGCCTCGGATTCGACGCAGCGTGGTGCCCGGATGCCGCAAGGCTTCCTGCCAATCCACCCTGCTCATCCTCCGCACCGATGATCGCGACCCGGCGCAGATTACCGGCGATAGGTAAGCGCATTGTTCACGCAACGCAGCAGCACATCGGCCGTTCGGTTGACCCAGTTGGGCCCGTTCGGCCGGTTTGCCGGCCGCCTCAGAGCCTGAGCAGCACCGGACGGGGTTCCTCGCCGGCGCCCGGGCCGACGGGGAGGTCCGGGGCGGGAGTCACTCTCGGTTCCACCACCATGACCTCGCGCGGCGCCACCGGGTGCGCGGGCAGGAACCGCGCGGCCAGGGCAGCGCCGAAGAGGCACACGCAGGCGGCGACGGTACAGCCGACGGACAGCCCGTCGACGAAACCCTGCTGCGCCACCGTCACGATCCCCGGGTCGCCGACCCGGGCCGCGACCGCCGCGGCGCCACCGAGGGACTCCTGCGCGGGTCCGAGCACGGCCGGGTCGGTGAACGACCCGGCCAGGTGAGTGCGGTAAATGGACAACGCGATGCTGCCGATCACCGCGACCCCCAGGGTGCCGCCGAGCTCCCGGGTGGCGTCGTTGACCGCCGAACCGATCCCGGCTTTGGCGGCCGGCACCACGCCCATGATCGCCTCGGTGGCCGGCGCACTGGTCAGGCCCATGCCCGAGCCGACCACCACCATCTGCATCCAGATTTCCTGGTAGCCGGTGCCCGCGTTGTCGTGCGCGACCCAGAAGAAGCCCACGGCGAGCAGCCCCAGCCCCAGACAGACCACCGCCTTGGTGCCGATGCGGACCGCGAGGGCGCAGCCGAACAGCGACGTCACGGCCACCGCCAGCGCGACCGGAATCTGGCGCAGGCCGGCCTCCAACACGCCCCAGCCCAGCACGAACTGGGCGTAGGAGGAGATCATGAAGATGAAGCCGAACAGCGCGAAGAACGACAGGGTGACCGCACCGGAGGCGGCGGTGAAGCGCATGTTGGTGAACAGCCGCACGTCCAGCATCGGGTGGCGAACGTGGCTCTCCCACAACGCGAACCCGGCGACCAGCAGCAGGGCGGCCGCCCCGTCGCAGAGGGTGGGCACGCTCCCCCAGCCGCGCTCGGGCGCGGAGATGATCGTGTAGACACCCAGGCCCAGCGCGGCGGTGCTCAGCAGCAGGCCGGGGAAATCCAGCGGCGGCGTGGACGGGTCACGGCTGGTCGGCACCCACAGCGCGGCGAGCACCAGGGTGAGCGCCCCGCAACCGGCGCAGAACAGGAACGAGGCGCCCCAGCCCGAACTCTGCAGCAGCCCGCCCCCGACGATCGGCCCAACCGCGACCGCGCCGCCCGAGGCCGCACCCCACATGCCGATTGCCTTGGCCCGCTCCCTGCGGTCCGGGAACACGTTGGAGATCAGCGACAGCGTCGTCGGGTACACCACCGCAGCGCCGATGCCGGCGACCGCGCGCCAGAACACCAGCATGTTGCTCTCGTGCACGAACGCCGAAGCCGCCGATGCCGCGGTGTAGATCGCCAACCCGGCGATCAGCGCACCCTTGCGACCGAACCGGTCCGACAACGACCCGGCAGCGAGCACCAGGGCGGCGAACACCAGGTTGAATGCGTCGACGATCCAGAGCAGGTCCCGGGTCGAGGACCCCAGCTCCCGGGTCAGCGTCGGCAGCAGGATGTTGACGATCATCGTGGCGACGTTGACGGTGAAGGCCGCCAGGCACAGCACCGTCAGCACGAGCCAGCGATTGACCTTCATCTATGAAACGTAGTGCCACAAGGCACCGCGCGGCCAACGGCCGTTGCCGGAGGTTGGCGCTCGCGCGACTGGCGCTGAGGCGAATATTTCGCTGCACCGCGCCCGCGGCGGTGGTTGGATCGCGCTGGTGACCATTCGATCGCTGGGGGACACCGGCCTCGACGACCCGGTCCGGTACGCCCTGACCGGCCGTCAGCAGGCCCTCGGTGTGCACGCCGAGCACTGCGGCGCCTTCCGCGCCGACGTCGGGCCGTTCGCGTTTCTGGACGACCCCGCCGACCCCGAGCACTGGGCTGCCCTGCACGCGTTGGTGCCCGGCCGGACGGTCGTCGTGCTCGACGTGCCCGACGAGCAGATCCCCACCGCCTGGACAGTGCTGCGCCGCATCGTCGGCCGGCAGCTGGTCGACCCCGTCGCCCGCCGGCTCGAGGACACCGAGCTCATCGAACTCGGCGACGCCGACGTGCCCGCGATGCTCGATCTGGTGAACCGCACGCAACCCGGACCGTTCGGCGAACGCACCATCGCTTTCGGCGGCTACCTCGGCATCCGTGGCCCGGCCGGTGACCTACGCGCGATGGCGGGACGTCGGATGTGGGCGGGCGACGCCATCGAGGTCAGCGCCGTCCAGTGCCTGCCGCCGTCCGAAGTCCGGTACAGCCGCCCGTTAGCGCCCAGCCAGCCGTGCCGCGGGTCGCTGAAGCAGGCCGTCTGCGCGTTGGCCGGGGTCGCCAGCCGGCGCCAGGTGTGCCCTCCGTCGCTGGTGGCCAGCACCATCCCGCCGAGCACGGGGATCTCGGGGCCGGCTCCGCCGACGTTCCGGCCGCCCGCCACGGCGACTCCGTCCGTCGGCGAGGTGAAGTGCACGGACCGGATCACCGGGCACGGCTCGGGCAGGGCCGTCCAGTGCGCCCCGCCGTCGGTGGTCGCGAGCAGGGACGTGGTGCCGACGGCCCAGCCGTCCCGGGCGCTGATGAAGTCCGCCGAGGTCAGGTTGAGCTTGCCGGACAACTGAGTCGTCCAGTGGGCCCCGCCGTCCGCGGTCGCGAGGATCATGGCCTGGCTAACCGCCCACCCCCGCGACGAGGAGACGAACTGCAGGCCGTCGATGCCCAGCGGGTA